>Ga0265798_10010626_pt1 | contig 11327 bp, 6 predicted proteins | sample P3T30metagenome_FD_192430 | JGI IMG/M metagenome (GOLD analysis project Ga0265798, IMG submission 192430) | Plant litter microbial communities from East Loma Ridge, Irvine, California - P3 T30 | ecosystem: Environmental > Terrestrial > Plant litter > Unclassified | place: USA: California... | reverse complement strand
CCGCGCAGATCTGGCGCCGCGGGGTCGAGAAGGTGCTGGCCATGCGCGCCGAACTCGCCGCCGAGCGCACCGACGCCACCGCGCGGCTGATCCGCGCGCTCCACGCCGCCGCGGCGCATTTCGTCCTGCCTGAGAGCGCCGAGGAGAGCGCGGCGATCCTCGCGCGCCCCGCCTATCTCGACGCCCCCGCCGAAGCGATCCGGCGCGCGATCACCGACCGGGTGCGGCTCGTCGCCGGCGGCACCCCGGTCCATTATCCCGACTTCATGTTCCAGTATCGCGAAGCCGCCAACTTCCCGTGGCGCAGCCAGGCCGCGTGGCTGTACGCGCAGATGACGCGCTGGGACGGGCGCGCCTTCGACGCCGCCGAGGCGGAGGTCGCGGCCGCCACGTTCCGTCCGGACCTCTACCGCGCCGCGCTCGCCGGCACCGGGGCGCCGCTGCCCGGCGCCAGTTCGAAGCTGGAGGGCGCGCTGGGCGAGCCGATCGGCGCGGGATCGACGCAGGGGCGGCTGGTGCTCGGCATCGACCGCTTCTTCGACGGCCGCGCCTTCGATCCCGACGACATACCGGGCTATCTCGCCGGCCTGCCCTGACCGCGCAGCGGTGCTGCACCTGCGAGAAAGGGCTTGTGCGGGCGCCGCGAATCAGGCAGCTTCAGGGCTGCCCGGCAATGGCGTCAGGCACGAGATAGCAGCGTCTTCCGCTCCAACGCCGGGGTGAAGACGCTGACGGACGACGGGGCCCAGGCCTCGTCCGACAAGGCAACGAAGCCGCCAGGACGCGCCCGCCATGGGCCGCCGTCCTGGCGGCTTTTTTCGTTTCTGGTTCCGCGAAGGAGCAGCGATGGCGACGGCATATTGGGATCGAGCGGCGGACAAGACCGGCGGCTTCTGGCGCAGCGGCCACACGCCGACGCTGATCGCGGCCTTCCTCTATTTCGACCTCGCCTTCATGGTGTGGGTATTGCTCGGCCCGCTCGCGCCCGAGATCGCGTTGACGCTCGGCCTCACCCCGGCGGAGAAGGGGCTGATGGTAGCGACGCCGACGCTCGCCGGCGCGGTGCTGCGCGTCGTCAACGGCCTCGTCGTCGACCGGATCGGGCCCAAGCGCGCTGGCGCGATCAGCCAGGTCATCGTCATCGCGGGGCTCGCCAGCGCCTGGCTGCTCGGCGTGAACAGTCTCGCCGGCACGCTGGCGCTGGGGGTGATCCTCGGCTTCGCGGGCGCCTCCTTCGCGATCGCGCTGCCGCTGGCGAGCCGCTGGTACCCGCCCGAGCACCAGGGCAAGGCGATGGGGCTCGCCGGCATGGGCAATTCGGGCACGGTGCTGGCGGCGCTGTTCGCGCCTGCCCTCGCCAAGGCTTTTGGTTGGAACGCGGTGCTGGGGCTCGCCTGTCTGCCGCTCACCGCGGTGCTGCTGGTCTATCTGGCGCTCGCCAAGGACGCGCCCAACCCGCCGGCGCCGCGCTCCTTCGCGGCCTATCTCAGCCCGTTGCGCCAGCGCGACGCCTGGTCGCTGATGGGCTTCTACGCGGTGACGTTCGGCGGCTTCGTCGGGCTGGCGGCGAGCTTGCCGATCTACTTCACCGACCGCTTCGGGTTGAGCACGGTGGCGGCGGGCTATGCCACCGCGCTCTGCGTCTTCGCCGGCTCGCTGGTGCGCCCGATCGGCGGCGCGCTGGCGGATCGGGTCGGCGGTAGCAGCGCGCTGTCCGCCGCGCTGGCGCTCGCCGCCCTGGCGCTGGTGGGCGTGAGCGCGGCGAGCACGATGGTGACCGCGCTGACCTTGTTCGCGCTCGCGATGCTGGCGCTGGGCGTCGGCAACGGCGCGGTGTTCCAGCTCGTGCCGCAGCGCTTCGCCGCGGAGATCGGGGTGATGACCGGGCTGGTCGGCATGGCGGGTGGCGTGGGCGGCTTCTATCTCGCCTCGTCGCTCGGCGTGGCCAAGCAATGGACCGGCAGCTTCGCGCCCGGCTTCCTCGTCTTCGCCGCGCTCGCCGGACTGGCGCTGCTCGGCCTCACCCTCGTCAAGGCGGACTGGCGGCGACGCTGGAGCGCCGGCGGCGACGTCCGGATCTGACCTTACCCGACACCCGACTGACAGGGAGCAATCGTGAAACACGACCCCATCGAGCCGCCCACGGGCGACCTGCGCGATCATCTGATCGTTGTCGGCAACGGCATGGCCGGTTGCCGCGCGGTCGAAGAACTGCTGGCGCGCGACCCCGATCGCTACCGCGTCACGATCATCGGCGCCGAGCCGCTCGTGAACTACAACCGGATCATGCTCTCTCCGGTGCTGGCGGGCGAGAAGAGCTTCGAGGACATCGTGATCAACGATGCCGGCTGGTATGCGGACAACGGCATCACGCTGCTGAGCGGCGATCCCGTAGCGGCGATCGATCGCGCCGAACGCACCGTTCTCACCCGGTCGGGGCTCACGCTCGGCTATGACCGGCTGCTGATTGCGACCGGCTCGGACCCGTTCGTCATTCCGGTGCCGGGCCATGACCTGCCCGGCGTGGTCAGTTTCCGCGACATGCGCGACGTGGAGGCGATGCTCGCCGCGGCGGCGCGCGGCGGCAGCGCGGTGGTGATCGGCGGTGGGCTGCTCGGGCTGGAGGCCGCGCACGGGCTCAGCTTGCGCGGCATGCGCGTGACGGTGCTCCACCTCATGCCCACGCTGATGGAGCGCCAGCTCGACGAGGCCGCTGCATGGCTGCTCAAGTCGGCGCTGGAGGCGCGCGGCCAGACCGTGCTGACCGGCGCCGATACCGCCGCGATCCTCGGCGACGGCCGCGTCGAGGCGGTGCGGCTCAAGGACGGCACCGAGATCGCGGCGGATCTGGTGGTGATGGCGGTCGGCATCCGCCCCGCAGTGGCGCTGGCACGCGAGGCGGGACTCGACGTCGGCCGCGGCATCCGCGTCGACGACCATATGGTAACGAGCGACCCGGCGGTGCTCGCCGTGGGCGAGTGCGTCGAGCATGACGGGCAGGTCTACGGCCTGGTCGCGCCGCTGTGGGACATGTGCCGCGCGCTCGCCGACGGCCTGGTCGGCACGCCGAGCGGCTACCGCCCCGCACCGACCGCGACCAAGCTCAAGGTGGCGGGGCTCGACGTCTTCTCCGCGGGCGACTTCGCGGGCGGCGACGGCGCCGAGGACATCGTGCTGCGTGACGCCAGCCGCGGCATCTACAAGCGCGTCGTCGTCCGCGACGATCGCCTGGTCGGCGCGGTGCTGTACGGCGATACGGCGGACGGCAACTGGTATTTCGACCTGCTCAAGCGCGGCGAGAGCGTGGCGCCGTTCCGCGACGCGCTGATCTTCGGCCAGGCCTTCGCCGCGGAGGGCGCCCCCGCGGACCCTAGAACGGCCGTTGCAGCGCTCTCCGACGAAGCGGAGATTTGCGGCTGCAACGGCGTCAGCAAGGGCAAGGTGCTGGCCTGCATCGACGGCGGCGCGCACGGGCTCGACGCGGTGCGCGCCGGGTGCAAGGCCTCGGCGAGCTGCGGCGCGTGCACCGGCACCGTCGAGGCACTGCTCGCGTGGCGGCTCGACGGCGCGGTCGAGACCGGGCCGAAGACGCTGTGCCGCTGCACCAGCTTCGGCCACGACGACGTGCGACGCGAGATCGTCGCGCAGGGCATGCGCTCGATCCCCGAGGTGATGCAGCGGCTGCACTGGTCGACGCCCGACGGCTGCGCCTCGTGCCGGCCCGCGCTCAATTATTACCTGCTGTGCGCGCTGCCGGGCGAGTATGTCGACGACCAGCAGAGCCGCTTCGTCAACGAGCGGCTTCATGCCAACATCCAGAAGGACGGCACCTATTCGGTGGTGCCGCGGATGTGGGGCGGGATCACCAGCCCGCGCGAGCTGCGCGCGATCGCCGACGTGGTGGAGAAGTATGACGCGCCGATGGTCAAGGTGACCGGCGGCCAACGGCTCGACATTTTCGGCATCCGCAAGGAAGACCTGCCCGCGGTCTGGGCCGATCTCAACGCCGCGGGCATGGTCTCGGGCCACGCCTATGGCAAGGCGCTGCGCACGGTGAAGACCTGTGTCGGCAGCGAGTGGTGCCGCTTCGGCACGCAGGACTCGACCGGGCTGGGCGTGAGGATTGAGCGCGCCACCTGGGGCAGCTGGATGCCGCACAAGTTCAAGATCGCGGTCAGCGGCTGTCCCCGCAACTGCGCCGAGGCGACGATCAAGGACTTCGGCGTGGTGTGCGTCGACTCGGGCTATGAGCTTCACGTCGGCGGCAACGGCGGGATCAAGGTGCGCGCCACCGACTTCCTGTGCAAGGTCGCCACCGAGCAGGAGGCGATTGAGATGTGCGCCGCCTTCATCCAGCTCTACCGCGAGGAGGCGCGCTACCTCGAGCGCACCGCGCCCTGGATCGAGCGCGTCGGGCTCGCCTACGTCCAGTCGCGGCTGCTGCCCGATGCGGCGGCGCGCGCGGAACTCGCCGGGCGCTTCTGGTTCTCGCAGCAGTTCACGCAGGACGATCCCTGGGCGGCGCGCGCCGCCGGGGCCGAGCGCGAGCATCACGCGCCGATGGCGCGCTTCCAGCCGCAGGGAGAGATGGCATGACGGGTGAGTGGCTCGATATCGGCTGGGTCGAGGAGATCCCGCTGCGCGGCAGCCGCGTCGTCCAGGTCGACGGCGGCGACGATATCGCGCTGTTCCGCACCGGCGACGGGCAGGTGTTCGCGCTGCGCGACCGCTGTCCGCACCAGCACGGCCGGCTGAGCCAGGGCATCGTCCACGGCGGCGCGGTGACCTGCCCGTTGCACAATTGGCGCATCGCGCTGGCGAGCGGCGAGGCGCAGGGCGAGGATCGCGGCTGCACGCCGACGGTGCCGGTCAGGCTGAGCGGCGGGCGCGTGCTGCTGTGCCGCGCGAGCACGCTGCGGGCGGCGGCGTGAGCGTCCGCACGACCTGCGCCTATTGCGGCGTCGGCTGCGGCATCGTCGCCACCCGCACCGGCGAGCGCGAGGTGCGGATCGAGGGCGACGCCGACCATCCCGCCAATCGCGGCCGGCTCTGCTCCAAGGGCACACACCTGGGCGAGACGGTCGGGCTCGACGGTCGCCTGCTGCACCCGATGATCGGCCAGCGCCGCGTCGGCTGGGACAAGGCGCTCGACCTCGTCGCGCGCCGGTTCCGTGCCGCCGTCGCGGAGCACGGCCCCGACAGCGTCGCCTTCTACGTCTCGGGCCAGCTGCTGACGGAGGATTATTACGTCGCTAACAAGCTGATGAAGGGCTTCATCGGCTCCGCCAACATCGACACCAACTCGCGGCTGTGCATGTCGAGCGCGGTAGCCGGGCATCTGCGTGCCTTCGGCGAGGACGTGGTGCCCGCCAGCTACGACGACGTTGACGCCGCCGACCTCATCGTGCTGGTCGGCTCGAACACCGCCTGGTGCCACCCGGTGCTGTATCAGAGGGTTCGCGCGCGCTGCGCCGCGGGCGCGCGAATGGTGGTGATCGACCCGCGCCGCACCGAGACCGCCGACGAGGCCGACCTCCACCTCCGCCTACGGCCGGGCAGCGACGTCGCGCTGATGAACGGGCTGCTCGCCTGGTGCCGCGACCATGACGCGCTCGACCACGCTTACCTGCGCGACCATGTCGCCGCGCCCGAAGGCTTCTGGGAGCAGCTGAGCGGCGGCAGCGATCTGTGGTCGGTGGCGCGCGCATGCGACCTCGCGCCGGCCGAGCTGCGCCGCTTCTACGAGCTGTTCGCCACGACGCCGCGCACCGTCACGCTGTTCAGTCAGGGCGTGAACCAGTCGGTCACGGGAGCTGACCAAGTCAACGCCATCCTGAACGTGCATCTTGCCACCGGGCGGATCGGCAAGCCCGGCGCACAGCCCTTCTCGATCACCGGCCAGCCCAATGCGATGGGCGGGCGCGAGGTCGGCGGGCTCGCCACCACCTTGGCGGCACACCTCGATTTCTCGCTACCGTCGCGCGCGCTGGTGCAGCGTTTCTGGGGTTCACCCACGATCGCGGCCAAGCCCGGGCTCAAGGCGATCGACCTGTTCCGCGCGGTGGAGGAAAAGCGGATCAAGGCGCTGTGGGTGATGGCGACCAATCCGGCGGTCTCAATGCCCGACGCCGGGCGGGTCCGCGACGCGCTGGCGCACTGCCCCTTCGTCGTCGTGAGCGACGTGATGGGCGAGACCGATACCGGCCGCCTCGCACACGTCCGGCTGCCCGCCGCGGCCTGGGGCGAGAAGGACGGCACCGTCACCAACTCGGACCGGACCGTCAGCCGCCAGCGCGCAATTTTCCCGCTTCCCGGCGAGGCGCGGCCGGACTGGTGGATCGTCGCGCAGGTGGCGCGCCGGATGGGGTGGCGCACCGCCTTCGCCTATGACCGGCCGGCGGAGATCTGGCGCGAGCACGTCCGCCTCTCGACCTATGGCAACGAGGGTGAGCGATTGTTCTCGCTCACCGGCCACGCCGCCGGCGGCAATGCCGGCTATGACGCGATGGCGCCGTTCCGCTGGGGCGGCACGCCGTTCGCGGACCGTCGCTTCCCCACCGCGGACGGGCGCGCGCGGCTGGTCACCGTCGCGCAGAAGCCGCTCGCCGCGCCGCTGCGCGACTGGCCGCTGCTGCTGAACACCGGGCGCTACCGCGACCAGTGGCACAGCATGACCCGCACCGGCCTGGCACCGAGGCTCGCGCGTCATCGGGAGGAGCCGCTGGTCGAGCTGCACCCCGACGATGCCGCGACCGCTGGCGTCGTCGACGGTGGGCTCGCCCGCGTGACGACGCCGCAGGGCGCGACGCTGTATCGCGCGCGCGTCACCGATGCGCAGCGACGGGGCGAATTGTTCGTGCCGATTCACTGGACCGACCAGAATGCGAGCGGCGGGCGCACCGGCCGGCTGGCGCGCGCGCAGGTCGACCCGATCAGCGGCCAGCCCGGCTTCAAGTCCTGCCCCGCGGCGGTACGTGCCGTGACGTGCGGCTGGCGCGGCTTCCTGCTCGTCGCGGGCGAACCGGCCCGCCGTCCCGATTGCCTGTGGGCGACGCGGGTGACCCTCGCCGCGGGCAGCCTGTGGGAGCTCGCCGGCGACGGCCCGCTCGGTTCGATCGAGGCCTGCCTCCCGGCGGGCGAGCGGATCGAGGCCGCCGACCGGGCGCGCGGCACGCGGCGGGTCGCCGTTGTGGCAGAGGGTCGGCTGCGCGCCGCGCTGTTCGTCACCGCGACCGGCGAGTTGCCGGCGCGCGACTGGCTGATCGCTCAGCTGAACGCACCCGCCGCGCCGACCTTGCTCGCCGGACGCCCTCCCGGCGGCGCGGTGGAACGCGGGCCGATCATCTGCGCCTGCCTGGACGTGGGCCTGCGCACGATCCTCGACGCGATCCGCGACCAGTCGCTCGCCGACGTTGCCGCGATCGGCGCCGCGCTGGGTGCGGGCACCAACTGCGGCTCGTGCCGCCCCGCGCTGGCGCGCCTTCTCGCCACGGAGACGAACGATGCGGCATGACGACTTTCCTCCGGGCATGGTGTGGCTTGTCGGTGCCGGCCCCGGCGATCCGGAGCTACTCACGCGCAAGGCCGAGCGGCTGATCGGCGCGGCGGACGTGGTGTTTCATGATGCGCTGGTGGGCGCGGGCGTGCTCGATCTCGTCGCGCCACACGCGCGTTGTGTCAGCGTCGGCAAGCGGTCCGGGCGCCACTCGGTCGCGCAGGAGGCCATCGACGGTCTGATCGTCGCCGCGGCGCGGCAAGGTGCGCGCGTCGTCAGGTTGAAGGGCGGCGACCCCGCCATCTTCGGCCGCACGGCGGAGGAGATGGCGGCGTGCCGGGCGGCGGACGTGCCGATACGGATCTGTCCCGGCGTGACCGCCGCCAGCGCCGCCGCCGCCGCCGGCGGTAGCGCGCTGACGTCACGCGGCGTCGCCCGCCGCCTGGTGTTCGTCACCGCGCACCTCGACACCGGCGCGCCGGCCGAGCTCGACGCCGGAGTGCTGGCGGATGCGGGCGCGACACTGGCGGTGTACATGGGGCGCGCCGCGGCCGGCTCAGTCGCTCGACAGCTGATCGCCGCTGGGCGCGGCGCGGACACGCCAGTGCTCGTCGTGGTGAACGCCTCGCTGCCGCAGGAACGTGTGGTCCATGGCCGGCTCGACGCTCTCGCCTTCCTGGTCGAGGCGGTCGGCGCGCGCGAACCCGTCATGCTGCTGATCGGAGAGGCGGTGCGAAGTTCGGGTGCGGCGGCGCACACGCTCTCGAGTAGCGCCGTATGCGTGTAAGGCGGCTGTCGGTTCGCGCGGGCAAGCTTCTGCGCCCGCCAGTCTGTGGCTGGAGCACGTTCGCGTTCTATGTCGCGAACTGCTGTGCAATGACGATGCTGATGCGGTGGCTGCTGGGTTAGAACGACGTCGCGTCTCCGCTCCGGAACCTGCCCGAGCAGGAGGGCGTGGAGGGTCGATCCGTCGCTCGCGGCTTGGCACAGGTGCATGGGCAGCGCGACAACTCTCGGCGAGCGCCGCAACCCGCCCGCTCACACCCAGCAGCCGACATTGCCGTGATGTTTCCCGATCCCGTCGCGACGCTACGCCGAAACACAAAGAAACTGGCGCAGATCAACAGCCTAAGCGACAGTCTCGGTGCCGCGCTCATCCGTGAAGGACCGGTTGCTGTTGCCGTATCGGGAGGGGCCGGGCCGGGGAGACCCGATCTGAGCGCGGCGCTACCTTGCCCTCGGGTCAGCAAACAAGCCGGGCGCGCGCGGCGGACACGCGCGCCCTTGCCGCCTCACAAGGCCCAGGTCAGCTCCAGCCACACCTTGCGCGTGTCGGTGGCGAAGCCGTCGGCCCGGTACGTGGCGTAGCGCGCCGAGATGCCGTAGCGCGCCAGCTTGGCCGAGGCGAGCAGGTCGACCTCGTCGCCGTAGCGGCGGTCGACGCGCTCGGCGTCGAAGCGGTGGTACACCGCCTGCACGCCCACGGCCTTGAACGCGCCTAGCTTGGGCCAGCCCCAGCCGAGGCTACCGTATAGGTCGCGCACGCCGTCGGGAGGGGTGGTGGTGAGCTTGTCCGCCCAGCCCTGGAACTTGAAGATCGAGGCCAAAGGCGTCTGGAACGAGGTGAGCGCGGTGCCGTTGCCCGCGCCGAGCACCTCATAGCCGGCGCCGACATGCAGCGCGTGCACGTCCAGCCCGCCATCGACCAGGTAGTAATCGGCGCGATAGTCGTTGGGGTTGCGATGATAGTCGGACTGGGTGGCATAGCTGAGCTGCCACGACGCCTTCACCTTGGGCGCTACCGCGCGCGACCCCACCAACCGCGCGCCGTAGCTCTGGCTCGATAGGCGATAGCCCTGCACCGCGGCCTCATCCTGGTCGATCAGATAGGCGAAGCCGGTCAGCGTGCCGAGCGGCGTGTCCTGCGCCAGCAGCGCAAAGACGTTGTCGCCGCCGATCGCGGTCGGCTTGGCGCCGCGGCCGTTGATCCCGCTGGGCGTCCGCACGCTCCATGCATAGGTGAGGTCGGCGCGCAGATGCTTGGTGAGGCTGAGTTGGCCGCGCACCGCGTCGAACGAGCGCGAGTTTTGCCGGATCGCGGCGGCGCCGACGAAGCGCTCGTCCTCCAGCCCGATCTTCTGGCGCCCGCCGGTGAGTGTGAAAGGCGCCGTCTTGTACTGGATCTGCGCGCGGTACAGCGCGATATTCTCTGGATCGCCGACCGCGGGATAGCCAGCGCCGTTACCGACGGTGTCGTCATAATGGTCGACGATGGCGAGATTGCCCTGCGCTTCGACCAGCGCCGCCCACGGCCCGCTGCTCGCCGCCACGCCGCTGCGCACGCGGATCGTCACCGCGTCCGCGGCGCGTGCGATGCCGTCCTGCTCGACATGCTCGTAGCGCAGCCGCACGTCCTCGGTCGGCGTGAGCGTGATCGGATCGGCGAGCGCGGGGTCGGCCCCGAGCGACAGCGCGGGGAGCGCAACGATGGTGGCCGCGGCGAGGCGGCGGGTCAGCGGTGACAGATGAACCATAGCCCCCCGGTAAGCGCGCCCGCTTGCAATGTCGTTAACGCCTGCCAGCCGGACTACCGCGTAAATCACGTGAAATAATAGGTCTTTGGTCGCAAAGTTAGTCAGCCCTTAACTCCGCGCCGCTACCACGTCACGATCGCCAGGAGAGGTTCGTGACCATTCGCAACATCGCCATTCCGCGCAAGCTCGCGCTCGCCTTCGCGGTGCTGATCGCGACCTTTTCGATTGTCAGCCTGATGGTCTTCGCCAACGTGCGCACGCTCCACCAGGTGGCGGTGACGCGCGACGAGGCGAAGCTCGCCTCCGACCATGCGGACGACATGCTCAACGGCGTGGTCGAGGGGCAGAGCGCGGTGCGCGGCTATGTGCTGCTCGGCAAGCCCGCCTTTCTCGACACCTACAAGGAGAATGCGGCGGCGATCACCGCCGCCGCGGCCGAGTTCAGTCGCCACGCCGCGCGGCCCGACCAGGCCGAACGCGTACGCCGCTTCCTCGCCGCGGTCGAGACGTGGCAGCGCACCAAGGTGGAGCCGACGCTCGCCGCCTTTGCCGATCCGGCGACACGCGAGCAGGCGCGCGAGCTCGCCGGCTCCAAGCAGCTCGGCGCGATGCGGGATTCAATCAAGGAGATCCAGGCGGCGCAGCAGGCCTGGGTCGATCAGCAGGACGCCGCGCAGCGCCACGCCGAGACGATGGTGACACTAGCGCTCGCGCTCGGCGGCGCGATCGCGGTGGTGCTGGCCGGGGCGATGGGCATGCTGCTCTCGCGCTCGATCGCGCGGCCGGTAGTGGCGATCGCGGGCGTGATGGAGGAGCTCGCCGCAGGGCGCCATCAGGTGGCGCTGCCCAGCGCCGATCGCCGCGACGAGATCGGCACGATGGCGCGCGCGGTGGCCGTGTTCCGCGACGCCGCGGTGGAGAAAGCGCGCGACGAGCAGGAGCGCCAGGCAGTATTCGCCGAGGTGGGCGATGGGCTCGCGCGGCTCGCCGACGCCGATCTCGCCGCGCGCTTCAGCGGCTTCCCCCCGGCCTATGCCAAGCTGGAGCAGGACTTCAACGCCGCGATGGACGCGATGGCGCAGGTGATGGGCGCGGTGACCAGCGCCACCAACGGCATCAACGACGGTGCCGCCGACATCCGCGCCGCCTCCGACGATCTCTCGCAGCGCACCGAGCAGCAGGCCGCCAGCCTGGAGGAGACCGCCGCGGCGATGGAGGAGATCACCTCCACCGTGAAGGAGACGGCAGCGAGCGCGGCGCAGGCGAACCAGACGGTCGAGGCGGCGCGGGTCGAGGCC
>Ga0265798_10010624_pt1 | contig 11330 bp, 12 predicted proteins | sample P3T30metagenome_FD_192430 | JGI IMG/M metagenome (GOLD analysis project Ga0265798, IMG submission 192430) | Plant litter microbial communities from East Loma Ridge, Irvine, California - P3 T30 | ecosystem: Environmental > Terrestrial > Plant litter > Unclassified | place: USA: California... | reverse complement strand
TGAACCACGCCGCTGGGCAGTTCCGGATGCAATTCATCACGGACGTTGCGGGACAGCAAGCGAGCTATCTCGCCAAGGAAGCGGAGGCGAAGGCGTGGACGTCGGACGCTGACCCGACCGACTTCCCGTTTCTGGCGGCTGAAGCGGAATACACCGCCACGCCAATCGCCGAGATCGCTGCGCTAGTCCTTGCTACCGCAGCAGCGTGGCGGGGGCTGGCTGCGCAAATCGAAGGGCGACGCCGGGGGGCGATGGTCGCATTGGCAGCTGCCACGAACGTCGCGGATCTGGTGCGCGCCGCGGCGGTCGATTGGACCGCACTCGCCGCACCAGTTGCATAATTCATGCCTTCGCGGGAGCCCGCCTTCAACCGGCTGGGCAGCTGGCTCGTCCAGTTTCTGATATCGATCGACCAGTTCGCCTACGTCCTGCTCGCCGGACCGTTCTACTTGCTGTTCGGCGGCCCCTGCCCCTCAGCTGACGAGACGATCAGTTCTCGGGTCGGGCGCGCCGCGATGGCGGGCGATTGGTGGGGCAAACCCTGCCAGTGGCTGATCGATCACCTGTTCATGCTGCTCGGATCGAAGCCCGGCCACTGCGCCCGCGCGATCGAGACCGCCTTCCTGGGCATGGCACCCAAATAAACGCCGAAAGGAACAGTTTTATGCTGTGGCTGCGACTTATCAACCTCGCAGGCTGGCTGCTTGTGCTCGCGTACATGGCCCCGGCGGTGCTCGGCGTTCTGCGCGGGAAGCCGCGCGACGGCGACCCTCCCCGCCTGATCTACGCCGCCTTCGCTTTGCTGGTGATCGGCTTCAACCTGCGCATGCTGGCAGTGCCGGAATCGCAGATTGTCCAAGCCGCGCTGCTCGGCTTGAGCGCGGTCGTGTCGGTCTTCACGCTTCGTGCGGCGCGGGCATACGGAAGGGGTTTGGATGTCTGACCACCCCGTCACCGTCGCCGTCCAAGGTTGGACATGGTCAGCGGGCCTGCTCGCCACCCTCAACGCGGTCGCGCTCGGCGTCGCCGTGGCGCTCGTGAAAGCGTGGCCCGCCCTCAAGAAAATCGCGAACGATCGCGAAAAGACGGCTTTGGAAGCGCGCGGAGAAGATATGGCGACAATGACGGCGCGGCTGGAAGCTCTTGAGCGCAAGGTCGAAAGCGCATCGGCGCTCGCCCACGCTGCCGAGATGAAGCTCGTTTACGCCGTCAACGCCGTTCAGCTGCTCGCCGCGCGGATCCGCGCAGACAATCCGACCGACCCGACATTGCTGCAGGCGATGGAACTGCTCGCGGCGGCGACCAGCGGCGGGCTTCCCGGCTGGGCGACGAAGATCCCGAGCGCAGAACTCAACAAGATCCGGGGGACTGACGAATGAGCATCGACAGCACCATCGACGCGACGATCGGTCGGGAAGGCGGCTATCGTTTCGCCGCTATGGCGTGACGAACGGCTTCCTCAATCGGCATCCCTTTATTTACCAGCCGATTCAAAGACGATCGGGGCACACCTACTTCGTCGGAGACTGCCTTGATGGTCATCGAACGACCGCGCCACATCATGTTCTTTCGCTTGTTCGACGACTGTTCGATTAGCGTCGCCCACCGGCAGTTTTCCGGTTCATAATGTTTATCTACGTCAATCCTATCGAGAGTCATTCCTTCCGGGCGTTCCCCCATATCGGACAAGAAGTGCTCAAATGAGCCAGCCCAGCGGTCACACATCCTGATCCCACGGCCCCCGTAGCTTTGATAGTGCGTATCCTTAGGGACGGTGCATCGGCGTTTAGCCGCTTGCCACGATCGGTAGGTTGGCGACGGTCCGAACTGATTAGAGCGACCATGCTTGTAACATCTTTGGGCAAGCTGCTCTCGATGAAGGCATCCGCAGCTTTGCGTATCACCAGCGGCAAGTTCGTGGCCAGTTTTCGAGACGCGAGCGCCACACTGACAATCACAAACCCACTTAGTTCTACGGCCATTAGCAGCAGAGCCGACTGAGACGTCGCGCTCGATAACTCTCAGGCGTCCGTACTCGTGTCCGGTTCGATCAATCAAGGAGCCCATAGCGATGTCCACCGTCGATGAAATCATTGATAATACTGTAGCTCGTGAGGGCGGATATAGCAATTTAAAAGATGACACAGGCGGCGAGACCATGTGGGGCATCACGTCGGCCACGGCGCGCGCGAACGGCTACGTCGGCGCGATGCGCAATATGCCGCGCGAGACGGCGATCGGCATCTACCGCCGCCAGTATTTCGAGCGGCCCGGGTTCGCCGCGGTTGCAGTGGTCAGCCCGGCGGTTGCCGAAGAACTGTTCGACACCGGCGTCAACATGGGCCCGGACTATCCGCGCCGGTGGCTGCAGCAATGGCTCAACGCGCTCAACCGCGGCGGCAAGGACTATGCTGACATCGCCGAAGACGGGATCATCGGCCCCGGCACGGTCGGCGCGCTCGGTCGGCTGATCGCGGTTCGCGGTCGCGCGGCAGCAGAGAACGCGCTGCTCAAGGGTCTGAACTGCTCGCAGGGCGCGCGGTATCTCGACCTGGCGCGAAACCGAGCGGCGAACGAGTCATTTCTGTTCGGCTGGATGGCCAACCGGGTAGGTCTGGCATGAAGGGCCCCGGCTGGCCTACGGAGCGCGGCTGGTACGCAATCGCGCTATTCGTGCAGACGGACGCCCTGCTCGCCATGATCGCCGTCATCCCGGTCTTGCGCTCGGACGAGTTTTTCAAGTCGCTCGCGACCGCGATCGTGGTCACCGGCTGGATCGGCTTTGCGGTCGGCATGCGTGGCAACGCCGAGGAACGCCAACAGACAACCGAGGCGATCAGCGCCGTCCACGAGATGGCCAAGTCTATGCCCAACACCGGGGCGCCCGACGTGACGCTGAAGCCGGGCGAGACGGCGCGAGCAGAGGAGACCCAGACATGAGCCTCAACCTGTTCTCCGCGCCACCATCCGGCTTGTGCCGTAAAACTGGCCGACAGGTATGGTCGAGGCGTCGGTATGCGTCCAGCCGGCCCTTACACGCTCGGAGTAAGTCCGCGCCGGGATTCCATTCCGCACAGCTGCCGCGCGGTTTGCAGAACCTAGAATGGTATTCCGCTTATTATTGTTTTGGGTCTCCCGGTTTGCCCATCGGCAGTTCCATGGCGCATACGGGCCCTCATTATCTTTCCGGTCCAGAGTGGTCCGTTCCGGACGTGGGCCCATATCTCGCAAGAAAACCGCGGGATCCGAAAGCCATTCCGCGCACATATATATCCCGCGGCCGCCATAGTTTGGGAAGCTTTGGTTCTTCGGGTTCGTGCAGCGCTGCTTCGCGTTATAATACGAGGCCAGTTCTCGAGAGACAGTACCGTCGGATGATTGCCCGTGGCTGACCCGAGCATCCCTCACCCGCACGTTACGAACGCACCCGCAAGAAAGCGTTCTTCCCCCAACAACGGCGTGCAAAGAGATTTGTTTGGTCACTCCGCAACTGCATACGCACGTGCACGCTCGGTGACGGGACGGCGCGCCCACGCTGACGATCGTAAGACAATTGAATGTCTGTCCGATGTACTCATTGAAGTCCTTGGCCATTCTCAATCTTACCACATGTCGACCGTAGTATCCAAGATATTCGGCGGCTTCTGCAAAAGGATTGCGCCGTGACTTCATGGATAGCATCTCCAATCGTTTCCAAGATCCTCGGCGGAGCCGTGGCGATCCTGCTCATCCTGCTTGGCCTGTCCCACGCGAACGGCACGCACTGGCACAAGCTGGCCGATCAGCGCGCAGCCACGATCGAGCAATTCAAGATCGCGCAGACCGTAGCAGATGCAGCCGCGCGCAAGGCCATCGCCGACACCGAAGCCCGCTACAAGGAGAAGGCCAATGCTGCCGAGATTTCCCATTCCGTCGCCGTTGATGCCGCTCGCAGCGATGCCGATGCTTACCTTGCTGCTCACCGCGTGCCAGCCTGCCCTGCAAGTGCGCCCCGCGGAGCCGCTACCAGCCCCGAAGGTGGCGATCCCGGCCTTCCTGCTGACCTGTCCGCCAGTGCCATCGTGGGTGACGCAGACGTGCGGGCTTGCTCCGGTGCCGCAGCCTACGCGCTAGCCGCGCATGCTTGGACGCTGACCCTAACCGATCCCAAGTAGGAGCTGAACCTATGGCTGCATCAACAGCGGCGGGATCGACCCTCGCCATCAGCGTAGGCGTGCCCGCGACGCAAGACGGGACGGGCTACGCGGCGCTGACCTATACCGACATCGCCAATCTCGAAAAGATCGGCACGGTCGGCGCGTCCTATGCCAAGACTGAGTTCCAGCCGTTCCAAGGACCAAAGCAGAAGTACAAGGGCTCGGCGGATTACGGCTCCCTCGCCCCCACGCTGGCGCATGATGAGGCGGACGCCGGCCAATCGATCCTGCGCACGGCGGCGGATGACGAAACAAACCGGCTGTACGCGTTCGCGCTGACCTACCCGACCGGCGCGAAACGGTATTTTCAAGCGCGCGTGTTCGGATACCCGGAAACGATCGACGGCGCTGACACGGTGCTGATGGCGACCCCAACGATCGAAATTTCCACCAAGGTGGTGAAGACCGGCGCGGGCACCCCGACCCCGACCCCTGCGCCCGCATTCTCCGGCAACCCGACGATCACCCCGACCAGCGGCGACACGTCGACCACGTACACCGCGACCGACCCGACAATCACGAACGGCGTGATCACGTCGCGCGCCTGGCTGATCGGGACCACGGTCATTGGAACCGGGCCGTCGATCGTGCCGGGCGTGGGCAATGACGGGCAGCTTTCGCGGCGGGTCACCGGCGTTGGTGACGACGGATCGACGATCACGCGCACGTCCGGCGCGGTCACGGTTGCATCGGTTGCAGCGGCATTGAAGGCCCTCACCGTATCATCCAGCAACGCAACGACCGGCACGGCGATCAGCTCAACGATTTCCGGCCTGACCTCCGGAAGTTCTGTGGCGCTCACCGGAGCGGGCGCGGCTGGCTTGTCGATCGCTGGTGCCGTTATCACCGGCACGCCGACCACGGCAGGGTTGGTCAATATCGTCGAAACGCTTGCGGGTGCCAGCAACTCACCGCGCCTCAGCCCGGGCGTAATCACTGTTGCGGCAGCCGCCCCGACACCGAGCAACACCTACGCCAATTCGACGCAGGTCTACGCCAACAACTCGAGCTTCTCGCCCGATCTGGCCGACGTCGAGCAGCGTCTGTTGGCGCTTGGCGGCAGCTACAGCCAGTACCGCGTCGATTACGGCACCGGTCCGAACACTGCGACCGGCGATAGCGTCAATGCCGCACTCGTGAAGCTCCAGAATTGGATTGCCGCGATCGAGGCAGACCGCGCAGTCACGCAAGACAACACGCTAGCGGGCAACACCTCTCTGCTCGCAGGAAATGCCGCCTGGAAGGCGCGCTTCCAAGCCCTCGAAACCCGGTTCACCGCACTAGGAGTAGCATAGCCATGTCGGCAATCGACTATAATCTGGATGTAGTAAGGGACGCCTTCGTAAAGCTCGAAGCGAGGGCTACAGCTGCGGAAGCTCTCGCCAAAATTCCGGGCGCGCCCTCGCTGACTGTCACTTCTGGCAACGGGCAAAACTCGTTGTCGTGGGTAGATGGCCCGACTGGCGGAAGCGCGACTACGGCTCACAAGCTGTACTCCGGATCCGTGTCGGGCACGATGACCCTGATCGGCACAATTACGAGCGCCTCTCCGTACCTCGATACCGGGCTGACAAACGGCAGTGCGCGCTTCTACCGCATCTCGGCGGTCAACTCATCGGGTGAAGGGGCGCTCAGCACTGAAATGGCGGCGACGCCACGCGCGCCCCTGACAATCAGCGGAACGCCAGCCTCGGCCACGCAAAACTCTTCGTACTCCTTCACCCCGACCGTGGCGGGCGGCTTTGGGACACGTACGTTCGCGCTGACCGGGACGCTCCCGGCAGGCCTGAATTTCTCCACGACCACGGGTGCGGTCACCGGCACCCCCACTACCGCGGGAACAACCAGCGGCCTCAACATCACCGTGACCGACAGCACCGGGAGCGCCAGCCTCGGCACGTTCTCGATCGTCGTCACGGCGCAGGCCGCGTCCCCCTTCTTCGGTAGCAGCACTTCAACCTGGGATAATACGAGCCCAACTTTCGGAGCGACGGCATAATGGCACAGACACTCATCAACACCACGGCAGGCGCGGGCGACTCCGGCAAGGTGGGCGGCGACAAGCTCAACGCCATGATGACCGAACAGTATCGGTTTCTTGATCGGCACAAGCCTGCTCGGATCCTCACCGATGGCGATAGCATCGGGGTTCTCATGTCGGGCTACAGCGGCCGGTCTCCCTTGTTCTGGGCGGCATCGCTGTACCCCTTCCCCTTCACTCACGATGCCTCGGTCGATAATTTCGGCGTTGGTTCGACCTTCACGAACGCCGCCAACGGGCTTCTGACGCCCTCGCGCACTGCCGCGCGTTCGGCGCGCATTACGGCCTGTCGTGCAAACGGCGAAGCTGTCATCGTCATCTCGCAGTGCGGCACGAACGACATTGGCGTTACCGGTGCCGGCGCTGGCGACGACAATGGCGTCGGGAGCGTCATTGCGAACTATCAGGCCTGGTGGCTCACATGCCGTGACGCGGGTGCGAATTTCGGCATTATCATGGCTATCCCGCCTTCGGGGGGGGCGGATGCCACCCGCGCTCGCAAAATCCTTGCTATCAATCATGCGCTCTCTGAGTGGTGTCGCCGCAATCGACAGGAACTCACTTTCTGCGACACACAGATGGCTTTGGGCACGGACGCAGGTGAGACGTTCCTGCCCGCGGGCGGCACGGTTGGCGCAACAGGCTCGGTGATGTTCGACACGCTCCATCCAAGCGCACGCGGTGCGTATCTACAGGGCAGGATCCTCGGGCCGATCATGCAGCGGTTGCTCGGTACGCGTCGCTCGATTCTCACAATGGCTGGCGATCAGTTCAGCAAGGGATCGACACCTACCAGCGTTCGAGGCAACGTGCTCGGCCGCCAAGGGCGATACTTCGACATTGGGGGCACGACGTCGCAGGTAACTCTTAGCGGCGGCGGTGGCGTTACGGGTGTGGCCAATTGGCCAAGCGCAAAGCTGTTCGGAACTTACCCGCCACTGTCTGGCACGATGTCGGGAACAATGGCCGTTGCTATCACGCAGGAGGCATGGCCGGTCGCTTTGAACGAAAGCGGTAGGTCCGATGTGCTGACTACCAAGCTGACGTTCTCGGGCACTCCGACATCTGACGGGCTGATTAGCTGGGGGGCCACCGTCAATAGCAACTTGCCCGATTTCGCTGATGGGCCTTACGATGTCGAGTCGGTGCTTTGGGCGGCGCAACTGGCCGGGTTTGGGCCCCCCAATGTCAGCACTGTGGTTTCCTCTGGCGGTCGCGCTTGGGGCGGCGGCGCGAACGTGTCGGACATCGTGACGATGGACGGGCTGATGCAGATCATCAACCCGAACCCGCTTGTCGCCACTGCCAACCCTTCCAACATGTCGTGCAACACCAGCATGAATTTCAAGGCAAACGTGCCGGTCAGTGGCGCGCTGTACATTTACGGCCAGGCAATGATTCAGAACCCAGCGCTTCCGTCGCCTACGTAAAGGCAAAGGGGCCGGCGCGGAATTATCGCGCCGGCCTTTATTCGTGCTTGAATATATCGCAAAAAATGCCACTCTCGTTCAATGAGCTTTGTTAACCATCTACTTTCTGGTCCGTTAATCTTGCTTCGCCGTGTCGTGAAGGCGTTGACGATAAACGAGGTGAGAACTCATTGTCGCTGTGGGGAGGAAATCCCGCCAGCGTATATGGGCGAGTGCGAACAATGTTGGTTGGATCGAGCCTGGTAAGGCTTTCATAAACTGCATCTCCACTTTGAGATAAAATCACGCGCCGCGCCTCGCCCTTGAGGGGGAATGAGATCGCAACGCAGCTGTGGAAGTCTCGAAACTACATCCTAACGTCCCCGCTTGCTCGTTAGCAGCAGCGGTTGATCGTTCACGCCTCTCCGGTAAAAAGCGAGCAAACCATGATCACCATTGATTTTGGCTCAGGCGCAAACACGCCTACGGGCGACCTCTTTTCTGGCGCTATCATCAAACTGAAGGGCTGTCTCGGATCGCTGGAGGGGGCTTCATCCGGCCCGACTCTGCGCCTCGGTCAACAGGATGGGAATTACCACTATTACACCGGCGCGGATTACGCGCGCGACAAGGGGCGGATGGTCAGCATTCGTCACGACGGATTCGCGTCCGACGGCAAGGCGAACGGCTATATTGACGTACCCCAGACCATCGGCGGCATCGCGGGTTATGACGAGAACGGCTACGTCAACTCCTACTTCGACGGGCAAAGCTCCTACCGGTACGTGCTGCCGCAGTTTTGGGCGCGCCTCGGCGTTTACACGATCAAATTCCCGAAGGGCATGACGTGCTCGGCAGGTTTACTCGGAGGGCAGGTTTTAGGTGCGCAGTATGATATCGATGCAACTACGTCGGCGCGCAAGCTGACCGTCAATCAGAATAGCTACCAATACGGCGACATCGTGTTCACCGGCATTCCCACCGGCAGGGCAGCAACGACCCTTGGCCTGCGTCCGTCAATCACGTGGGACAACGACGCGAACCCCGAACGCTTGGTCACCGACGAGGTCGTTGCCAGTCACGCCGCGGTGAGGTCACGCATTTGGCGAGCGATGGATGCACGCGGAGTCAACGGAAACATCAAGCGTTACACGATGACGTCAACGCAGAACTATTTCGAAATGCCGATCGACCTCATGATCGATCTTTGCAATCGGGGAAATGAAGATCTGTGGTTACCCTTCCCGATTTATCAGACCGATGAGCTAGTGCAGTTCGAGCTGGACAAGGTTGCCGCTCGGCTTAACCCGAACCTCAACCTTTTCCTCGAGTACCACAATGAGCCGTGGAATACGTCCGGCATATTCGGTGTTGGCGCCGAGGAACTGACCTACCTCGGCTACAACGCTGGGTTCGCTTCGTCGGCTACTAGCGCGGGGGCCGTTCCTCTAGATCCACCTTTGATCCGTACGGGCGACACGTTTGACACCTACTCGAACCCTATTCCAAAGCGCGACTTTGCAGCCGGCACTATCGTTGCGGGCAACCGCTACGGTAATGGTGTTGGGATGTGGAAAGCTCTGCAAAATATCACGGCTGGTGATACGAATGCGGCCCTCCCGGCAACGACAAATGCCTTCTGGCAGTTGCTAGCTAACGCTAGCCAAGCCGTTGTCGCCAAGCAGCGATACGTTTCATATCGCACCGCGCAGATCACGGCCATCGCGAAAGCTGCGTACAGCGCGGTAGGCCGCAGCACCGCGTCGATCCTGCCCACCATCAACTGGCAGGCGGTTGCGTCGTTCTCGTCGGCACAGCCCGCGTTCGATTTCGACAACAACTACAACGTGTTCAAAGTCTACGCGACGGCTCCGTATTGGGGCGGACCGATGGGCAGCTACACCAGCAACCATTTCGGGACCTGGAACGCTGACACAAAAGCGCTTTTCCTCACGGATCAAGCCGCATGTCTTGACGCCTATTTTGCGAACGTCAACACGGATATCGATGCGACACTCGATCGCCAAGTTTCACGCAAGACGGAGCTCGCAAACTACGTGGCTGCCAAAGGCCTCCCAGCCGATACCATCAAGCTCGCAGCATACGAGATTAACTGCCACACGCAGTTCAATGAGGCGTTCAACAATTGGCCAGACACCGCAAAACGAAATGCGCTTCAGTCCGCTTTGACCTCTGACCAGCGTTTCGGAACGGCAACGGCTTACTTCATCAACGAGTATCGCCGGCGCATTGGTGGCGATGCTGTGTGGTACGGGCGTTGTGGCCTTCCATCACCTTGGCAGTCGCAGAACAATGAGCTCGATCGCGCCAGCGTTGTCATGGCGGCACTGATCGCGAACGCCTAGGCGCAATGGCCCGGCGCGAAAGGCGGTGATCTGGGTTCGCACTGCCCATTAACCATAGTTGCAAGAATCTCTTACAGAAGCGAGACGCAGAGCCACGCGACTCGTAGGATTTTCGTTATGGCATGAAGTGTGCACGAGCTGCCCCTGGCATACAGGGAGGACAATCTAATGAGAATAATAAGGCACTTAGTCGCAGTCGCGGCGCTGGCTTACTCGTCGAGCGCTTATGCGGCTACGTTCATGCAATACACATTTACCGGCAGCGGCAGCGGCGTACGGTACGAAAACGGATCGCTTGATCCTTCGGTGCCACTCTTGGCTTTTCAAGCGACCTTTTTCGTCGATTTGGATGCAAACCCTGTTGGTTCGAATGGAGCAGGTTTTTACACGTCCAACGGGAAGGACAGCTACTTCTCATTTGGACCAGCGCCTAGCGAACTCACGTACGTAGATTTACAGAACGGCGCCCTGACTGCCTCATCGTCGAAGCAGTTTCCTTCTGATTTTTTGGTATCTTTGACGGTGGACTTTGGAGCCCAAGCTGTCAGTTTTGCGAACTTGACGAATAGTAGCCGATTGCTCAGCGGCACTTTTTCCTATTCAAATATTGGCAGAAGTGTTCGTGAGTCTGCTGAGGGAACCATCACCGGATTTAGTGTTCAATCCGTAGATAGTCCGCGGACAGCGGATGCGTTTTTTACACCTGTTCCAGAGCCAGCCACCTGGGGCATGATGCTCGCCGGGTTTGGGATAATCGGCGCTGCTGCGCGTCGCCGTCAGTCGGTGAAAACGACCATACGCTACACCTAAACACTACTACCGATAAGCAGAAGGCCGCCAGCTCGGGGACTGGCGGCCTGCGCTGCGAGAATGAGCATACCTAGCTGCGCCACGCCCCCGACTTCCCCAGCTGCCGCACAATCCCGTTAAAGGCCGCGGTCACACCTTGCGATCGTCCAATGTCGTTGTCTTGGCTGGCAGAGTCCCAAAACATGACCAGGGGCCAACGCTCCGGACAGTGCGGCAGGAGCACTCGAAGAGCGAGGCGGACCGGCAGCGTTGAGACAGTTGCCTGGCCACTTACTTCGACCGCGCTGCGCAGGATCTGCACAGCAAGCTCGATCGTGATTCGCTGGCGACGGTCCATCCTGCTATGGAACGTAACAGGAACAACAACGCAAGAGATTCGCGATGGCACGCTGCCGCCTGTGCACGAGCAATGACGACGACGCGGTGATTGAGCACCTCGCCGAGAAGATGTGGGACAGCCGCATGGACTATTTCGAGGAGCGAACGCAGTGGAGCAAGGCGGGCGGAA
>Ga0265798_10010623_pt1 | contig 11330 bp, 12 predicted proteins | sample P3T30metagenome_FD_192430 | JGI IMG/M metagenome (GOLD analysis project Ga0265798, IMG submission 192430) | Plant litter microbial communities from East Loma Ridge, Irvine, California - P3 T30 | ecosystem: Environmental > Terrestrial > Plant litter > Unclassified | place: USA: California... | reverse complement strand
AGTCGTGGTTCTTCACTCCGCTCCAGAGCTGCGTGCTGTCTTCTTTGCTTAGAAACATGACTGTCTTTCCTGTTCCTGTCCTGAGGTAGTCGGCCTCCTTCACGCTGTGGATGAACAGATCGTGCATGTGCTTGTCGTCGTTATCAAGCTGAACAAGCTGCTCGGACGGGAAGTCGGAGAAGTGTACTGTGAGTCGCCATGGTAAATGTTGACGCTCTTCCTCTGTGCTCTCGATCTTGTGCGCTTGCTCAGCCTCTGTATCCGTGTCGGAAGGATACGCGGGCTCAGCGCCAGAGTAGAGGTCGTAGAGAAGACCTAGTGGGTAATGCCATTTCAGCGGCACGTCTTCGTAGGATAACCACGCGTCCTTCGGCGTGACATCCGGATAGATAAGGCTGCGTGCGAAGAAGGCATGCAGTTTGTGTATGAGCAGCCCGAGATACGATATCCGTGGAAATTGTATCTACCTCTAGTCAGCCATAGCTCATCCGATGTATCATCGCCAGACTATGTCGACACTGCACGTACTAAGTAAGGATCCGACTCGTCGTACGTCCTACAGTCGCCCTTGTGCAGGCGTATCTCGAGCGGGATACTCCCATTCCAAGTGCTCTGGCGCAGTCTACTCGCAACGTCTCTCTCAGCCATGGGCGCGAAGCATCCGAAGTGCAGGTTCGCCAGCCGCCGTTCTGGTAGCCTAGGCGCAGCTGAGCTGATGGATAGTGGGGTAGGTCGCAGCGCAGGCAAGGCGGAAGGCGCGTTGATGGCGGGGTATGCAGGGGAGCTTGGGCCTGACGTGCAGGAAACCCTGGGTCTTTTCGCTCGTGCGTGCGTCTCTGCGACAACCCCAGACCGACTGTCGTAGGAAGATGGGCGCTGGTCGTGTCTTCTTCTCCACCCACAACGCATGTATGACGTGACGCCGTAGATGGGTGACTTACTTACGCACGACAGCTGGACCATGGATGTGGCACTTAGCCGCAAACGCTCGCGCCTGACTATTGACGAGGACGAGGACGAGGTCCAGCGGAGGAGGGAGCCGTCGCCGGCTCTGCCGCCATTGGGCGATGCGCTGAAGAGGTCCAAGACACAGTGCGAGCTGGAAGAGCTAGATATTATAAGCCCAGAGGAAGCATGGAGCGTGGATGTGGATGCGATACTGGGTAGCAGTACGCTCGCGACTCCTGTAGGCAGTATGCTGGAAGCGCATAATAACTGGGCAAGGTATAAGAGGCAGGCGTCAATAGTTGTTTTATGTGTGCAAGGGAATGTTCAGGTCCATTACGACCTGCTTTGGTAAGATCATCCTGAACCATTTCAAACCACTACTAACAACCCACAGCTCCGCTCTACCAGACCTCTACACGCTCTCCCCATCTCTACAGCCCTTCGTCCTATGTCACGACCCATCAACACATAGACTCCCCTCCTCCGCGCCCTTCTCGCTCCCCCTGATACAAGCCGCGACTCCCTCGAACAACCACTTCGTCCGCCTAGGCCTTCTACACCCCCTTGGTGGAGGCAAGTTTCCGTTAGATGCACTCGTCGTGCTGGATAAGAAGGGTAGAAGGAGGTTAGTGCTGCCGTTTGGCTGGGGTGCTGGTAAACATGCGGATACACCTGCGGGGCGGAGCATACAGCTACGGTTGATGGCGTTGCTGAGGAGCTGTGTCGCGACGTTAGAACAGGAATAGGAATTGCTATCATGGGTATGCTGATTGCATAAGCATACAGTGAGAGCACTCTGGGAATCGTAATGGAGCAGCGTGATGATTTTCAAGGGGTTTTATTACATGTGTTGTACCACATGAACGCCATACGCCTGCTATCAATTTGGGTATCATCGCGAAACAGACTACCTGTGAACGCCTACGTCTTGAGAGGCTCCGCTAGTAGCGGACTTGTGAAGCAAGAGAGAACAGCGAGGGATTGCAAAGACAACCCCAACGCTCACCCATACAGACTCGTAAGCCGCCGCAACATGACTTATCTAATTAGGGAATCGCCGCCGGTACGCAGCAGGATCCTCCCTCTTGATCACCTCAACGTAAGCCTTGACGCCCCTCCTTACTTTGTTCAACCAATACGGCAGATATCCTTCGGTAGTAAGGAACAGATCACTGTACACTTTGCTTCCACATAAGTCTTCTTCGTAGAGAACAATGTGAGTGGCGAGCGTGCACATGACCTTGTGAAACGGCAGTACCGACCGTGTCTTCTTGCAAAAGGCTGGAGTGAATAGCCCGTGGTTCTCTACCAAGCTCCTGAGCTGTTCAGGCGTCAGGCCATCTTCACTGAGGGCAGCGCTCATGAACTTGAAGGCGAAGTGTTGGACGGCGTTCATACCCATGGCGACTGCACAGAAGTACACTTGCAGGTGGAAATCGGTCGCAGTGGTGCCGTCGGGAAGGTCATTGGGGATGTCGTACTGTGGGTCGAAGACGGCCTCGGCCACGGTATTGACGACCATGGGGCTGTAGTCCTTGGTAGGCGCTTCTTGGATATTTTCGGTCTGGAAGTGCGTCAGGACACTATTTGAAAAGTAGCTGAGATGCGGAGTGTACTCGAAGGCTTACATTGTTCTCAATCCACTCAGACGCCGCAATTGCCAACTCCAGGTTTGTAGCAAAGCTAGCCAGCCTGTCATTAGACGGGAGAGACAGGTCGCGCGGCATATTACGGCGGAGTTCCTCACGTGCTCTACAGGGGAGTAAGTACCAATCAAAACACAAGTCTCGGGCGGTTGGCTTGTAACTTACCTCTTGAAGATCTCTTCGTCAGATGGCTCCATGTCTTCATACGACAGATCTCCGAACATGAGATCCACCAAGGTAATGTCGGCCCCACTATTATCCAAAGTGTACTCGTCGGGGTTGCTGGCCATCGCGCTAGATATCGTGGTCGGTAGAGCGACTGCTTTCTGTGGTGCTGAGGGCGGGTCGCTGAAAGCTGTCTGGCGCGGGCGAGGCCAGTTGGTGCAGGTAGATGTTGGAGTGGCTGCGAGATGGAGAAGCTGAGCGACTACCCATAATGGCTACCACGGTGTTATGGCTGCCTAACTAGCGCCGCACATGACTTACTACCAATGGAGCTGCACATTCACTCCGAAGATTCTATTTCACCAGGCCTATTTATGCTGTCCTTCCGGGTATCATCACCCAATGTACTGTAAATGGATGCCTACGCCTGGAGGTTCTCCACTGGAGGCACAGTCTCAAACCAAGAGGTATCATGGGCTTTGAGGTATACATCCTCGTTGTATTCATCTTTTACCTAAGCATGTATGGACTACAAAAGACTAAATAGACTTATGAGCTGACATCCCATTGTCTACAAACGTCGTTGTCACTGCCACGCCCCCTATGCCTCCATGCGATCTTCAGCCTTGACGCCATCGTCTCCATCCCCAGACACGTCAGTCATGCTCGTGTCTTCCTTCTTCTTCTGACCACCAGTCTCGTCTGATGTGCTACGGGCAGTGACAACGGGAGCGAGGACGGGAACCTGGGGAACCTGGTTGATGGTGTTGCCCTCGTCGAAGCTGAACTCGATACGTGGCACTTCTAGCTCCATGGGGTCGCCCTTGCCATCATCAGATGAACTGATGAGGGGAATGAAGGTAGAGTCGTCGACGTTGTCGTTCACGGGGATGTTGTTCGACGACGACGGATCGTGTTGCTGACGAGTGGCAGTGAAGCCCGTGATGGTAGTGTCACCATCATCCTCGCCAATAACGCTCTCACTAGCATCTTGACGGTCGGCTTTGGTCTGTTGTGTAGTCGGCTGATCACCTCCTTGGTTGCGCGCAGTTCGCGGAGCAATGGGACTAGGACCTTGTGGACTATTAGAGGCGAACGGAGGATTGAAGTCATCGTAGAGACTCGGTCCATCGATATCATCAGAGCCATCGGCCTCACCGCGGAACGTCTGGCTCTGTCGAAGGCTCGAGCCTGGACGAGGGGTACGCAGGAGACCTGATGTCGGCTTCATGGGAAACGAGGCTGCCTTCTCACCTTGAGACGCCTTGGATCCGCCCATAGACTGCCAAGACCTGTCCAGCTCAGATGGTGTGGGTGTAGGCGGCAGTGCTTTGTTGGTACGAGTGGCCGAGCTTCCATGGTCACGACGACGGGGGGTAGGCGAATCGCTGTGGTCCTCGACAGTAGGTTGGTAGGTATTGCCCGGACCAGGAGACTGGAGAAGGCGATCGCCGATGTTTCCACGCTGTCCTTGTCCTGTACCGACAGTGCGCATCTTAGGGGTTCGCGTGTCAAGCAAAGGGTCCATGAGGCGTTTCTTGCTCGGTCGGTTTTGATCTGCGGGGGTGTAGGTAATGGCGTCCTCTTTGGGGTTATGTTGGAGGTTGTATACGGTCCAGTCTCGCTCGGCCGCAGCCTCGTACTTCGCATATCGAGAGGTTCCGAGATTTCCAAGGAACTCAAGATACTTTGTACCACCTTCTTGGAGCCAGCGAGGACGATGCAGTGCTCCACAAGCCGCGACCACGTTCAGAAGCTTCTCTTCGATGTGCTCTGACGGTTCGTACAACCTGTGCCTCTCCAGGATGTTGATGAACTGTTCGGCAGTAGGAGAGTCCGTGAGGAGAGAGTTCCGGATGTTCCGTCTAGCAATGTTGAGGAGTTCCGGCATCTCCATCTCTTTCGCGCAGAGATATACCTTGACGTGGAGCTCTGCTAGCGGTCCTTCAACACGTACGGTGATACTGTTGTCTTCGATACCAGGTTGAGCTTTCTTCAGGTGAGTCAGTTGGTAGTTGGCGAGCTCTTGGGTGTCGTCTAGCTGGTACTCGTCGTCAAGTATGTGTTGTACCATCATCTCGACGACGATGTAGTCATATCCGTGGATAGTCACCACACAAGGGGCGTTTCCTGCATCGTCGACCTGTCGAGTAGTTAGTTTAGGCTATGGACACGGCGCGAAGTTGTCGTGCGTAACACTGCGGAAGAACGGCTGTCCGCGGAGTTAGAGCTAACCTGCTTTCCGATCTTGTCTGAACCGCCTGTGGCAAGATCTTGTGGTAGAGTGCAAGTCGCGCTCTCAGTTCCCAACTTTGCGACAAGTGTCACGCCAGAGCGTGAGTTCTTCACGATGCGACCACGCCACCTGCCTTTGTCAGTAATACATTCGTTGAGTCGACATATGTTTGATAGTACCTTGGGCCGCACTCATGAGGCATCGGGGATGACTTCGAAATCGCCTGCTGGTTTGAGTTGATAGCCATAAACTCCATGTCCGCGCCGGGCCCGCTGTTTCTCAACGCCATTGCTTGAGTCTCATCGCGCGTAGACTTTGCGACATGCTCACTGTCGCTCTGACTGGTTTGTTGGCTAGCCATGTCGACTCTTGGACCTGTCGAGGATGTGTAGAGGCTGGGTCGTTTGGACATGTAGACAACAGGAAGTGAAGGGGCAGGGTGGAAAGACAATGGGCGTCAGAACTAGCGTCAGAACTAGCGCCGGTGCAGGAGCAGTCACCTATATAGGCTTCCGTTGTGCGGGGGTGTGGAGTTGTTTGTGGTGTGTGGGGTTGTAAGCGATATGGGTCTTTCACTTTCTGTGCGTTTGCAGTGAGCGGCCCTATCTAAAGCTGATATTTAATTAGCATGTACATATAGCTCTCAATTTCCACAGTACTCTGACTCCCCGCTCTGAAGTAGCTTCTAACATGCAATGTACCCCTGGGTGGTAGAAGTATACGTGTGTCCTTGACTACACTATGCCATAGTGGTGCTCTATGGGTCAATGTAAGTATTTTTTGCGTCCACACCAAGGCCGAGCGTTCGGTTCTGTGCTCGATCATTCTCTTTTTGCTTTTGTTTTGCCTTCCGGTGAGAGTGAAAGGACAAACGTGAGTCCTTTGCGGCCTGCTAAAGTGGGGCTTGCCCACCCGTTGCCAACACTGTTTTGATGTCTTTCTGCTAGCGCTCTCACACCAAGACCTCTATACTATTCCTCAGGACAGCGCTGAACCGTGGCTATGGCGAATCAATCTCCGAAACCAGACAGCAAAGGCGAGAGCTCGGAGACAGAGCCGCGTGCTCAAGAAGCGCACCCACGTACGACAAACCCAGCACCGTCCGCCAGAGATTTGGCTCGTGTTGCGACATCCAACCCGGACCAACGCGACGGTGAAGAAGCTCTACGAGCAGGTCCGTCATTCAACACCCTTCATGGAGCATGGAAGCTGACTTAACAGACAACGGAGCTCGCACCCGTACAGACGCTGTTACGATATCGCTGGCGACTCTGAAGACCCTCCTGGGCCACATCTTCGAGGGCAAAAGTGCCAGACTACCACAGCCACAACTAGTTTGTGCTCAGTGAGTTTTGATTACATTGCACTCCTACGTGCGCTGATAAATCGCAGTCGTGGCCAAATGGCCCTCAGCAAGCGACTGGGTTGTGACTTCACACTCGTCGTAGATGAAGTTGCGTTCGACGTGAACTCGGGCTTCCTTATTGCAGGCTCGGAAGTGCTAGAAGGATATGCTTTTCCTAGCGGTGTAAGTACAAGGCTAGTGCAAATGGACAGAACTAGTACTCACGGCTTTTAGGGTACACTTAATACTCTTACTAGGGAGTGCGAGTTCAACGCACGAGTACACAGTCCCACGATGGTCGACCGCCTCGTCGAATTCATATACACTGGAACCTACAAACTGGACAAGGGCGGACGAGCGACGATGCTACACCATGCGACAAAGTTACCCATCGGCAAGACCAAGGCGAGCTATCCCATGAAACTAGAGGCTGCGGCGGAATTTCATCTGGAGATGTACAAAATGGGCAGAGACCTCCGATATCATTCTTTGGTAGCCGTCGCGCATAGCAAGCTGGCAGAGGATATGTTGTGGAAGAGCACCGTCGACGTGGGCATTGCGAAAAGCCTCGTAAACTGGATATACGGCTCAGCTCAGAGGCTACATGATACAGCTGAGGAAACGAACGATACGCTCGGGGACGACAACCTGAAGGAACTGGTCGTAGCGTGTATCCTGCGGCACGTTCATCAGAAGCTCTGGGATGAGGAGGAGGTAGAAGGGTTCAGGCACCATGTCCAGGCATACCCTGCTCTGGAGGTAGATTGGGACCTTGCCGAAGAGGAGTACAAAGAGCTGCTGAGGAAGCGACCCGAAGCTAAGAGAGGGGCGAAGAGGGCGAGACGCGAACAGCAACATCAGCAGGAGGTTGCGAGTATGCTCCAGCTCTTAGAAGGTCCTACTCTTTTGTAGACGAGCTACTATCGAAAGCGGCGATATCCAGCATCTTGTCTTACAGTTCCGATACTTCCGGACGCGAGAGCCACGAGATGACGACCCGTAGATAGTATTGTGGCGGCAGTTGAAAGACACGATGCAGTGCTATTTGCAGGGTACGAGAGCGTTTATTCGATCTGTACCGTATTACAGCTGTAAAGAAGTTCCCCAATAGCCGTATTGCCGATGTGAAGCGTGTGACGCGCGGTTGTAGGAAGTGCGAAGGCACGTCTCCGTGAGGGTGGCTGGCGACTAGCGTGGTTCGCCACCCTGCCGCGATGACATTGGTTGGCGCGCCGTCGAACGTTCGATCACCTCTTCCCCGAACATGCGGATCTCGACACCGTTCATCAGCTGAAATGCGGATTGACAACGATGGCTTCCTTCTGTGAACTGGAGATTCAGAAATTACGCGTGCAGATGCCTTTTTTTCCGCTGCAACAAGCCTTGGCAGCCTTCTCATTGCATGAAGACGCGTCTCTCCATCGAATCTTTGCGCTTTCATCTAGTGATGATACAGTCGCAACCGCCTCAGGCCCAACTCATGGTCGGTTAGTTATGTGATGACATTACTTTTGCTGGCGGCTTGACTTCGGCATCAGTAAGGGTAGTGCTTCCATGGCTGAGATGCCCCTGTTCCAAGGTTGTGCCTGCCGGCCATGCATCTTATTTGCACAGGATCTCATCTCCCACCAAACCCATTCTCCCACCGATCGTCGATACACACAGATTCATCATGCCGCCGGTTCGCACAGAGAAGAAGAATAGTGTTGCGAAAGCTGCTCCTTCCCGGGGCCTCGCAGCCTTCGGCTTTACACCTGCCCCGAAAGAGGAGGTCGTAGCCGCAGCGGCCCGGGTAAAGCCTTCAGTGGTATCACAACCCGCTGCCGTCCAAGTAACGCAGGTAGTGCAAGAAGAGCAGAAAGCGCAGGAAACGCAAGAAGCGTCGAAATCAGAATCTCGTCTCCCCACGCCTCCAGTCGTATCACGACCCGCTGAAGACCAAGAAGCTCAAGCAGTGCAAGAAGCGCAAGAGGCTCCAGAAGTGCAAGAGGCGGCGAAACCAAAACCTCGTCTTCCGAAGCCTGTTGTCAAAGGAGTAAAACGAGCCTCCTTTGAAGACTCCAGACATCACTGGGATGGGATGTACCACAAAATCATTGGAACATCGACACGAAGGATCATCTTTGGAAGAGCCTTCAAACTGGCAGAGTAAGTCATACTCCTACTTCATCTTTAGAGGGCACATAATACAATACTGATCTGTTTGCCTCAGTAATCACATTGAAGACATCCTCTTTATGGGTCCTAAAGTCTGCGACACGCTGACAGAAATTTATTTCGAATACTTGGATACTGATTACGACGCTCACAATGGTACGGCTCGATGGCTATGCAAGACTTAATAGAACTATTTCTGACTGATGACAGCCTGCCTCGTGACAGACGAGGGTATCAAACGCCTTGCTAGAGGCTGCAGAAACTTGAAGAAGATATCCCTACCCGGGGGTAGCGGTTCCAGCATGGGTGACGAAGGTCTGATTCACCTTCTTACCTTCTGTCGTGACATTACACATCTGGAATTCTCCGGTCGTGGTGTTACCGAAGCCGCTTTCCAGCAAATGGCCGCTAACTCAGATCTGGCGTCGAACTTGAAGAAACTACGCCTGGATGACCAGTCTTCGAACAAAAACTACATGCGTAGCATGCGAGAGTTTGGAAGGTCGCGACCGACGCTACCAATCGAGCTGGTTCATCGTTCGCATTACAAGAAGTATGATACGTGGTACATGTCGACTAGTCATACAACATACATCAATGGTAGAAAGGTGTCTACTAGTATCCCTGTTGACACATGAGCTATACCTAAGCGGGCCAGGCCATAGATACTTTCTTTATCAACATATATCTTTCTTTGGCCGGACAGTATCTTGGGCTCGGCTAGCGATCTAAGACGACCATATATTCTCGGTTCTACAGTACTTCTTGTGGACATGTCGCTTCTCAAGCTTTCTGTCTGAAAAGGGACTTCATTCCTTCCCGAACCAATATCGATTGTTACGACTACTTTCGTCGACCTACCCGACGTTCACCATCTCCATCTGTCTCCTGGGCTTATTGGTAAATAACTAGCAGGATGTCACGAACTGTCAAGTTTACAGCGCCGCGCTAGCCAACGACAAAACTACAGGAAGTTTTGGTGGCTTACAAGCATCACGAGAGGGCGTTCGCCATGTGCCTGCCACATAGCTTAAACCTGTTTGTATGCACTAACCCAACCAATCGCAACTGGTATGGAGGTATTGGGAGGTTGGTACAGCTGGGTTGAGTTTCAGCCGTAGGAAAAAGTAATGCCCCAATGTGAGATACGGCAGAGACCCACTTACAAGTATGCGCTATAAAATCCAGGTCATCCGAACATCGTTCCTTTGTTATTGACTTTTCAGTCTCTGTTTTCCCCTTCGAAGTTTCGACAACTTCCGCAGTTATGCCACCAATTCGCACACAAAACACAAACATCGCATCAGATGGCAGCTTTGCAAGACTGGGCTCTCCAGTAGTCTCGCGAGATGAAGCGTTAGCAGCGGCCAAGAGTGTTGTGGTAGCTGCGCAAACAAAGGCACCTCCGCGCCAGAAGCGCGCTCGTCGCGCGAATACGCAGTCGCATTCGGCACCGATCAGTCGTATACTACCCACTCCTCCTATCACACCGCCAACCACGTCGAACATACCCGCAGAGGACGAGAACCTGGAATCTGGCTCAGACGCTGAAAGCAGTGACCCGGGGAGCGAACGTGATCCGAGTGATTGTTCATGCGGGCGACAATGCGTCGCCGAAATTTCGACTGAATCATCCAACTGGCGAAAACCAGCTCATCTTTCAACTGGACACGGTATCACTATTGAACCAGAATGCCATTGGAGTTTCGAGTGGAGTAAGCTCATTTGCGAGCGATGCGCTGCGGGTCGTCAGTTAGACGTAGGCACGTAAGTCAACTGGACGTGTTTTGCTCGACAGACCGCTTGCTGATCACCCGAAGCATGACTGATGAAGCTCTTCTGGCGGTCAACATGAATGGGAAGATAAAGCATATCCACTCTGGCCAAAAGTAAGCTGCGTTATCTTTCTGCAGGAAACAGTCATCCTGCTAAATCGAATTAGCACTTGGGAATCCAGATTCTTTACGGGACAAACTGGAACAGAAAAAAGTCTGATTCATCTCATTCACCACTGCCCTAGTCTGCAATCTGCTCATCTGAAAAAGTCCCGCAGTCGAAACGTGTTCTTCGCACTCGTCTCTTCGTGCCCAGCTCTCCTCAGCATCAACCTGTGTGGGGACTCTGATTACACTGATCCAGCCGAACTGTGGGCTCTCGCCGAGCACCCCGAGTGGGTACCCAATTTGCGGGAACTAAGTCTATCGTCAGGCAGGATGTTCTTTCATCCCAAGCGGATGCAACCGGAAGGTTTAGGACTTGCTTTAACGACACTTGCGAATGCAAGACCAAACCTTATCTTCAGCTTTGTTTCGGGCACAAGGATAGTTTGGGCCAGGGTCCCACCGTGGATCAGTTTTGATTGGTATCACGACCATCGGAGGCCGTTGGGCAATGCAGAATTTGATCTGAGAGATATTGTGGAGGCTACACCTTTCGTTTCGAATTGGGCATGAGCTACGGAAGTGGTACGAGGCTGTCTTTCCACAACAGATTTGGAATATCGATCTCATTCACCATTACCATGCGGTGTTAATGTATCGCAAAGAGCAAGAGGAGCCTCAGCCAAATTACTTGCCTCAAAGCGATCCTATCTCCGCCGGTTTCCACACCTACGCATTCTCTCGATGAACCCTCTGCTCCTTCTCCCCCAGCGGCCCCTCTACACCCGGATGAACACTCTTCCTCCTCTTCTCATCTCTCTGCTGCCGACTTTGATCGAGGCTCTGCGCAAACTTCGAATTGGCTCTGATCTGCGGACCTTTCCAGTACACGATGTAGATGGGCAGGGTGACCAGGAAAGCAAGGCAGGCTAGAATAGTGGAAGCGTATTGCA
>Ga0265798_10010622_pt1 | contig 11330 bp, 11 predicted proteins | sample P3T30metagenome_FD_192430 | JGI IMG/M metagenome (GOLD analysis project Ga0265798, IMG submission 192430) | Plant litter microbial communities from East Loma Ridge, Irvine, California - P3 T30 | ecosystem: Environmental > Terrestrial > Plant litter > Unclassified | place: USA: California... | reverse complement strand
ACTTCAGCGCTTCGTTGTACGTCTTCCAATTGGTCGTGCGGTACTTCTGTGGAACTGGTTTCATCCGTTCAGGCTACCAGACCTACAGGTTCTACGCTGGGCGAGCCTGATTTGTGCAACAAAGCCAAGAGGATGTAAGAAGACATCGCGCAATTCGCGAAGCTAATCGCAAGAAAATTCTGTCCGGTGCCGATGCAGAAAGCGAATGGAACAATAAGTATGCCAAGCTGCTCGATATGGACGGCATTAAAAACTTCAACGACCAGCTTGATGCACTTTCCAAGAACTGCGAAAAAGTAGCCGATAGCCGCACCGACGATCATCTCAAATGGCTCGTCGCCGACAGACTGGTCGACGCCTTTGATACGTATGACCCAGAAAATCTGGGCAGTGGCTTCTGCTTTACGCAGGAACATTCTCTCTGCACCTATGGCATGTTTGGCATTGATAAGAACAAGCCCAAATTAGCCGAATGGATGAACGTTAGCCAGGTAGAGCGAAAAAATCTTTACATGCGCGCCAATTTGTATAACCAAAAATCCTTGCACGAAGAAGCTTCCAAATCTTTTACCGAAGCCAAACAGCTTGTTGTAGCGGCGGGCGGTGTAGGAGCTGTAGCAAGCGCTCCTTGGCTCAAGGCCGGCAAAGGCTTGATTGATGCGCTTAAAAAAGTCGACTCTGCTTGGGATGAATGGCTGCGTGACAAAGTAATTAAAGGCATTCATGAGGGAAAAATCAAGGTGCAGCCCGGCAATCCCATTCACAACCTGTCCACATTCCATGCTAGCAACGAAGGCAAAATGTACGCCAGGATTGCCGAATGGTCCCAAGCCTTGTCCAACAAGGCTGGGAAAATGGACAAAGTCATTCAGTCAGTTGTAGGAATGTTGTTATACGGAAAGCTTGGTGAACTGGCAGAAAAAATCGGTATTGAAGAATTCATGCTCAGGGTGGCACCAGAAAAGCTGGCCGAAGGTTACAAAAAACGTTCCGCACAACGCAACTACGAACTTGCTGAGCGCGATGCAGCAAAAAAAGCTGGTCGCATGCGGCAGCAGCTGTTAATGGAAGACCCGATAGAGGTCCTGATTCACGATGAACAAAGGAAGGTGCGGGATAAGGTCAAGATAACACTGGACGAAATCGATAAAGGCAAGCGCCCCGAAACCAACAACTTTCGCCAGACGCGCATGGGGGTGCTGCTCATGTCCATCGAAGGCTTGGCGCTCACCCTGAAATTGACCGATAACAAAGAGTTGACTGATCGTGGCAAAGCCGAAGTGGCCGCCTCTATACTTTCGCTCACCAGCATGGCATTTGATCTGGTATATGCCTGCGCTAAATCCCTCCGTGAGATTGAGCCTTACAAGGGTATGGTGGGCGTGGACGCTGCTGCAGATGTTATTCGTGGCGGGCTCAAAATGACTGCGGGAACTCTGAGTGCAGCGGCAGGGGGAATTTCGATGGTGTTAGATATACACTCCATGTATACAGAATCCATCAAAGAGAAACCGAATTGGGTATTGGCAAGTATATTTCTGTCCCGGGCCGGCAATGGTTTTTTCACTACCGGAGTTGGTTTAATCGCAGCCTTCTCTTACACCGGGCCTCTCCTGATACGCATGTCTGGTAATGGCATCGCGATCGCCACACGCTTGGCGCCTTTGCTTAAAACAGCCGGCACGTTTGCTGCTGAAAAAGTGGCGATCGCACGCACTCTCTGGCTCATTCGGCTGGCACGATTCAATTTGATTGGTGTTGTCATCACGGCAGGCGAGATTATTTACCGCTGCTGGATCATGGACGACGATCTGGAAAATTGGTGTCAAGCCTGCTGTTTTAGGAAAAACAAAAGCAAAGGCTGGCTCAGCGAAAAACCTTATCCCGATGCAACTAAAGAATTACAGGAACTCGAAAAGGCATACAAGGCGATTACCCAATGACACAATTTACTCAATCTCCATCTGTAACACACGACGGCGAAAAACTCTTCCTGGTTGAAGGCACGCTCAGCGAATTACAGGTTGCCCGAACCACCGTCAATTTGCTGGCGCAAATCGAAAAACACAATCAGGCAAAAAACCTCGTTAGCGGCGTAGCCGGTATAGTCAGCGACATGCATGGCATGGTTTCCAATGCTGCTGCGTTGGCATTGTACGATGGTGAAGACATGTACAACTTTGCTGCTGTACTGGATGAGCATATTATATGCGGCACCCTGGAGCATGCTGACCAATTCAAGAACGGCGAACCCGTCAAGGCTGTGGTATCACAGCGAGGCAATGTGCTCTATGTCCATGCCGTCATGCAGGCGCAAACCCGGCAATTCTACATGCCCTTGGGTATATTTGCGGGCAAAGGGGCTTTTTTTAAAAGCTGCATGCATGTGGCAAACGGTTTAGCAATAGCATGCTCAATTTTTTTTATTATAGTATCTTATTTTTTAGGGGTATATGATGGAAAATTTAAAAATATTGACCGAATGGAACAATTCTTGATAGCTTTAATTTTCATAATAGGAACTTTTTCTTTTTCTTTTATTTTTGAACTCTGGACATACCAATCCTTCAAGCATGGCGGCGTTTACGCAACGGCGATTTTCAAAGTATTGGGTTTCCCTAAACCAAATGACATTGACCTCACCAAAGTAGGTAGCATGAACCATGAAAACAAAGGGTGGAAACAGGCTTGGCAAGCAGATTTAATGCTTCAAAAGCTCAGTGCAAGATAAGCAATGTCCACCTTACTCACGCTTTTATCGTGACAATGGCACAAGCTACCCACTCTCCATCTGTAATACACGACGGCGAAAAACTCTTCCTGGTTGAAGGCACGCTCAGCAAATTGCAGGTCGCCCGCACTACCGTCAATTTGCTGGCGCAAATCGAGAAAAACAATCAGACAAAAAACCTTGTTAGCGGCGTAGCCGGTGCGGTCAGTGGCATGCACAGCATGGTTGCTAATGCTGCTGCGTTGGCATTGTACGATGGTGAAGACGTGTACAACTTTGCCGCGGTACTGGATGAGCATATTGTATGCGGCACCCTGGAGCATGCCGACCAATTCAAGAACGGCGAACCCGTCAAGGCTGTGGTATCACAGCGGAGCGATGTGCTCTATGTCCATGCAATCATGCAGGCACAAACCCGGCATTTTTATATGCCCTTGAGTATATTTGCGGGCAAAGGGGCTTTTTTTAAAAGCTGCATGCGTGTGGCAAACGGGTTAGCAATAGCATGCTCAGTCGCGTTCGTAGTAATGGGTTATTTCACAGGGTTCTACGATGTAAATTATGAACATACTGACAAGATATCTCCATTTTTACTGATGTTGATTCTTATAGCAGGAATTTTTTCCTTTTCTTTTATTTTTGAACTCTGGACATACCACTCCTTCAAGCATGGCGGCGTTTACGCAACGGCGATTTTTAAAGTATTAGGTTTCCCCGAACCAAATGACATTGACCTCACCAAAGTAGGCAGCATGAACCATGAAAACACAGGGTGGAAACAGGCTTGGCAAGCTGATCTAATGTTTCAGAAGATCAAGGCGAAATAAGCAATGCCAACCTTATGCAGTCAACTTCCAGGCAGCTGGAAGCCGCGTTCAAGCACTGCATGCTATGGCCGGGCAAATCAACCTGCTCGAAAGAACCGAGAAAGCATGTTTTACTAGCGCCGTCCCTGGCTATGTTTATGTAGCTATTAGTCTGCGGGCTTAACTGTTACCATTTTTCTTTATCATGCTCATCAGCTTGTTATTCAATCTCCTTATCATATTCTTCGCGGCTCTAGCGTGGATAGCAATACTGTGGTTTGGCATCGCCTTCGACTTTACACAGTGGAATGTAACCATGCTGACCATCATGCACGTGGTGCCCCCTTTGCTGGCTTGGGGCAGCTGGCGCTTGCTTCGCCATTGGCAAGAGGCCAAGGAGCATGAGGGTAAAATGGCGGTCAAACGACAGGAAGTCATGGCGGTAGCCCACCTGCGCCACGAACAGGAACGTACCAGTCCCCTTTTTCACTGCGAATGCCGCGCAATCGTCATGCAAGCCAAGGCGCAGGCACCGGAGATGTTGTTCGACATCGATTTGCCTAACGTCGTGCTTCAACTTTCGCAAGCCAAAGACGGTGAATCGGACGAATTCGATGCAATGAAAGATGCCGATCCGGCTTGGGCTATCGACGGATTTGCACCGCTGATATATGAAACACTTCAGCAACTCTACGATAAATGCCATGCGGCCATCGTATTGCCGATTTATGTCGTGGCGCCGGATCAGATGACGCTAGCACAAGTGGCCGCTGGACTTGGACACATCCATAAGGAAATTGCAGAAGCAATGGAACCTGTGCCCACTGTTCCACATGATCCTGATTTTATTCGCCCCATGCGTTTTGACGGCAATATTGCAGATGCCGTGCTGTCGGCATTCAGAGACGATGCCGCCCTTCCTGGCGCAGTATTTTTGGCCTTCGATTCACCACTGGTGCAAGCACAGAAAACGGGTTCCAGCGCCACGCCACAGGAACTGTGGGCTGGACCACCTGGCCAAGGCGTTATCGCCATGCTGCTCACCCCAGCAGGGCATTCATCACTGCCCGCTCAGGGCTCGCAAACAATCAGGTTGCTATCAGAGGCTTACCATGCCGCCCGCGAACAGTTAATGCGGCTGCCTGTCATGGCGCAGATCCGACGCGGCACTTCCATCGTACTCAAGCCCGAAGCGCCAGCTAGCCCACCGGCATTGCAGAACGCGCTGGTCACTTTAATAGAGCGGGCCAAAGCAAATGCCGGTTGGCCAGATCAGCCTTCGACTGCCGATGACGAAGCGGCAGATAAGCCGGCCGCATCCGGCAGTGCAACAACGGATCAAACCCATCCGGAATGCGGCTGGCTAATTCATAACGCCGGAAGTGTCAGCGTCATGGGCGCCCGGCTGGCGGCAGCCGCGACGGCAATGGCCCATCACAAGGTGGATATCGACCCGTTGGACAAGGCGACCAACGTTGCCATCGTTCTCGATAATTTCGGCAATGCGAACAGCATTGGCATGCTCGCTCTGTCGGTTATTCAATGTGCCAAGTTGAAGCAGGCGGTATTGTGTACCGAGTTCAATCAAGACGAGTCCGCTACGATGTTTTTCGTTATTCCGCCTTCCGAGACAGCGCAGCAAGATTTCATACAAAAAGCCGCATGACCGATACACTTGACCAAGACCAATGCAATTTGACGCTCCGGCTGCTGCAGCCGACGGATAAAGTGCATTACCTACCGCAATCTCACGCGGCGACCTGAAGATCGTTTTTATTTTTTAATACTGGGGACTGTCATGCCTAGAGTTATTCGATTAGGCGATCCAACCAGCCATGGCGGGAAGGTGGTTTCCGCCTCCGGCAATTTCGCGGTCATGGGCATCAAGGTAGCGCGTAAGGGGGACGCCTGTACCTGCCCCCTCCCCGGCCATACCAACTGCGTAATTCTCGAAGGCGATCCAACGCATCGCATTGGCGGCATCGAGGTGGCCTACGAAGGTCATCGATTGAGTTGCGGCGCGATGCTGATTTCGACGCTGCCGAACTTCCGCAAGGCATAGCCATCCTCTCGCCCCCGGCAATTTCCGCAACGGCGAGCGACGCATATCGACGTGGTTTTTAGAACATGAAGTCCTTGTGTCCGGCCCATTTTCGGAACACATTGCGCCGATCGAGCAGTCGTCCAATAAGAGGCTTCGAATAAATCATCCGATCTCGACTTGCTATCAGCCTTACTGTCGTTGTTGTAGGCGTTTTACACGGGACAACTGCTCATGAAGGACACTGGCTGACGCGACGCCACCCAGATACGTACCAATGTGGCCAATTCGAATATTCACTGTTCCAAACGATGTGGGTATTGTTCAAGACATGTTTCAGCAACACCAATGACACCGACCACCGCCGCATCGATGCTGGAATGCTGCTCGATGCATACCAATCATGCCGGCCAATGTACTGCCGCCAGAGCGCAAAAAACGGCCTTCGTTCCTGGCGCGCTGGCATGGAACGAGATCGATCGCGACTATGCATACGACCGGCACCTGTGCAAGCGCCTGAGGACCGGATGCGATCGGTTCAATCCGGAGTTGGCACTACGCCGGAGCGGCAACAATGGCGAAGGCTGGGTCTCTGTTTTTTCGCTTCTAAACCTTCCGCTGATCAAGGAACTGGCCGACCCGCGCTACGACCGCCATATCGACGATCTGCTCAAGCTTGCAAATCCACCTCCAACCTCCGTCAAACTGATTGTACCGCGCACCAAACTGAACGGCGTCCGACACACGCCTTGTAAATCCTTGTGTCGGTGGTTCGATTCCGCCCCGGGCCACCAAGAATGCAGCACTGCGAAAGCAGTACAAACAAAACGCCACCTTCGGGTGGCGTTTTTGTTTTCTGCATGGCGTTTTACTTCAACGTCCCATCTCTGCCTCGCTTCCGTCGATACATGCATGCAGTGATTTCTGGTGCGCCAGGAAAAACCGAGTTCGTGATACTTTGAAAAGCAGGTATGGTCTATCGGACATCAGACGCACGTTCATTGGAGTAAGCATGTCACATCAAACAGGCACCGGTGGTGAGAACGAAGCCCGGCGCCAGACGGTCTCGGAATTCAAGCAGGCGGTGAACATGACGCCAGCCCAACTGGAGAAGTGGCTCGACACTGACGATTCCAAACGTGTCGGCCAGAAGCAAGGCAATGCCGAATCGACCGGGCACCAATCCGGACGCCGCATCGTCGAGCTGCTGCACCGGCACACTCAGGACTTGAGTGCGGCAGACGTTGCGCACATGCGCAAGGTGGTCGGATACATCCACCGGCACCTGGCACAGGGGCCGACCAAAAGCGATCCGGCATCGAGCGATTGGCGCTATTCACTGATGAACTGGGGCCACGATCCCGAGAAAAAGTGAGACTCCTATCGGAGCCTTCTACCTTGCCGGCTTGTTTGGCGTTTTCAATCTTTCCTTTCCCTGAATTCACCCTCGATTACGGTGTCGTCCCTGGCTTTGCGAGGGTCCCGGCCGGTGAATTTAAAAAAAGACGATGACATGTGGCCGAAAATCATGCGCCGCAACCAGGGCAAGGTCAGAACAAAAGCCCCGGCGAACCCTGTAAACCCTGCGGCCACATGGTCGCCCCGCACCAAAAAGTGCAGCATGGCGAGTGCGAGCAGGCTCACCATGAGTGGCCGGCGGGCAGCTCCCGGTAACAGGCCAACGATACGCAGTCCACTTCTGTTTATCCAGGGGAATCTCGCAAGCAGAACGCCAAGCAGCAGTCCGGCAATGCCCCGGCCTGTGCCGAGATACTCGGCCAGCACCCCGACGAGAAGATAAACGGCATAGGTCAGCGTGCCGGCCAGGGCTGCCAGTACGAACAGTGCGAGGGCGATCGTCAGCTTTGGCGTACGCATCACCGCTGTGAGCAAAAAACGTAGGATTTGTGGTCTCCTGAAAATAGGCATGGGAAGGCAAGCGCACATCTTAACAGCCTGGCCCATGCCAGATTTTTCAATCCGGGCGCCCAGCCGCCGCCTTCGCCTGCGCAATCCAGCCATCGAACAACTGCTGGTGGAACTTGATCCAGCCCGCCGTATGGCGCGCGATGTCTTCCTGCGAATTCTGGCCGGTGCGCATGCGCTCGTTCTGCGCATTGATGTCGGCGATCGGCAGCTGCATGACTTCGAACAGTTTCACCGCCGCCGGATTCTTCTCGGCCCAGGCACGGTTCACGACGATGCGCGTGGTGTTCACGGAAAATCCATAGTCGCTGCCGTCGGCCAAGCGGGTATTCGCCTTCTGCGGGTTCGCCGAGAACGGCACCTGCAGCCAGACCACATCCTTGCCCGGCACCAGCACCCCGCTCACCCAGTACGGCGTCCAGGTGTAGTACAAGATGGATTCGCCACGCTTGTAGCGGCCGATGGTGTCGGCGATCAGTGCGGGATAGCTGCCCTGCACGTGCTTGACCGTCGCGCGCAGCTTATAGGCGTCCAGGTGATGCTCGATCATCGCCTCGCAGCCCCAGCCCGGGTTGCAGCCGGTCAGGTCGGCCTTGCCGTCGCCGTCATGGTCGAACAGCTTGGCCAGTTCCGGCTTGCGCAGCTGGTCCAGATGGGTGATGTGGTACTTGTCGGCCGTCGCCTTGTCGATCAGGTAGCCCTGCGCGGCCGGACCGGCATACTGGCCCAGGCGCAGCAGCTTGGTGTCGCCGCCGGCATTGTCGTAATAATCCTGGTGCAAGGGATCCCAATGCACCGCGAGGAAGGTCGCGTCGCCGTTGGCGATGGCGATGTGCGCGGTCGGATAGTCGACTTCCTTGATCGGCTGCGGCGCGTAGCCCAGCTTTTCCAGGGCGCGATTCACCAGCATGGTCTGGAAGGTTTCTTCAGCGACCGATCCTTGCAGCGCCTGCACCTTGATGCCCTTGCCGGGTAGTCCAGCATCCGACGTCTGCGCCATCGCCAGCGTGGTGGTCAGGGCCAGCGCGGCAAGCGCGAGGGCCGACAGCCAGCGGAAGCGGCGCCGCGTTTCATACGTGGCTTTGAAGTGTTCGAGTTGATGCATGTGTTCCTTTCTTCTTATTGTGCGGTAATGGACTTGGTTGACGCCGCCGCCTTGCCCTGCGCCGGATTGCCGCGCACCAGACGCAGGACGAAACCGGCCGGGCCCGTCTCGTACCAGTGACGCGCGTTACGGCGCGGTCGGCCCATGGCCTGGGTCAGGCGGTCCAGCGTGATGGCCAGCAACACGATGCCGAGACCGCCCACGGTCGCCAGACCCATGTCCAGGCGGCCAATTCCGCGCAACACCATCTGGCCCAGGCCACCGACCGCGATCATCGAGGCGATCACCACCATCGACAGCGACAACATCAGCGACTGGTTGATGCCGGCCATGATCGACGGCATGGCCAGCGGAAACTGCACGCGGGTCAGCAGCTGCCAGGGCGAGGCACCATAGGCGCGCGCCGCCTCGACCAGGTCGGGACGGACTTGCCGGATGCCGAGATTTGTCAGGCGCACCAGCGGCGGCAGCGCGAAGATGATGGTCACGATCACGCCGGGCGCATCGCCGATGCCGAACAACATGACCACCGGCACCAGGTACACAAAAGCGGGCGTGGTCTGCATGGCGTCCAGCAACGGGCGCAGGATATTCTGTGCGCGGTCGCTGCTGGCCAGGAAAATGCCCAGGGGCAGACCGACCGCCAGGCAGAATGCGAGCGAGGTCAGCACCAGCGACAGGGTGACCATCGCTTCCGGCCAGACGCCCAGCATCGACAGGCCCAGCAGCGCCAGCACGGTGCCGATCGCCAGGGTGCGGCTAGTAAATTGCCAAGCCAACAAGCCGATGAGGGCAACCACTGCCAGCGCCGGCACGGCCAGCAGCAGGTCGCTCACACCGGCCAGGGTGGCGTCGATCGGCGCTCGCACGGCCTGGAAAAACGGGCGGCAATGGGCGACGACCCAGCCCAGGCCCTCGTTGATCCAGGCTTCCAGCGGCAGCGAGCCATCGAAGAGCTGCGCCAGGTGAAAGCCGTTGGCGTGCCCGGCGGTGGCGGCCGGCGCTGCCGCGTCGAGCCAGGACGTGTCGGTCGGCGGGGTCGGCAGCCAGGGATTGGCCTGGGGCGTGGCGGTACTGGGATTCATGCTTGTCCTTTCTGATTGTTTTGCTCGGCAATGGCGGGCGTATCGCGGTCGAGGAACTTCAGCAAGGTGGTCTTGCTGATGGCGCCGCGGAAGCCGCCGTCACCGGCCACCACCGGCACCGCGTACGGCAATTGCGCCACCTGGCCGAACAGGCCGGCGACGGGCTCGTCCGCATTGATGGTCTGCACGTCAGGCAGGTAGGCATGCGCCAGGCCCAGCGGGCCGACGTGGCCTTCGAGCGCGCTGCGCAGCGAATCGGCCGACACCACGCCGAGGAACTGCTGCTTCGGATTGACGACATAGGCATAGGCCCGGTCCTGCTCTTCCAGCATCGACAGCGCCGCACGCGAACCGCGGGCGGGCGATTCGGACACCACGATCTGGCTCTTGCGGGCGATGTCGCCGGCCTTGAACACGGCCGCCGCATCGACGCCGCGCACGAAGTTGCGCACGTAATCGTCGGCCGGCTTGCGCAGGATGTCTTCCGGCGTACCCACCTGCACCACATGCCCGTCCTTCATGATGGCGACCCGGTCGCCGATGCGCATGGCTTCGTCGAGGTCGTGCGAAATGAAGACGATGGTGCGGCGCTTGATCTGCTGCAGGCGCAGCAGTTCCGATTGCATTTCCGTGCGCATGATGGGGTCGAGTGCGGAAAATGCCTCGTCCATCAGCAGGATCGATGGATCGCAGGCCAGCGCGCGGGCCAGGCCCACGCGTTGCTGCATGCCGCCGGACAATTCGTCCGGATAGCTGGCGCCATAGGCCGCGAGGCCGACCTGTTCCAGCGCCTGGCGGGCCAGCGCATGGCGCTCGGCCCTGGGAATCCCGGCCAGTTCCATGCCGAATGCCGTGTTGTCGAGCACGCTCAAGTGCGGCAGCAGTGCGAACGACTGGAACACCATGCTGATGTCCTTGCGGCGCAAGGCGCGCAACTCGGCGTCCGGCAGGGTATTGATGTCGCTGCCGTCGACCAGGATGCGGCCGGCGGTCGGTTCGACCAGGCGGTTCAGCATGCGCACCAGCGTCGACTTGCCCGAACCGGACAAGCCCATGATGACGAAGATCTCGCCGGCTTCGATGGTAAAGCTGGCGTCGAACACGCCGATCGTGCATTCGGTCCTGGCCAGGATGTCTTGCTTGCTGGCGCCTTGGCGGACCAGCGCCAGCGCTTCTTGCGGCTGGTCGCCGTAGACCTTGAAGACATGGTCGATGATGATTTGTTTTGCCATGTGGCGTTCTCCTTCGATTTGGCAAAGGCAATGCAGCCGTGGGGCGATTGGCCTTTGACGGAAATCAGTAACCCCTTGGCCGTCGGCGAGGCAACGGCGCATCAGCGTACGCAAGCGACGAAAAGCGACGAGGCACGCTGTCCCGGCGAAGTGCATGCCGGTGCTGGGGTATTCCTAGGCGTGTTAAAAGAGGCTGGGTTCAGGACTTTTAAGCACGCAGGCGCCACACAAGTGACGCCGGGGTCGTTGACGAACGGTGCGCCAACCGATTACGGATACGGGCGCAGGGCCCAAGAATTATTTCCCCTGAATACAGGGCAAATACGGTGCAGCAGAAACACTTTTGGACAAATGTATTGCATGAATTATAGTGTAAAAAGATGTGACAGTCCAGTGGATTTCCA
>Ga0265798_10010619_pt1 | contig 11333 bp, 10 predicted proteins | sample P3T30metagenome_FD_192430 | JGI IMG/M metagenome (GOLD analysis project Ga0265798, IMG submission 192430) | Plant litter microbial communities from East Loma Ridge, Irvine, California - P3 T30 | ecosystem: Environmental > Terrestrial > Plant litter > Unclassified | place: USA: California... | reverse complement strand
GAAATGCTCGACCCATCTTTGTGTAAAGTACCTCCCAGCGGGATAGTAACATTAGCAATAACATCAGGAATGCCTATTTTCTTGGCAGCGTCCATATTAGCAGGAATGGTGGCTATACTGCTGCAAGTACCCACTGCGGTAGCCGAAGGGATGATGTTATTTCGCCAAAACTTTTTAATACCTTTTACGCCCCCGGCTATAAAAGCATAAAAGCTGAAGATCACTACAAAATAGAATGCCCCTGTAGCATAGTATAAACCTAACGAGCGCGCGTAAGCACCAAATAATTGCGGTCCGAATACGCCAACCTGGTAAGCAAAGTAAGCGCCCAGGCCTATCGGCCCTAATTTCATAATAATGATAAAAACCTGTTTAAATACCTCATTTCCGCCATGTAAAAAGCGGGTAAATGCCATCCCCTTCTCGCCGCTGCGCAAAGCGGCAAAACCGATGATTACCGAGAAAATAATCATCGCCAACATACTCTTGCGCGACAGTAGCTCGTAAAACTCGCCGGTGGTAAACAAAGCAGTAATTTGATTGCCTATGGGTTGCGGATTAATGTTTTCGGCAAGCTTAACACCCGTAAGCTGTTCATGAATTGGAAATAGCCATACGGCCATCATGGTTAAACAAGCGGCCACTAATACCGTTCCTAAAAACACCAGGCACATTACGCCCATAATATGGCTTAGCTTTTTCCCGGGCTCTAAACCCGCAATAGCCGATGATATGGCAAAGAATACCAACGGTATAACTGCCGTGAATAAGAGGTTTAAAAAAATATCCCCAACAGGTTTAAGTATTTCAATTTTTTTCCCCAAAGCCAATCCGGCAATACTGCCGCATAATATGCCGGTAAGTAACCAGATGATACCTTTATAGTTTTTGTAAAAATCATTCATCGCTTGCTGCTAAATGTAGCAAATACTATCTCAAATCTTTCGTAAGTGATAGGACTTTATAAACACCTTTAATATCTGCCTAGAGCATTTACTATTATTGAGGTATTATTTTCCCTACTTGAATTATTAAATCCGACGATGTATTCAATACGTTACATTGACATCTATTTGAATTAAAACAAAGATTTTTACATGTATGCTTTTAAGAACATATTTTGTCTATTTAAAGTGACACTAAATAGACTGTCACAAACATTCTATTTTAACTACACGTATTAACCGCAACGTATTTATCATTAATTTTGCGACAATTACTTACTTCAAGAGCAATAAAGCGTTTTTTTGAATGTTTAGTGATTATTATAACATCGATTAACTAAGATAAAATTTAATTTTTTTTCCGCGTTTCAAAATACATGCCAATATTATATAATAATGTATCTCTTACCATCAAAAAATCTAACTAACGATCAAATTCAGTCTGGGCAGAAGTATATATTAAAAGACAGCCTGGCTGGTGAGGCTATGGTAAATTTGTCTGGTGGTGCTTTTATTACAGCCATGGCGCTGCATTTAGGAGCATCTAATTTCCAGATCGGTTTATTAGCCAGCTTGCCTATACTTACAAATATATTTCAACTGATTTCTATATGGCTGGTTCAACGCTATAACAACAGGCGTGCTGTGGCTGTTTTGAGCTCGTTTTTAGGGAGATTTCCTATGCTTTTTGCGGGAGCATTACCCTTTATGTTTTCGACAGCTATGGGTTTAAAGTTGTTATTGGCAATACTGTTTGTGCATTACTTTTTTGGCTCTATTGCAGGAGCAAGCTGGAACGCCTGGGTAAAAGATCTGATTCCTGAAAACCGTTTAGGCTCTTTTTTTTCGCACCGCACAAAGTTAGTAACCATTCTAAGCGCAATATTAAGTTTAGGTGTTTCTCTAACTATTGATTTTGTTAAGGCTCATTATACTTCTTATCTTACACTAACTTACTACGCCATTTTTATTACCGGCGGAATAGTTGGATTGTTGGGCGTTTACTGGCTATCAAGAGCACCCGAGCCTATGCCGCTGGCCATAGAAGAAAATGCCATAAAACAATTTAAAAGGCCATTACAGGATAAAAACTTTAAAAACTTATTGGTATTTAATGCTGCATGGGCATTTGCATTAAACCTTGCCGTTCCATTTTTTACCGTTTATTTAATGAAGACGATAGGGCTGCCCTTATCCAACGTTATAGGTTTAACTATACTTGCGCAGATCAGTAATATATTTACTATTAAAACATTGGGTAACCTAACCGATCGCTTTAGTAATAAAACCATCATCAATATTTGCGCACCGGTTTATATTGCCTGTATTTTGGCCTGGACTTACGCTTCATTGCCAGATAGTGTTGTGTATCGCCTGGCTATTCTTATCGTAATAAGCATATTTAGCGGTATCGCTACCGGCGGCATCAACCTTGCATTAGGCAACATAGGCATGAAACTCGCACCACGCCGCGAGGCTATGGCCTATATGTCTTCATTAAATATGGTTGTGGCATTCTTTTCGGCTATATCGCCTATAATTGGTGGCCTGCTTGCCGATTTCTTTTCTAAACAAAGTTTGGTTTGGAATTTTGAATTGAAAAGTGCTGACGGTGTACGCACGCTCGAAATTATTAACCTGCATGGCTGGAGTTTCCTGTTCATTATTGGCGGCGTGTTAGCCTTAGCTTCTTTAAAGTTGCTTTCGGCTATTAAAGAAAAGGGAGAAATACAAAAGGAACATGTATTGCATTACATGCAAATACGTTTACGTAAGCGTATAAAGAAAAATTCGAACACATTAATTAGAAGCGGAATCATAAAACCGGCAAAAAAAGTAAGAGTTATGCTGAATACCAGCAAGGAGCAAAAATCTCTTTGATGCTGCAAGTTATTTTTATAAGAGTACCCAATATCAATTCTGGTTTAATTTACTAACAGATAATAAGCCCATTAAACCCGTATAAATACTTTAAGCAAAAGTTGTAATTATACCGGTTTCTATTTCCTAAGCTTTATGTGGCTAAATAGTGCATTGGCGTTTGATATATGTCCTGACCCTCAAGGCCCCAAAATTCATTTAATACGGGGAAATTTAGCCACATCTGTTAAACTATTATTTGATGTTACTTATGCTGTTAATTAATGTTTAAAGCAAACTTTAATTAAAAGATTATTACAGTCATATTATAATAACATTTATAACTAATATCAAGTATAAGCTACCTGCAAGCACGACAATTGCTTGAACATGTTTCTTAATTAGTATTAAATGCCTCAAAGAGAACTTGAGCGGTTACAGGTAGTCAACCGTTTTTTAAATCTTGAATTGAACAAAAAAGATGAGCTTCAAGAAATTGTAAAATTAGCTGCTGATATTTGCGGTACACCAACAGCACTCATATCCCTGATTAATGAAAATACACAGTTTATAAAATTTAAACAAGCTTTTGATTTTGACACTACGTCAAGACAAGATGCTTTTTGTTCTCATGTAATAGAGCAGCACGAGGTTATGGTTATTCCAGATACTTTAGCCGATGCAAGATTCGTAAACAATCCATTGGTGATAGGCGATCCTCGTATAAGATTTTATGCAGGCGCACCGCTAACTACGCAAGATGGACTCAATTTAGGCAGCCTTTGCGTTATTAATGATGTTCCGGGACAGTTGAGCGACATACAACAAAAAATGCTGAATGCCCTATCTAAACAGGTAATTCAGTTAATGGATTTTGACGCAACTTTACAAGTGCTTAAGGAATTGTATCTGGAGGCAAGAACTTCTGAAATTGAGTTGAGATCATTCTTCGAAAGTTCCATTGACTGCCATTTGCTGTTAGGAAAAGAATTTGAAATACTTGCGTTTAATAAAGCTTGGGAAAGCTATGCAAAGGTTTCATATGGTCTAACACTTAAGCGGGGTGAATTAATGAGTAAGTACCTGCATCCGCAAAATGTTGATCTGTTTTACCAGGATTATACCGAAGCGCTAACGGGTACGGCAGTGCTTGCACAAAGAAAATTGATGCATGGGCAAGAGCACATCTGGCGAATTATCAGGTTTGAACCGGCTTTCGACGGAATAGGTAACATCATAGGTGTTTCGGTTAATTCTACTGATGTTACTCAAAAAATAGAAAACGAACAAACCGTACTTGCACAAAGCGAATCGTTGAAAGAAATAGCATTTATCCAATCGCATGAACTTCGGCGGCCGGTAGCCTCCATTTTGGGATTAATGAATATTTTAAAAATGGATGGGCATACAAATTCTATAAAGGAACTCGAATTAATGGATAGCGCGGTGAAAGAACTTGATGAGAAAATAAGGCTGATAGTAAATTACACCGAATAGCAATTTAGAACAAGACTAACCTTCCTCTTAACTTTTAAATACCATGGGTAATCAAGACAACCTTAAAAGATTTATTGATGCGCAAGCTCAAAATTATGCTGATGCTTTAGCAGAAATTAAGGATGGCAAAAAGCGTACACATTGGATGTGGTACGTTTTCCCGCAGATACAGGGTTTGGGAAATAGCGAATTTGCACGTTTTTATGCTATTGAAGATTTAAAAGAGGCAGAGACTTATCTTAATCATCCGGTTTTAGGTAAACGGCTTGTTGAGATCAGCAGCACTTTACTTCAATTAAAAAGCCATGATGCATATGCGATTTTGGGCAGTCCTGACGATATGAAGTTACATTCGAGCATGACGTTATTTTCACTTACGCCTAATGCACATCCGGTATTTGAGCAGGTTTTGCATAAGTTTTATAATGGTCTAAGAGATCCAAAAACTTTGCAAATTATTTCAGGATAATACCGAGTCTCTTACTCGTTAAAACGCTGCAGCAGCCAATTATAAAAATCAGGAAAATCATCATGCCATTGCTGTTCGTTATGTGCGGCGCCTGGAATGATCTGTAACGCGACCTGATTTTCGTTGGCTACTTTTGCTTTAACAATTTCTGCCATGCCCTGCATATCACCCACCATATCTTCACTCTCTGCGTTGCCGCAAACAAAGTAAAAGTGCGATTGAGCCAATGTTTCCTGTTCTAATGCAAAAGCGTAAATGTCTTTAGCCACCCAGAATGCCGGCGAAAAAATACCGGCGTTACTAAATACATCAGGATGTTTTAAAGCTGCATAGGTGGTAATTAACCCACCCATAGAACTGCCCACAATAGCAGTATGCTTGGCGTCGGCCATGGTACGATAGCTTGAGTCTACGAAGGGCTTTAAAGTATTTACCAAAAATTCGGTATACGCATCGCCCCTGCCCTCGCCGTGGTCTTCTGAATCGTAGGGATTGTATTCGTTGATACGACTTTCCTCACCATGGTCTACAGCTACAATAATGCAGGCACTTTGCTGAAAACGCTCGTCCATCAATTCGTCTACGCCCCATTCCTGGTGACTGGCTGTATACTGGTCAAACAGATTTTGGCCATCGTGCATGTATATAACAGGATAGTATTTATCTGTTTCATGATAATCAACAGGAAGATATAACCATACCCGTCGCTGCGTTTGCAGTTCGGGCACATTAAAATGATCGTCTAAGATGTGCACCTGCGGGCTTGCCGTATGCTGTTGTTCTCCGGTATACTCCTGTTGCTCTTGTTCGGTTTCCATTGTCTATTTATTACACTGTAAGGCATTGAGCAATTGCCTTGCCAAACATGCTCATCATCGCCCATTGAAAGTTTGGCCCAGAGAGTTATTTTTAAATTAATGATAGGTTTATACGTGTTGCCGTCTTTTGAGGATTAAACACTTCACTATTCACATGAAAAAAGTTTTAATTAACGCGCTTGTTGTCTCAATGATTGCGGTTACCGGTTGCAAAAAAGACCATGACGAATCTACAACCTTTACCTACCCCGACATGGCTGAAGCTGCCGACCCTGCAGTACTGTTCACTACCGCGGCGGGTGTAAAAGTGTATAATGGTGGTTTTGGCTCTGCCGTAGCAGCCGACCCAAATTCTCCAGATGTGTTTTACATGCTGACCGACAGGGGTTCGAACGTCGCCGGTCAAGTTGCAAACTCCATTATCATAGGTAAGCCCGATTTTACGCCACAAATAGGTAAATTCAGGCTTAAAGACGATAAACTTATATTAGAGCAAACTATATTGCTGAAAAATGCAGCGGGTGGCAACCTCAATGGCTTGCCCAATCCTGCAGGCATGGGTGCATCGGGCGAAACCGCTTATGACCTTAGCGGGAACATATTAACTCCAAGTGCCGATGGTATTGATTCGGAAGGCTTGGTACGGGCTGCCGACGGTTCTTTTTGGATAAGCGATGAATACGGCCCGCATATCACCCACTTTGATGCCACAGGCCGTACCATTGAACGCATAAACCCCTTTGGCAGTGGTACAGGTGGGCGCAAAATACCTGCTGTGTTTGCTAACCGCAGGGCCAACCGTGGCATGGAGGGCTTGGCTATTACGCCTGATGGCAAAACGCTGGTAGGCATGATGCAATCGCCTATGTATAATCCTACGAAAGCAGCGGTAGCAAGTTCTGTAGTACTGCGTATACTAACTTTCGATATTGCTACCGGTGCCACTAAACAGTATGCATACCTTATGGATAATACCACATTGACCGGCGTAAGCGATATTGTAGCTGTTAACAGTACCACTTTTTTAACCATTGAGCGCGATGGGCTATTTGGCGGCGATGCCACTAACCCGGCTGCATTTAAAAAAGTATTTAAAATTGATTTAAGTGCAGCTACCGATATATCTGATGCCGCGAACGGCGCTACCGGCAAGCTTTACAGCGGCAAAACCGTTGAAGAATTGAATGATGCCACCGGGCTGCAAACCGCAGGTATTATACCTGTTACTAAGACCCTGGTACTCGATCTTTTAAAAGACCTGCCGGCTGTTTACCCGCACGATAAAGCCGAAGGATTGGCCATACTGCCGGGCAACATTTTAGTCATATCAAACGATGACGATTTTGGTGTAGTAGATAACGGTGCCAGCGGCTTTAAGGTAAAAACGCTTCCGCTTACTAAAGCTGTAGATCACAATAGGCTATACTTTATAAAACTCAAATAACCCATAACCCTTACAACCAAACAGCCACAAGTTTAATACTTGTGGCTGTTTGATTATTGATCTTTTAGATCATTTAGCTGCCCGGTCAAATGTCATTTTTACTGGTAAGATGTGACCTTCATCGTCAAATTTCATTTCATCTATACAAATAACCCGCTCATTAGCACCCTTCTTACCCAATGGTCGACGGTGGTATACCATATAATACTTGTCGGTTTTTACATCATGAATAATAGAATGATGCCCGGCACCTGTAGCAATAGCAGGGTCTTGTTCTAAAACTGTTCCTAAACGCTTAAACGGTCCAAATGGCGAATCGGCAATGGCGTAGGCTACTTTGTAGTCGGGTCCCGTCCAGCCGCCTTCCGACCACATAAAATAGTGTTTATGGTTTCTAATAAACATATAAGGACCTTCTACATAGCTGTGGGGAGTAATTTCCTTGTATAGCGTACCATCGGGCATCGGTTCTAAGCCGGTGAAATCTCCTTTTAATTTTACGATGTTGCAATGTCCCCACCCGCCATAATACATATAGTACGCGCCAGATTTATCTCTAAACACAAATTGATCTATAGGCTGTGCACCGTTAACAATGGTATCAATAAGTGGCTTGCCCAATAGATCTTTATAAGGCCCATCAGGCTTATCAGCTACGGCTACGCCTATACCACCTATCTCTCCAGGATGAATATCGTTGGCACCAAAAAACAGGTAATACTTACTTCCTTTTTGCAATACAGCCGGCGCCCACATGGCCATTTTAGCCCATTTTACAGCGCTCGTGTCAATAATGTGTGGATGCTTGATCCAGGTTTTTAAATCCTTGGATGAAAAGGCATCCATGAAAACCTGGTCTTTATACTTGGCCGAGTAAGTGGGAAATATCCAATAAGTATTACCGTATTTAATCCCCTCGGGATCTGCGTAATAACCTTCTATAACCGGGTTATGCTGGGCAGCAACTTTTTCGGCAAATAGTGTAAGCAGTAATAAAGCAAAAACGTATTTCATTTTAGGTAGTTAAAGTTACAAAACAGAAAAGGGCTGATAGATGAACTATCGGCCCTTATCATTATTTACCAATTCCGCTTAGCGGCTGTTAATGTCGTTGTAATCCAAATCGGTGGCGCCGGTATAAATTTGACGTGGGCGGCCAATTGGTTCTTTGTTCTCTTTCATTTCTTTCCACTGGGCAATCCATCCCGGTAAACGGCCTAAGGCAAATAATACGGTAAACATATCGGTTGGGAAACCCAAAGCACGGTAAATAATACCTGAGTAAAAGTCAACGTTTGGATATAATTTACGTTCTACAAAATAAGGATCTTTTAAAGCTACTTCTTCCAGGCGCTTGGCAATTTCCAATACTTCATCATTCACACCTAAATTCTCCAGAATATCATCGCATGCCTTTTTGATGATTTTGGCGCGGGGGTCAAAGTTCTTATACACACGGTGACCAAAGCCCATTAAACGGAACGGATCGTTCTTGTCTTTAGCTTTATTGATCCACTTGTCAGTATCGCCTCCATCAGCTTTAATTTTCTCCAGCATTTCGATAACCGCCTGGTTAGCACCACCGTGAAGCGGCCCCCAAAGCGCGGATATACCGGCCGAGATAGAAGCATATAAATTGGCATCAGATGAACCAACGATACGCACGGTTGATGCCGAACAGTTTTGCTCGTGATCTGCATGCAGAATAAGCAGCTTGTTCATAGCGCTTATTACTACGGGGTTAATTTGATATTCTTCGGTACGCTGACTAAAGGTCATGTACATGAAGTTGGTTACATAATCAAACTTGTTTTGAGGATAATTAACCGGATGACCTAAGGACTTTTTGTATATCCAGGAAACTATGGTGCTCATTTTAGCAATAAGCTTATGTATTTCCAGGTCCACAATTTCGGGGCTCAAACCCGGCTCTAAAGATTCAGGGTTGAAAGCGGCCAATGCGCCGATTAATGATGACAGCTGACCCATTGGGTGAGATTTTGATGGAAAACCATCAAAAAACTTTTTCATGTCTTCATGAACCAATGTGTGGCGGTTAATCTCTAACTGAAATTTATCCAGTTGTTCCTGTGTAGGCAAGCTGCCATAAATTAACAGGTAGGCAACCTCAATAAAAGTAGATTTTTCGGCCAGCTGTTCAATTGGGTAACCGCGGTATTTAAGTACACCCAGTTCACCATCTAAAAAGGTGATAGCACTTTTGGTAGCGCCGGTATTTTTATAACCAATATCTAAAGTAACGTAACCGGTTAAATCACGCAGTTTCGAAATATCAAGGGCTTTTTCATTTTCCGTACCTTCTATAACAGGCAAATCATAAGTTTTATCACCGATTTTTAATTGTGCTGTCTCCGACATAGAATAATTAGTTGTATCCGCAACAAATGTAAATAAATATGCTATCAATCATGATTGCGGATGAGTTTTATCACTGAAAAATTACCTTAGTTTAATACAATATTGAGCTAATTGTTTGCATTGCTGCTACGGTATATTATAAGGTAATTGCTGTAATTAATGGTTTATTTAATCTCTTCTTTTATTTCTCCACACTCCAGCATGTCTTCGCCGTAATAGGGATTTTTTATTTCTTTTTGTGCAGTTAACCAGTATCCGCCTTTACCTTCATTAGCCATGGGGCAATAGGCTACATATATGGGCGCTTGTGGGCTTTTAATACCCTTTACCAGCGGAATTACATCTTGACTTACCTGCAAAAATAAGATCCGTTGCGATTTCACATCATCTGTAGCAGCCATCTTTTTAGCCAGTTCTTGCGCCTCTGTACAGCCTTTAATGGTGCCTAATGTTTTTGCCAGCCCATCAGCCGACTTCTGAGCCGCTTTACCATCGGTTGCCACGAGGTTATCTTTCACTTGGAGGTAAGCATTATAAACCTTGGCAGTATCTGTAAGTGCTTTAGCTGTGGTATCTTGATTATTTGTTAATGTGTTATTGTGATCGGTATTGGTTGAAGACTGGCATGCACTAAATGCAGCAGCAAGTGCTACAGCACTTATAATAAGAAAATTTTTCATGGCGGCTTAAAAGATTAATACTGGCTAAGGTACTAATTTGAGGCGGATTGCACAATTACCTTGCTGGCATGGTGATATACATATACGCTTTGCAAGCACAAAAAAGCCCTTTAGAAAATCTAAAGGGCTTAATATCTGTTATAATTCATCTTACCATCTGCCGTGGCCGCGACCATGACCGTTACCATGTCCATGTTGACGGTGGTATACCGCACGTGGTGCATAATAACCGCGACGAACCACTACCGGACGATCGTAATAAACTTCCCTCACCGGATAACGACGGTATACCGGGCGCTCAACCACAACTACACGACTTGGTTCGCGGTATACAGGGCCACCATAATAACCTGGGCTGCCAATGTTTATACCAATATGTCCGCTCACTTGCGCTTTGGCCGCGCTGAAACTCATTAATGATACTATAAGTGCTGCTAAAAATGTAATCCGTTTCATGGTCGTATTCTTTTAGTTTATAAATAATGCTTTTGCATTGTTGTTATATGAATAAGACGACCATAACAAAACATGGTTTAAGCAACACTGCAAATTTTTGATAAAACACTAATGTTCAGTCAAATTAATTTATTGTAAGAATTTTGAGCTATGACTAAAAGAGCCGAAGTTTGGCACAGAACTATGCTATAAAATTAGCAAGTATAAGGCAAAAAGAATTTGATGCCGGATATTTCCGATCAAAAAAATAGTCTTGTTTTAGGTAAAGACTTAGAAAAGATAAAAGCGGAAAATTGCCAAACGGCAAATTAACTGCAATAAATAAAATGCCGGATGAGAATACTCATCCGGCATTTTATTTTATATGATTAGCTCCAACGACCACCGCCGCCACCGCCACGGTTGTTATCTTTAGAGTAGCCACCGCCGCTGCCGCCACGACTTCCGCCGCCGCTGCCGCCACCATAGCCACCGCCACCACGGTTACCACCGCCGAAGCCGCCACCACCACCACCACGACGATCACCGCCGGTGCTTGGTTTTCTTTCTTCAGCCTGGCTAACTGCAATGCTTCTGCCGCTAACTTCAGCACCGTTTAAGCCAGCAATGGCTTTTTGAGCTGCTTCATCATCAGGCATTTCAACAAAGCCAAAACCTTTGCTTCTACCGGTTTCTCTGTCAGAGATTAATTTCACTGAGCTTACCTCTCCGTATGCTTCAAAGAGTTCTTTTAAATCTGCTTCCTCTAAGCGATAAGGAAGGCTTCCTACAAAAATGTTCATCAAT
>Ga0265798_10010617_pt1 | contig 11334 bp, 4 predicted proteins | sample P3T30metagenome_FD_192430 | JGI IMG/M metagenome (GOLD analysis project Ga0265798, IMG submission 192430) | Plant litter microbial communities from East Loma Ridge, Irvine, California - P3 T30 | ecosystem: Environmental > Terrestrial > Plant litter > Unclassified | place: USA: California... | reverse complement strand
ATTCTTCGGCCCCGGCAGATTGGCTTTGCCAACCTTCATTCTCAGCACTAGCCGACGGGTCTCACCACCACTACCACCACTACCTCCGCTCTTCTCTACTTTAACCAGCCCACTCTTTGTCGCACCATTCCCGTTGACCAAAGATCCAGTGTCGAAACTCTGCCTTTTGGGCGGTCGGTCCTCGTCGCCGTTTCCAGTTGCCAGTTTACGCTTCTTGCTGTCTCTGACGCGAGCTAGCAGATGAGAAGGGAGGCGTAACTTGACAATCTTGCTCCTCTTTTGTTTGATCACGTGCTTTGTTGTGGAAGTTGGCGTGGCACTAGCAACAGCAGGGCGCGCTGGTGGGGCAACACTTGGACGAGGCGAAGGAGCGGCGCTGGGACGCGGGGACGGAGCTGTACTAGAGGGCCTGGATGGCACGTTGGCGCCGCTGGCCGTTTTCGTTCGAATCTTTAGCTTGGGAGCGGGCAGAGGAACAGGCGATGACATGGCAGGAGGTGTATTCATAGGCTTTGGAATCTTGACAGTTTGTTTCGACTTCGCCTGGGCAGGCAGCGCGGAGGCCGATGCGGAAGTTTTGGGTGGTAGAACCGGAGTCTTGGTCATCGGAGCCGATGCTGGAGTCGCTGCCTTTGGAATAGGAGCTGGGGTTGCTACCTTTGGAGTAGGAGCTGGGGCTGCTGCCTTCGGAGTGGGAGCTGGTGGCGCTACTACCTTCTTCGGTTGCATCAGTGGCACCTCTGGTGTTGATGCACGAGAATCGGGTTGAGGAGGAGCCGGAGCCGAAGCCGGAACTGGTGGAGGTGGCGCTGGAGATGCTCGTACGGATGGGGGCGGTACGGGTGACGGCGAGTGATGAATGGTAGGCGAGAACACAATAGACTGACTCCTTGATTTTGCAAACGAAGATTCGCCCGTTGGCGTTGGAGACGTGGCAGACTTGCTCTTGAGCCCACCAATCTTGAGCGAAAGTTTGGGCTGTCCTGGTGGCTTCGCTATCGGAGCAGTCGGCTCCCGGATGGGCTGAGCTACGGGAACTGGCAGAGGTGCTGGGGCTGGAGCCTCCAATACCAACGACCGCTTAGGTTTGAATCGGTACTTTTGAGTCTGCTTGAAGCGTACAACTCCCTTGCCAATGTGCTCTGCCTTCCAGTAGCGAGGAAGGGATAGTTTGACAGGTAACTTGTTGACCTTCTGGTTGTCGAAGATCATGTCACAGATGTCTAGGAGCTCGGACATGTCGCTCACGGACAACGTTGTTGACTTCAAAGCTTCCTCGAGGACCAGACGGAGAGTCTTCTTGCCCTGCAAATCACTCTTCAATCCTCTCAGAGCCCCGTTGAGGTTCTGGCGGGCAAGGGCGGATGCACGCTCAGCGTTACTGGCTTCATTCTCGACCACGAGCGTATCTGCTGCAGTCTCGACTGCTCTCTCTGGCGCCCAAACGTCGCCCGTGGCGACCTGACCGATAGCAATTCCGAAGATGCGTAGCAACTGTTTTCTAAAGTACGGCGAGGGATCAGACCGGATCTCGTGGACGAGAAACTCCAACACCGAATCCTTGCGGAACATGCCCAAACGGATAAGACACTCCCATGCTTTCAAGCGGACGTTGTCAGCGTTACCAAGCTGGGCGTACTGTAGGAACTCGCTGGGTTTGAATGGGGTGACTCTGCTCATGACCAGCTTTAGCGCGCAATCAAGAGCAGTGGTTGTGTATACATTTTGGTATGTAGGAATCCACTCATCCAAGCGTTGATGACGGGTAAGCTCTCCAATAGCTTTGCTGGTAAAGTCTTGCTCCTGGGCCCATTCCTCATGGCTGAGTTCGGACGTCGTATTGGACTTTGTGAGAGTCTCTGCTAAACACCGCATCAACGTCGCTATGTAGTGGTCGTCGCTATAGTCGTTGCCGCGGTTGTCGTTGTAGCGTACTAGGTCTAGTAGGAAACGCTTGGCCTCTAATGGTGATCTGCCATCCTCGCCCTTGATTCTCGCAATGGCTTGCGGAATGGCGCACTGGATGAGATACATGCTGCGATCAGAAAAGTCGTTTGATCTCGTCATGGGTGAATTCGGTAGACAGAACAACTCCTGGAAAGCCTTCTTGAGGTGAAACAGCCCAACCCAATCAGTCCGCTTTAGGGCACTCTGGGCCAAGACTGAGGCAGCCATGGTGCGTATCCCGTGAAAATATCGGTTGTCCATCAATGTCTTGACCAAGAAGGTCGAAATAAGCTTGTGGCCCTCCTTGTTGGCGAGAAATTGTATGGACTCGGCTTGTGCAACAACATCCTTATCCTGTTGTAGTTGCGATACGTACATGTACGATGGCATGTCTTCAATGTTGGTTCGGCATATCCACTCAAAGTCTGCGTCTATCCGGATCCATTCATACGCTTCTCCCTCTTGCTTGGCCTCATCCTCTGCTGGCCAGTCGTCTAACCGCCACTCGTTGTGTTCTTGGGGAGTGGTGAAGAGATCTCCCAGCATGTAAAAGGTGACGTCCTCTTGTGTCTCACCCGAAGCATCGAGGCCTGCAGCAGCGGCCATGCGCTCTTTGTTTAGTCGATTTCTCTTGAGCCGCTTGTACTTTGTGTTGTAGGGAATCTCCACCTTGACATTGTTTGAGTTGATATCGACAATGTGTTCGTAGGGTGTTCCATCGGCTTCGTGTATGCGAATGGTCATAGGCCCGACAAAGGTAGGGTATCCTGTCGCTGACCGCAAGTCGCGAGACTTTTCTTTGGCTTCGCGCATAAAGTCATCTGCGGACAAACCATTCTCAAGTGTTGTAATGGATGAATCGGCCTGGAGTTGCCTAATGGTGAGTTGCACTACTTGCTTCTTCTTGTTGAACGTGGGGAGACAGTGAAATGTGGGGCATCCTGAGCCTACGATCCATTGTTGGAAGAAGGACTCGAGCTTTTGGTGGCCGACCTTTTCACAAATATCGAGAAAATCGTCTGTAGTAATGGCACCGTTTGGATACTTCCCTTGCCGAGCGTTGAACAGCATCCTGTACAAGCACCTGTCAACGCCGTTCTTACCGCTCTGTTTCACCAGACGGTTATGTAGGATGGAGAGGACCATGAGCGATTTGAGCTGCATGAATTCCAACTCGCCAGGATCCAGCTGCAGGATTTCCCCGAGCTGTTGCAGCGAGGGCCGCTTCCGGTCCATCAAGATGACTTTGTCGACCATGAGCTTTTGGCGGAAGCGCCAGTCGTTCCGACCAAATAGCTCACGGAGGTAGAGCTCAGCCATGAACCATGAGCCACCAACCACGATCCAGTGATCTTCCGGGTTGTGTGGGATGACATCTACACCTATCCATTGGCTCGCTACAGCGTGTACCAGCACCCTAGTCGTGTGCTCGAGCGGTTCCCAGACTGTTTCGGGGAACAAAAGGCGGGAGCTGCAAATGGAGAAGGATGCTGTATGTGCAGTGTCGCATTCCAGGTCATCCACAAACGCAAGCTTGTAGGAGTTGCCAAAGGCATAACTCTGAAAGCGCTCGGTAAAAGTATCGAGAGCCCGGGCTAGCATCATGGCGCTGTTCCGGACCTCATTCTCTTTGCCTGGAAGACAGAAAGCATGGACCTTGATCGCATTCTCCCCCAGGCGCTCGTCGTCTAGGGTATCACGGTATTCGGAGAGATCGACGTGCTCAAAGGGACCGATGACGAAACCAATGTGTTGTGGAAGGACGGGAGTGTCGCAGGAGAAACTGGCAGTCTTACGTGTGGAATCTGCGGGATCAAGGATCTATGCTGTTAGCAGGATATGCGATAGACCTATGTAAATACTTACGTCGTCTGTCAATGTTCCAGAACAGATGACTTGCATCTCAATGGCCTTTTCCTCCTCCGACAAATCCACCTGGTCGTCATCTGCATCGAGCATAACACTATCGGCCTTTTCAGCCCGATCAGCCAGTGACTGCGCATTTGCGCTTGATGCAGAGCCTTTGCTGAGCGCATCACCCAGGGTCCGCGGATAGCGAATGGAGACGTCGAATAGACACCTCGTTTCGCCGTCGTCTATGCACGGGAACAGACAAGATGCCACACCAGGAAAGGGCGAGTTGCGCGTATAGGCATGCGGGAAGCGGGCATCTCCGTCCTCTAGCCCGACAAACTGCAGCGCATCCCGGAAATCGTCCAGTTCGTATTCAATTTCTAGCTTCAGCGGCGCGTAAAAGGTTCCCTGTGCATCATCCGTCATCCCAGCCTCTGAGGGCTTCACTTCCCGGATCTTGACTTTTTCAGGTATGGAAATAAGCAGCTCGTCCTCGGCGCCGGTCGTGTGCCGGGCTATTCGTTGTTTTACAAAGTGATATTGCTCGAGGCCGGTGCCGGGATATAACGTCAGTCGCTGGTGCAAGTTCGAGTAGCTAAATGTCGCCTTCTCGCCGTCCACCTTGATGCTCGTCGGCCTCAGTTGGCGGCAATTCAGCGTAATCTCGCGCAGTTGGGACTTGTCGGGTTGTATATCGAGTGTGGTGAGGCCTTTGACCCGGCGCGGTGCAAAGCTAAAGTCGAGCTCGAGCTGCTGCTTCAACAGCGTGAAAGAGTCGCCCGACGAGGCGTCTTCCATTGCGTCGGCGAGCTCGGGGGGCGCCATGGTGGGCGACGACGCAGGCGATCCTGCTCCCGAATATGCGGCGGTGGAAGGGAAAGGTCTCAAGGGTTGCGATGGTGGTGGGTTGAGGCGTCAGCACCTGCGCGTTGTACGGGAGTTTCGCGACAATGGACGCTAACACCGATGGCCCGTGCGTGGATTATATGGAGCACCCTCGTTCCGCACTTCACAATACCCACGTCACTGGTCTACCGTGGTTTCCTAGGCTAGTGAAGCCGATAGTGCGCTTCCATTGCCCTCCAGCAGCTAATTCCCCATTTCTTGCAAGATAGTCCCCAACCGTTTGACATGGTAACCCCATGTCCCGACACGAGCATGCAAGAATTCACAGCTGTCAAAAATACAGAGGTACCCATACTTTGTTTTAGCTTCTAACTGATAAACGCTCTCGCATGAACCTTAATTGTGTAAAAAAAAAAGTGGTAACTTGTAATCCATCATGTATCAAACAGGCCACCTCCCTAATAATGCATTTCACGTTGAACAAAAAAAATCAATCAATTACCTTCCCCTCTCCATCTGTCTCTCATCTACACTTTCCTCTTCCGCATCCCTACCTCTAGCGCAAGCGGCTTCCTCAAGAATCCCTCCCTAGTTTCCAACTCGCCCTGCCTAATCTCAAACTCATATCGTCGGAACACCGTCGAGACAATCAGCGCCAACTCCATCTCAGCCACGTTCCTGCCCACACAAGCTCTGGGTCCATGGCTAAAAGGTATGAACGCCGCCTTCTGCTTCTCTGTAATGGACTCCCAACGCTCCGGTCGGAACTCGTCGGCATCGGGACCCCAGATCTCAGTCGAGTGGTGGATAGTGTATGCGGGAACGGAGAGGGCAGTGCCAGGGGGGAAGTGGTGGCCTTGGAGTGTGATACCTGGACCCGGGGGAATGAGACGGGGAAGGCCCAGGGAAGAGGTGCTGTGAATGCGCATAGTCTCCTTGATGACGGCGTCCAGGTATGGTAGATCCTTGACCTGGGCAAATTGTGGTACAACGTCTGGGTCGGGTAGCGCTTTGTCTAGCTCTTCTTCGAGTTTCCGGACAACTTCAGGGTGCTTTAGGCAGTGGTACAGAATAGCGCAGGATGTGTTCGAAGTAGTGTCAGAGCCGGCGATGAGTTGGGTCAAGGCTTCGGCGGTAAGTTCTTCACGACCAAGCTTGTTGCCGTTTTCATCACGGCCTTCCATGAGGCGGGCGAGCAAATCAACGCGATCGGATGGCTTCTCAAGACGGGCGTTGACACGAGCGATTGCAATACCGGCAAGGTTCTCGATAGCTTTCATGCCCTGGCTAAAGAATGGGTCTGGGAAGTACTTGGCGTAGGGCTTGATGGCGGGGAAACAACCAATGGTGCTGTTACCATGTCAGTTTTTTGTACTTTGACCAGAAGGAGAGATTCCGAACATACCCACTGACTTCACCCCTGCGGTTCAATACCTCAATTGCAGGCGCATACGTAATCTTTCCGTCCTTGCTAACCTCTGCTTCGTCCTTGCCCTTCTTAAGCATACCAAACGGCTCTCCAAAAGCCAAATCGCCAATGACATCGAAAGCGAGGTAGTTGAACCAGTTCAGCGCATCCATTGGATACCAGCCACCCTTGTCCTTTACGCTCTCAGCCCGGATGTCCCACTGCTTCTGCAACTCTTCCAAATTGTGATGGATGTACTGTTCAAACTGGCCAACGCTCTTGGCGGAAAAGGTATGAGACACAGTCTTGCGCTTTCTCGTGTGTTCCGCACGGTCTCTAGTGTTGAAAAGACCACGTTTGATGGAAACAAAGGCATCATAGTACTCGCTCTTCAGGAATCCGTTGCCGTGGCCGTAGATGTCAGGAATAGCGTCTGCATCTGCGATGCTGACGTGGTGTGGCTGGATACGAACAACCTTGCCATACTTCTTGTGCGCCTCATGGACGGCAAGGAAGCGTTTGCCCTGACGACATTGCCACAGAAGCCACAGGTTTGACCAAGCAGCAGGAAAAGGTGCTGGGATGTTGCGAATCTGCCAGTTACGAAGGTATGGGAGCAAGTAGTAGAGGACCGGAAGAAGGAGGATCGTGTAAGGCGTCAAAAGGAGTGAGACGACCGACATGATGGGTAGTGGTGAGGAAGTAGGAACAAGCAATCGAACAAGCAAAATAAGGAAGACGCTCAGCTTGGCCGCGTAGCAGCTTGAAAAGTAGCCCCGAGCTCGGCGTAATGATGTTGGATCCTGTCAATGCCTTGTGAGATCCGTCCGTGAAAATGAGATATTTTCTTCTCCCTCTCTTCACCGTCCTGGTCAGCCGGTCCTTATACCTTTCCCACCCACACACACACATGCTGCTTCGCCTACGTAAATCCTATAAGCAGCCACCGTATGAATTCCGCAAGATTGAATTTCGAGACCAACGCCCGACCCGCCAACGTCACTACGGAGTCACGGACTCAGATGCGTCTCGGTCCATCATCAAACGGCGCGCATTGGCCAATCAGGTGCCGGTAGTTTGAACTCTACATAGCCGTGTTGAAGCTCCGAAACACGCTCTTAGCTAGCAGGTATAACCCCGCCCTCTCTAGCGGCCGAGTCTTCTCCGTTCCACCCCACGTCTTTGGCGGCATCGTCGGAAGGCGACGCCAAGACTGCCCACACCCGATCCGCCTCGTCCTCCGCCCGAGACATGTGCGTGAGTACACTACGGAACCAAGAGCACCAAGGTGCACGATGCAAACGATGGAGGTTCTCAGACTGCCGACATGCTTTCCGTGATACATAAGCTTCGTGTCGTGTCACATCGGAGATATCGTGGGGACGTAAGCAGAATTGCGCCGAGTGAGCTCGTGTCTTCCGCGTCATACCGGATGAGCTGGTCTGCCCTGGAGGACATTTGGAGTCTACTATCTTGGGGATCCCATTGATTGTGCTATTTTACGCGAGGCTAATGAGCATCAAGCTCCACGGACATAGAAGCTCCGAAAGGGCCGAGCAGCATAGTCACAGAGGAGGACAAGATCTGGCCTGTACACGATCAGCATTTACCCGACCAATCTCTTAATTCCCAACTTCCATGTCTTGTAAAGATGCATGAATCTGTTGTTTTCCTTTTGAAGGTATGCTATTCAGAAGCATGTTCAAGGGGGGTATTACATGAGAATTCAAACTATTCAGCTAGTTACGTTCTCTCCAACTACATATATCCCTCAAAACGAGGCAAAGAGGTATTAGCGCCGTGCTCTCAACACAGCAAACGCCTTGTGGTATCATCCTTCCGAAACATTCGTCCGTATCTCATTATCCTAGCGTATATGTATCTTCCACCAAAATCCGCACTTAGTTGTTGTCATCATCGTCAGAGAAGAAGTTCAAGATGGCCTTGACCGCCATCGGGCCGAGCCCGTGAGGCGGGTAGCAAATGTAACTTGGATCATCGACCGCACCTAGCTTCTCACGGAACTCGGTCTTGTTGGTAAGCTTGAGCTCAGTGGCGATGGCGTGGTATGCACGGCTGAGGACCTTGACACGCGTGCCCTTGACATTGTGTCCGGGGCTGAACTTGGAGCTGGCACCACCACCAAAGGTGACGCTGGTAGCGCCTTCGGCGGCGACCTGCTTGAGAGCATGGGTGACGATGTACTCGATCGAACCGCCGGGCGCACCGGGGAAGTCGAGAGAGTACTTGACTTGCCAACCGTGATCGGGCGAAAGCTGCGCCATGGCGACAAAGGCAGCAATCGTGCCATCAGGCGTGTAAGCGATGTGGTATTGACGATGCTCCTCGTCCTGCCATGGGTGGATATTGGTCAAATGGACCTGCTTACCCTTGCGGTTCTTCAGCCAATCCTCCACACGAGCATCAACCTTTTGCTTGACGTCCGGTGGCGGTGGTGAGCCGATCTTGTAGTCGGTGATCTTCACTCCTTCTCTCTCAGCATGCCGGATCTTGCGCTGCACATCCGAGTCTTTTTCGGCAGGGTTATGGGCTGGGTCTACACGCTGTTCTCCGGTGACGGAGAATGTGCGCCAGTTGAACTTGGTCGCCAGGACCTCCTCAGCAGCAGCACCCACAAGTAGCCAGAGCGGCTTGAGGTTGCGCTCCTTCTTGATGTACTTGAGGTAAGCAGCCATCGTCTTCAGGTACTGAGACTCGTGGCAAAGAGGGTCACCGACGGTGATGGCGAAACCATCTTGAGGTACGAAACCAACAGCCGCGCCGGTGTTTTCGTCACGCCAAATCTCAGTGCGAGGCTCCAGCCACGATGTATTTGTGGCGTCACCATAGTTGGCAATGAGCTTCTCAATTGGCTGAAGGTCAATCTTGGCGACAGCACGATCCTGTCCCTCCCACGGAGGATGCATCGTGCTCGCTTCAGGATGACGCAGTTGTTTGATAACAGGCCTCTCTGGCAAACTCTTTGGATCCCGAGGGAACATGGAAGCGTGACGAATGTTTCCAAGGTTCATCATCAGCATGAGAATGCGCTCAAGACCAATACCGCCACCACCGTGTGGTGGCGCTCCCCATTGGAAGCCTTGGATGTACTCCTCCATGGAGCTAGGGTCGACCTTGAGTTTGTGCATCTTCTCCAGCAACATGTCGGCGTCATGAATACGCTGACCACCGCTGAGGATTTCCTGGCCTCGACAGAAAATGTCGAAAGAGTTTGTAACGTTGGGGTTGTTTGGATCATTCATGGCGTAGAATGGTCGGGCATTTGCTGGGAATTTGTCCAAAATGTAGTAGTCGGTGCCGAGCTTCTGCTTGATGACGCGGCCAAGTTGCACCTCATCTCTGGTACCCAAGTCTTCATTCACATCGAGTTCATTGCCGTCGTCATCCCTCCAGCCAGACTCGTTCAGCATGCGCACGGCATCGGCGAATGGGATGATTGGGGTCTCGTCCAGCCAGACCAAATCCTCGTGTGGAAAGTGCTTCTTGATGACCTCGATTTCGGGACGATATTGCTCGTAGATGCCCTTGAAGATGGCCTTGAATGTGCGGTCTAGCACACGAAGGACCTCATGGTAATGCTCGTCGATTTGCATTTCCAGATCCAGGCCGGTGTACTCGGTCAGATGACGGTAGGTGTTGCTGTTCTCAGCACGGAACACGGCGCCGATTTCGTACACTTTGCCAAAGTCTGCAGAAATGGCCATCTGCTTAGCCAACTGAGGACTCTGGGCAAGGAAGGCACCACGGCCAAAGTAGTCAATCTTGAATACACTGGCTCCTGACTCGGTAGCGCCACCCTGTAGCTTGGGTGTGTGGATTTCGATGAAACCTTCCGAGTCGAGCTGGTTGCGGAAGAGTCTGCAGATACCAGACTGGATGCGGAAGATGCCTTGCGACGCGGTTGTCCTCAGATCGATGACGCGGTTGTTCAGGCGTGTGCGGTCCGCAATCTTGACGCGGGTGTGTCCCTCCTTATGGTCTTCCTTTGCCAGCTCGGCGTCCACGTCAGCCTGGGTGACTTCGGCTTCGTTGACGTTGAAGGGCAGGTGATCAGTGACAGAAGCTTCGACGTGCAACGCGTGGACGGAAACCTCGACGTCGTGGATGGTGGCGCCGATGACCTCTCCCTGCTTGGCCTTGGGCTCCTGTAGTATGCCCTTGACTAGCACAATGGTTTCGGCGTCGAGGTGTTCTGCCCAGTACAGCATGTACTTTGAAATGTCTGCATGCTCCACGAGCACACCCTGGATGGTGACGAGCTGCTGGCGGAACATGAGGAAGACAAACTTGGAGCTCATTTTCCTCAGGTGGTGGATGCGAGCGCGGAAGACGACCTCCTTGCCAATGTCCTTTGCGGAGAAGTCTTGGATCTTGTGACGGACCTCGTGCTTCCATTCTCCGGCATAGCCGTTGGCAGGGAGCACGCCATATATGGACCTCTGCTCTGGTGTCAACTCGGTCAAGGCCTGCTGCTCCATCTCCTTCCGCCTCCGCTCCAGCTCTGCCTCCTTCTCCATGTTCTGCTTGTGGCGCTCTTCCTGCTGAGCCTGCTTCTCATGCTTGCGCAGCTGACCACGGGACATGGGCTCGCCTTCGCGGTTGAGGGGGGCATCCTCGTCGCTCGAGTCGTTACCAATGTGCAGCTTCTCCTTGACCGCACGCATGGGGCTGTGGGTGGAGAGAGAGCCTGAGCGCGTGGTCTTGTTGGTGCCAGCGCGGTTTGGGCTCTCGGTGCGGCGGTGGAGGAGGCCGCTGAGGGAGTTGCGTGGCTGGTCGATGCTCGACCTGCTCTCGGTGGGCGAGGCAACGTCGCTGCGCTTGAAGTCGCCGCTTGCCCGCGAGTTGCCGAGTGTGACGGAAGAGTGCGAGGTAGCAGAGGGCGACTGGGCCCTGCCATGACCATTGAGCGATGTGGGGGACTTGACGCCGCCCTTTTCGTCGTCGGAGGCGGCCGAGTGACCATTTTTCGGCTTGAGCTTTTCAAGCGCTTTCTTAAGGGAACTCATGGCGGCGGTGGTGGTGGTGGTGCGAGAGCTGTGCCCGTTTGTGCGTGGTTAGACTACCTGAGCGCAGGGTGGGGCAAGCAACCGCGGGAAGATGGCTGCTGCTGCTACGATGGGGGGGAGGGGGCACTTGGAAGAGAATGATGACCTCGGGGGGCGAGGAAGATGAATTCTGCAATCAGATGTGACTGCAAAATCAGTATCAGACGGGCCTTGGGGAGCGGGAGCGAGCTGAAGTATACAGTGGCCGGGAAC
>Ga0265798_10010615_pt1 | contig 11335 bp, 8 predicted proteins | sample P3T30metagenome_FD_192430 | JGI IMG/M metagenome (GOLD analysis project Ga0265798, IMG submission 192430) | Plant litter microbial communities from East Loma Ridge, Irvine, California - P3 T30 | ecosystem: Environmental > Terrestrial > Plant litter > Unclassified | place: USA: California... | reverse complement strand
GCACCGTGTACGGATAGAGCTTATCCGTCGTATTCAGCATCAAGTAGTTGGGCGTTTTGCGGGCGTCGAGCTGCCAGTAGGCCAAGTGCTGCCCATCGGGGCTCCACCGGAAGCCGTCGCGGCAGTCCAGCTCCTCCTCATACACCCAGTCGAAGGTGCCGTTGATGAGCTTGTCGGTGCCATCGCTGGTGAGCTGCGTGATGCGGCCATCGGCCAGGTTCTCGACAAACAGGTTATGCTCGCTCACATAAGCCACGCGGCTGCCATCGGGCGAAAACTTGGCGAACATCAGCGACGACTCGGGGCGGCCTTTGCCCAGCTGCGTCAGCTTGTTGGTCGTCGTATTGTAGACCCAATAGTCGCCCCGCGTGTCGTAGCGCCATACCTTTTTGGTGTTGGTGTTGAGCAGCGCCAGCTTGCCATCGTCGGAGAGCGCGAAGCGGCGCACTTTCAGCGGTGCGCTTTGGCCGGCGGGCGTGAGCTGCTGCTTGCTGAGCAGCGTGCGCGACTTGCCCGCCTGGCGGGCGTCGAGCTCCACTATTTCGTCCTGCTTTACCTGAAAGTAGCCGTAGCCATCCTTGGTCCATTGGGTACCGGGGCCGAATTGTGCCCAGGCGGCGCTGGCGAGCAACGAAAAGGCGGCCACAAGGCCCGCGCGGCGGGCAACGTGTTGGTTCATGCGAAAAACTAAAGAGTGGGGAAGTGTGTGGGGCTGAAATTACGCCGCCGTTGGCGAAAGAGGACTTTTTAGCCGAAAGGCTGCACCATTCCAGCACGGCGGAGCGGCAGGCGCTGGCACTAAAAAACCCTTTAGCCCGAAGGCCAAAGGGTTTTTCTGTAAAGCAGACGTTGCTGTTAGAGCTTGCTCTAAGCTCAGGCTTTTACGTCGTAACGGTCAAGCATCATCACCTTGTCCCAGGCCTTCACAAACGCTTTCACGAAGCGCTTGTGGCCATCGTTGCCCGCGTACACCTCGGCCACGGCGCGTAGCTGACTGTTGGAGCCGAACACGAGGTCAGCGCGGGTGGCCACGAAGCGGCTTTCGCCGGTTTCGCGGTGGTCTAGCGAGAAGGTCATACCCGTCGCGTCCGCTTTTTTCCAGTCGTAGTCCGTGCTGGTTAGCACCGTGAAGAAGTCGTTGGTGAGTACGCCCGCGCGGTCGGTGAAGATGCCGTAGGGCGAGCTGTCGTGGTTAGCGTTCATGGCCCGCAGGCCACCGGTCAGCGCCACCCACTCGGGGGCAGTGAGCGAGAGCAGTTGCGCCTTGTCGAGGAACATTTCCTCCGGAGCTACGCCCTGCGAAACCTCATTGAAGCCTTTACCGAGGTAGTTGCGGAAACCGTCGGCCACGGGCTTCAGCCACGTAAACATCTCAATGTCGGTGAGTTCCTGCGTCGTATCGCGGCGGCCCGGCGTAAAGGGCACCTCAGTCGGCACACCCGCATCAGCGGCGGCTTTCTCCAGCGCGGCGCATCCACCCAGCACAATAAGGTCGGCGAGCGATACTTTTTTGCCGCCCGCAGCCTGGCCATTGAATTTCTCCAATACCGTGCGCAAAGCTGCGATTACCGGCACTGTGCGGCGGTTCACCGCCCAGTCTTTTTGCGGGGCCAGGGCGAGCCGCCCACCGTTGGCGCCACCGCGCTTGTCGCTGTGGCGGTGCGTAACTGCGGCCGAAAACGCGGTAAATACCAAGTCCGAGGTTGATACCCCAAGGGCCGAAATTTCCTGCTTCAGCGCCGCAACATCGGCTGCGTCGATGATGGTGTAGTCGGCTACCGGAATCGGGTCCTGCCACAGCAAGTCGTTTTCGTTGCGCTTTTCGGAACCCAGGTAGCGCTCGCGCGGGCCCATGTCGCGGTGCGTCAGCTTGTACCAGGCCTTGGAGAAGGCTTGGGTAAACGCGTCGAAATCGTTCAGGAATTTCTCACACACCGCCCGGTACTCGGGGTCTTCCTTCAGCGCGATGTCGGTCGTCATCATCATCAGGCCGTGCATTTTGCCGGGGATGTGCGCATCGGGCGTCTTAGGGGCGTTCTCGTCCACCGGCGTCCATTGCAGTGCGCCGGCCGGGCTTTTCACCTGCTTCCAGTCAAACTTGAACAGGTTTTCGAGGTAGCTATTATCCCACTGCGTGGGGTTGGGCGTCCAGCTGCCCTCGATGCCGTTGGTCATCGTGTTTTCGGCGTTGCCCGAGCCCCGGGGGTTATGCCAGCCCAGGCCCATGGCCTCCATGGGTGCAATTTCGGGCGGCATGCCAATTTCGGCAGCCGGCACCATGCCGTGGCTCTTCCCGAAGGCGTGGCCGCCGGCAATCAGGGCCACAGTTTCCTCGTTGTTCATGGCCATGCGGGTGAACGTCACGCGGATATCGCGGGCCGAACCCAGCGGGTCGCCGTTGGCATAAGGGCCTTCGGGGTTCACGTAAATCAGGGCTTGGTGCGAGGCCGCGAGCGGGTTTTCGAGGTCGTAGTCAGCGTCGCCGTTTTGGCCGCGCCAGCGCTTGTCGCGGTTCACCATCTCATCAGGCGACTTGGCCTTCGACAGGTCGTGTATCACTTCAGGGCCCCAATAGGTGGCATTATCGGCCTCCCAGGCATCTTGGCGGCCACCGGCAAAGCCGTAGGTAGGGAAACCCATGATTTCCAGCGCGCAGTTGCCGGTCAGCACAATAAGGTCGGCCCACGAAAGGGCGCTGCCGTATTTCTGCTTGATGGGCCATATTAGCCGGCGCGACTTGTCGGTGTTGCCGTTGTCCCACCAGCTATTGATGGGGGCAAAACGCTGCAACGCCTCACCCGCACCGCCGCGGCCGTCAGCGATGCGGTAGGTGCCGGCGCTGTGCCAAGCCATCCGAATCATCTGCGGGCCGTAGTTGCCGTAGTCCGATGGCCACCAGGCCACCGACGAGGTTAAGAAACCTTTAATTTCCTGCTTTAGCGCTTCGAGGTCAATCGTGTTGAACGCCTCGGCGTAGTTGAAGTCTTCGCCGAGCGGGTTGGCGCTCGGGCCATTCTGGTGCAACAGCTCCACTTTCAGGCGGTTGGGGTACCAGTCCGACAGGGCGGGCGGCGTGCCCTCTACCCCACCGATACGGTCGCCGCCAAAGGGGCACTTGCCAGCCATCTCAAAGGAGGCCGTATTTGTCTTATCGTGGCTGATGTTCAGCATGTTCTTTCTTTAAAATGAGTACTAGTAACTAATCGCAGGTCTTATTCGAAACTCGTATGCTGCCAATCGGCCGGCATTTAGCGCTGGCGAAATAGCCAACACCCCGTAGCAGGCCAGCTTAGGCAGTTTATTAACTAGGAATTTTGCATGAAGAATACCAAATGAAATAACGAGCACTGGCAAGCTGATTGTTAACGGCAAACATGCCGTAATGCTTATCGTATGACCTTGCCAGCGTCTTGAATTTTTAGTATGTTAGCCTCCAGCTTAACGCTTAGCTGGACGCTAATGTTTGGCGAGCTGGCCATTGGGTTAGCCCGCGGGCCGTTCCTACCTTTGCTTAAAATCATCCCCACCCCTTTCCTTATGGCTACCGTTGCCCAAAACTCCGTCGTAACGCTCACCTACGACCTTTCCGTAACCGACGACAACCAGCAAAAAGTACTTGTAGAGCAGGCCGAATCGGACGAGCCCATGGTGTTTCTCTTCGGCCACAGCGGCCTGCCCGAAGAGTTTGAAAACCAGCTCGATGGCAAAAATCCTGGCGATTCGTTCAGCTTTTCGCTCACGCCCGAGCAAGCCTACGGCGACTACGACGCGCAAGCCGTGGTGCAGATTCCGAAGCAGGTCTTCGAAATCGACGGCAAAGTAGACGACCAGATGCTCGAAGTGGGCAACTATCTGCCCATGGCCGACAACGAAGGCAACCACATGCAAGCCAAAGTAGTGGAAGTCGGCGACGAAATGATTACCATGGACTTCAACCACCCGCTGGCCGGCATGGTGATGCACTTCGACGGCAAAATCGAGGATGTGCGCCCCGCTACCGCTGAGGAGTTGAGCCACGGCCACGTACACGGCGACGGCGGCCACCAGCACTAAGCTGCGCTAGCTTAAACTACTTGGCGGGAGCTACTTGAGAAATTAGGTAGCTCCAGTTTTTGTAGGTGCGGAGCTTGCCCCCGCCCGGCGTTGGGTTGGCTAAAGGCAGTGCGACTTAACAACACTGGGCGGGGGCAAGCCCCGCACCCTACTAGTTTTGCGGGGCCTCTCCGGCCTACACATTTATTTTCTATTTCATGGCCTCGCCTATCTCCCCCACCCAGCCCAGCCTGCAAGACCAGGAAAAACAACTCGCCGCCGCCGCCGCCCTGCGCTGGGTGCGCGACGGTATGATACTCGGCTTGGGCAGCGGCAGCACCTCGGCGCAATTAATCATTCAGCTTGGCGCGGCCGTGCAAAATGGCCTGCGGGTGCAGGGCACCGCCACTTCGCTAGCCAGTGAGGCTCTGGCCCGGCAGCTTGGCATTCCGCTGCTGGAGCCCCGGCGCGGCCTGCGCTTCGACCTGACCGTAGACGGGGCCGATGAGCTGGATGCCCACTTGCGCCTCATAAAAGGCGGCGGGGGCGCGCTGCTGCGCGAGAAAACCTTGGAAACTGCCTCCGATTACCTACTTGTGGTGGCCGATTCCTCTAAGCTGGTGCCCACGCTCGGCCGCTTTCCGCTGCCGCTGGAAGTAGTGCCCTTTACCCTGCCCTGGGTGCTCGACGCCGTGGCAAAGCTGGGCGGCGCGCCCGTGGTGCGCCCGGCCGTAGGCGACCCCGACGCCGAGTATTTCACCGACCAGCGCAACAACATCGTCGATTGCCACTTCGGCCAAATCGCTGACCCCGAGCAGCTGGCCCGCCAGCTAGAGCAGATACCCGGCATCGTGGAGCACGGCCTCTTTTTGGGCCTGGCCAAAGCCGCCATTGTGGTGCAGGGCGGCCAGCCGATGGTCATTAAACCCGGCAAAGCAGCGCGCCCGGCGGACGAGTTTACGGCGTTGCCCTAGCGTGATACCCCACCCCCGGCCCCCTCCCCTCCGGGGGAGGGGGAGCCTAGTGTAAGCAGTTGCTATCCGTATACCTATCAAAAAAACACCGGCTTTCAGCAGATGCTGAAAGCCGGTGTTTTTTTGGTAAAAGTCGTCAGGCTCCCCCTCTCCCGGAGGGGAGGGGGCCGGGGGGTGGGGTATCACGCTAGGGCAACTCCTTAGCCGCCGCCTCGTCCAGAAACCACTGCACTTCCTCGCTGCTCGGCGCGATTAATTGCGCCGGGTACTGCTCGATGTTGCGCTCTGGCCCCAGCACTTGGGCTACCGCCTCGGCTTTGTCTGCACCATATACCAGAAAGGCAATGGCCCGCGCCTGGTTGATGAGCGGCGCCGTCATGGTGATGCGAAAGACCTGCTGCTCGGGCAGCCATACTTCTTTCACACTCACCGACTTGTCTTGCAGCACAGGCGTGTGCGGGAAGAGTGAGGCCGTGTGTGCGTTATCGCCCAGGCCCAGTAGCACGAGGTCGAATTTGGCTTTCTTTTCGCCAAAAAACTCCTCGATATCCACGCAGTATTGCGCGGCAGCTTCGGCGGGCTCTAGGTCGGTATCAACGGCGAACACTTGGGCGGGGCGAATGCCAAGCGGGTCCAAAAGGGCCGTTTTGGCCATCAGGTAGTTGCTGTCGGGCGAGGTGTGAGGTACGTTGCGCTCGTCGCCAAAAAAGAAATAGACCTTCTCCCAGGCCACGCGCTCGTGGTAGGCGGACGAAGCCAACAACTGGTACAGCTTTTTGGGCGAGCTGCCGCCCGACAGCGCCACCGCAAAGCGGCCGCGGCGCTCAATGGCCTGCCCGGCCCGCGCCACGAAGTACTCGGCCAAGGCACTCAGCACCTCTTCGGCCGTTTTGGATATATGCAGTTCCATAACCTTATTTCTTGCTTTCGAGCGGAATGGTGAACCAGTGGTAACCGTCCTTAGCCACCAAGGCTTCAGCTGATTCCGGGCCCCACGAGTCGGCCGAATAGTTGGGGAAGTTCTGGCTCACGCGGTTTTCCCAGGTGTTCAGGATAGGCATTACCAAATCCCAGGCTTCTTCGACCTGGTCGCCGCGCATAAACAGCGTCTGGTCGCCGAGCATCACGTCGAGCAGTAGCGTTTCGTAAGCCTCGGGAGCCTGAGCCACGTAGGTGCCTTTGTAATCGAATACCATGTCTACGGTATTCAGTACCATGTCCACGCCGGGGCGCTTGGCCTGCACTTGCAGCCGAATGCTCATCTCGGGCTGAATGTTGATAATCAGCCGGTTTTGGCGCCGCGTCTCGGCCGTTTCGGTCGGGAAAATAAAGTGCGGCACGTCCTTAAACTGAATCGTGATGACCGACGCCGAGCGGTGCAGCCGCTTGCCGGTGCGCAGGTAAAACGGAACGCCCTGCCACCGCCAGTTGTCCACGAAGAACTTGATAGCGGCAAAGGTTTCGGTGTTCGACTGCGGGTTGACGCCTTGCTGCTCGGCCTCCTCGCGGTAGCCGGGCACCTGCTTGCCCTCAATCCAGCCCCCGCCGTACTGGCCGCGCACGGTGTTGTCGCGCACTGCCTCGGGTGTAAAGCGGCGCATGGCGCGCAGCACATCCACCTTGCGGTCGCGCACTTCTTCGGCCGTAAAATTTACGGGCGGCTCCATGGCGATGGTGCACAGCAGTTGCAGCAAGTGGTTCTGAATCATGTCGCGCAGCGCGCCCGAGCCATCGTAGTAGCCCAGGCGGTCGCCAACGCCAAGCTGTTCGGTCACCGAAATCTGCACGTGCTCGATGGCATTGCGGTTCCAGAGCGGCTCCATAATGGCGTTTGCGAAGCGGAAAGCCATGATATTCTGCACCGTCTCCTTGCCCAAATAGTGGTCAATGAGGTAGAGCTGCTTGTCCTGAAAGATGCCATTTAGCAGCTTGTTCAGTTCCTTGGCCGACTCCAAATCGTGCCCAAACGGCTTCTCAATTACGATACGCGCCCGGTCAGCATCGGCCGTGAGGCCAGCCTTGGCGAGGTTTTCAGCAATAATCGGAAAGAAATTAGGCGCCACTGCCAGGTAGTAAATGACATTGGCCTGGGTTTTCCAATCCTTTTCCAGTTGCTGAATGCGCTTGCTAAACTCTTTGTAAGTCTTGGCATCCTGCACATCGGCGGCCTGGTAGTGGATGTTGGGGCCGAACCCGGCCCACTTGTCCTCCTTCACCTCGCCACTACGCGAAAACTCGTTAATGTCCTTGAGCATCCGGCCCTGAAACTCGTCGTCGTTGAGCTTGCTACGGCCCGTGCCGATGAGGGCAAACTGCTCAGGCAGCCACCCTTCGAGGTACAGATTGTACAGCGCCGGCGCCAGCTTGCGCGAGTTGAGGTCGCCGGTGCCGCCGAAAATAACGAAGATGGTCGGCTGCGATTTTATCTTGGTGTTCATTAGGTTTAGTGTTGATTGAGAATGCTGCCTGAAAACTGTCCGTCATGCTGAACGAAGAGAAGCATCTCTCGTGGCGCAGTAATTTCTAACGTTGGGGTTAGTGCACCACGCGAGATGCTTCACTTCGCTCAGCATGACCAAACAACTACTATTTCAACCAACAACCTACTCTTTCGGCACGGGCGGCTTTTGGTTGGCCTGCTCGCCGGCCGGCGACTCGGGCGCGTTGCGCAGGCCCGTCCACTGCGTGTGGAAGGTGCCTTCTTTGCCAATGAGCTCGTAGGTGTGCGCGCCAAAATAGTCGCGCTGGGCCTGAATGAGGTTCGAGGGCAAGCGGCCCGTGCGAAACGCATCGAAGTACCCGATGGCCGACGTGTAGGCGGGCACCGGCAGCCCGGCCGCAATGGCAGCCACGGCCACAGCCCGCGCGCCACCAGCCGATTCCTGCACCAGCTTTTGCACTGCGCCATCTAGCAGCAAGTGCGCCAGCTCGTTACTGCCCTTGTAGGCGTTATAAATGTCATTCAGAAACTCGGAGCGAATGATGCAACCGCCGCGCCAGATGCGGGCAATGGTGGCCAGCTTCAAATCATACTTGAACTCCTCCGACGCCCGGCTCAGCATGTGCATGCCCTGAGCATAGGTGATAACCATGCTAAAGTAAAACGCCTGCTCCAGCTGGTTAAGCAGCTCGTCTTTATCGCCGGCCAGGTGCCCGGCGGCGGGCTGGTACTGCTGGCCCAGCTGCTCGCGCAACTGCTTGTACTTCGACAAGTCGCGCATCGACACGGCCGTGTCCACGGTCGGGATGGGCGCCTGAATGTCCATTGCCACCTGCGAAGTCCACTTGCCGGTACCCTTGGCGCGGGCCTCATCCTTGATATCGTTGAGCAGCAGGTGGTCGCTGTCGGGGTTTTTGAAGGCGAAAATATCCTTCGTAATGTCGAGCAGGAAAGACTTGAGGCGGCCCTCATTCCACTTGGTAAACACCTCGCCAATAGCGGCATCATCGAGGCCCAGGCCGGTTTTGAGCACGCCGTAGGTTTCGGCAATCAGCTCCATCAGGCCGTACTCGATGCCGTTGTGCACCATTTTCACGAAGTGGCCGGCCGCGCCGGGGCCCATGTAGGCTACGCAGGGCTCGCCATCGACTTTAGCGGCGATGGCGTCGAAGACCGGTTCCATCACTTTGTAGGCGTCGGCGTCGCCGCCGGGCATCATGCTGGGGCCGAAGCGGGCGCCTTCTTCGCCACCGCTCACGCCCATACCAAAGAAATGCAAACCTTTCGCGTCCAGGTCTTTGTCGCGGCGCTCGGTGTCTGTGTAGTACGAGTTGCCGCCGTCGATGAGGATGTCGCCGGGGCTGAGCAGCGGCGTCATTTCGGCAATTACGCTATCCACAATGGCCCCGGCGGGCACCAGCATCATAATGGCGCGAGGGGTTTTGATGCTCTTTACAAACTCGGCGGGGTCGCTAAAACCCTTAACGGGCTTGTCTTTACCTTCCTGGCCGAGCAAATCAATTTGCTTCTGGCTCTTGTCGTAGCCGGCTACCGCGAAGCCGTGGTCGGCCATGTTCAGCAGCAGGTTGCGGCCCATTGTACCCAGGCCAATCATGCCAAAGGTGTATTCCGTGGGAGTGTCGCTCATCGGGAAATTAAGGTTGTAAAAGAAAAAGAGGTGCTTGGTAAACGCGCCAAAAAGGCGGCTAATCGGCAAATAACCGGCTATACGTAAGAATGGCCCGCCGTTGGCCGAAATAGCCTACGTCGGTGGGGCAGCAAGTTCGACAAAAGCCCGCAACTCTGGGAAAAACGCCCGGAAATCGGCCTCGTAGGCCGCGTAGTTACGGCACAGCTCCTCCCCCGCCGTTTCCATACCCGAGCCCGGCGAAGCGCGGCGGCTCAAGCCCTGCAAGGCCCGCTCGATACCCGCAATTTCGGCGTAGCCCAGCAGCCAGTTTTGCTGCACCAGATACGGAAAGAAACGCTGCACCGGGGCCGGAAACTCGCCGGCGCGGCTCGTCAGCACCGCGTACACGCGCTGGGTAAAATCGGGCAGGCTTTCGGTTGAAAACTCGCTGAAATTGACGGCCAGAAAGTGGTCGTAGAACATATCGGCTACCACGCCCGCATACTTGCCGTAGCCCGCCTCGCGCAGGCGGGCGGTGGTGCGCCGCACCACCGGGTGTTGGTCGGTGAAGGTATCGATGGCCCGGTGCTGGCGAATACCGGCCTGTACCTCAGGTGAGTAGCCAGCAAGCTGGCGGCCGGGCACCGAGTCGGCAATGAACTGGCCCAGCAGGTGGTCGGCGTAAGTCGGCACAGTGGCGTCGGGGCCAGCCAGGAGCAGATGAGCCAAAAAATTCATAGGGTTCGGGCTGGTCGTTGGGCCAACGCCGAGGTAGTAACCGGGAAACTAGAAACCAGTTCGGCCGTAAGCACAACCCACCACGGCACCTTTTACCGAGCTGCCCCGTGGTTTTACTTTCTTCTAACGTTCCCTCCCATGTCTGATACCCAAACGCCCGTCACCCACGACCTCGGCAAGCTGTTTGAAAAAATTAAGGATGTCCGCATTGCCATGCTCTCGACTTTCGACGAGCAGCACGCGCTGCACAGCCGCCCGATGGGCACCATCAAGCCCGGCACCGACGGCGCGCTGTATTTCTTCACCGATAAAGATTCAGCCAAGGTTTACGAAGTAAAAAAAGATAACCAGGTAAACCTGAGCTACGCCAACCCCAGCGACAACGTGTATGTGTCGGTATCGGGCACGGCCAGCGCCTACCGCGACGAAGCCAAAATCGCCGAATTGTGGAGTGAGGATATGAAAGCCTGGTTCCCGAAGGGCAAAGAGGACCCGAACATCATGATTCTCAAGGTAACCATCGAAAAAGGTGAGTACTGGGATTCGCCGAGCGGCGTGCTATCGCGCGCCTATGCCTACCTACGCGCCGTAACCACGGGCGAGGGCAGCACCTCGGACGATGTGAACGAGCACGCCCAGGTAAAGCTGTAATGAAAAAGTAGCTTGGACTTGGTAGTCCGAGCGCGAGCGCATCAACGTTAGCTTACGCAGATGCGAGCTGCGCTTGCGCTCGGACTACCAAGTCCAAGCTACTCTGAAAAAGGCCGGAAGCAATTCCGGCCTTTTTTGTTACTCAGGCACAAGCCTTCTCTCTATGCTCACCACAATTACCATTTTTACGTTGCGGCCCGGCCAGCGGCGCTGGGGCCTGGCCCAAATGGGCACCTCGCCCGGCACCCTAAAAGGCGTGCTGGGCCTGCAATTTTTCCAATTGCTGGGTAGCGGCGCGGCTAATGGCTTCGGTTTTCTGCCCAACCTCGACCGCTACGGCTTTCTGGGCGTGTGGGAAACGGTGGAAGCGGCCACAGCCTTTTTTGAGCAGCACCCGCTGTGGGCTGACTACCAGCGGCGTAGTACAGAAACCTGGACGGCGCAGCTCGCTCCGCTCCGCTCGCACGGGCTTTGGGATAAAGTGAATCCCTTTGACTACCAGGCCGAAAACCAGGCTACGGCCGACGCCGACGGCCCGGTGGCGGTGCTCACGCGGGCCAGCATCCGGCTGCGGCGGGCGTGGCGGTTTTGGGGCTTTGTGGAGCCCACGAGCCGGGCGCTAGCCGAGGCGCCGGGCGTGCGGCTGGCCATCGGGCTGGGCGAGTTGCCGCTGGTACGGCAGGCCACGTTTAGCGTCTGGGATTCGGCCGCAGCCATGCAGCAGTACGCCTACCGCGATGCGCGCCACCGCGAGGTAATTCAGCTGACGCGGCGCGAAGGCTGGTACGGTGAGGAACTATTTGCCCGCTTTCGGGTGCTTGGCAGCTACGGCACGGTAGACGGGAAATCGCCCCTGACCGACGGGGCAGT
>Ga0265798_10010614_pt1 | contig 11337 bp, 5 predicted proteins | sample P3T30metagenome_FD_192430 | JGI IMG/M metagenome (GOLD analysis project Ga0265798, IMG submission 192430) | Plant litter microbial communities from East Loma Ridge, Irvine, California - P3 T30 | ecosystem: Environmental > Terrestrial > Plant litter > Unclassified | place: USA: California... | reverse complement strand
GCGCTTTATGCTGAGTCTATGATGATACAAACCCCATGGAACCTTTGGAATCTACATACTGGTGAACCTACTCCTGGATCATTTGCTCTCGAAATCGAACGTGTCCTCGAGAAAGCTTTACAAGATCCCGAATCCGACACTCACGCCGGACTACTTCATTTCTACATTCACCTCGAGGAGATGTCGCAGCATCCCGAAAAAGCAGTCGTGGCGGGTGATAAACTTCTACACCTCATACCCGATGGCGGCCACTCGACACATATGCCTTCACACCTTGATATCCTTATTGGCGATTATCGACGAGCTATCACCTCCAATGCATTAGCGATAGAGGCAGATGCGAAATATATCAATATCCACGGACTTGATGGATTCTTTACGACGTACGCTTTACATAATTACAACTCGCTCATCTACGCGGCGATGTTCAATGGTCAATCAAAGGTTGCACTCAAGTACGTTACCGAGATGGAGCGCCTTCTAGCGAGTGACTGGTGTCATTCGGTTCATGGGGATTTTATGGAATCGGCTGGAGCTACCCGTATACATGTCTTGATTCGGTTCGGAATGTGGACAGACTTGCTCGAAATACCACTACCCTCAGATCGAGTAACGTATTGCGTAACGACCGCATTCGTACATTATGGTAAAGGTATAGCCCATGCTGCTCTGAACCAAATCGATAAGGCGCTCGAACAACAATCATACTACCTTGACGCCCTTACTCGAATCCCATCGACAAGATTAGTATTCCCAAATAAAGCCTCGGAAGTATTCAAAGTAGGAACAGCAATGTTATCAGGTGAAATCGAATATCGTCGACGTAATTACGATCTCGCATTCACCCACCTCCGAACCTCGATAGATGCTTATGACGCGTTACTATATTCAGAACCATGGGGATGGATGCAACCTACCCGACATACTTATGCCGCTTTGAAACTTGAACAAGGAGAAGTGGAAGAAGCGATGGAGATATACGCAGAGGATTTAGGATTAAGTGGAAAATTAGCAAGAAGTTTCTGGCATCCGAAAAACGTTTGGGCGTTGCATGGGTATTATGAGTGTTTGAAGCGATTGGGGATGGATGGTGGAGGTGAGGGCCGGTGGGTTAAGGGGGAGTTGGATTTGGCGTTGGTGGTTGCGGATATTGAGATTGAGAGTAGCTGTTTCTGCAGGATGGATGTAAAGAAGGGGGATGGTGAGGTGGAGAATAGTGGAAAGGTGGATAAACGTATTGCTGGGAATGAGAAGGGGAATTGCTGTACGGCTTAACGAACAAGAACGAGGATACGACGCATAACGACCCACCGAATGCATTTTACTAAAATCGGGGGTGTGAACTACTGGAGCTGATCTCGATGCTTGACAACGCAGCATGCTGATCCTTTTTGATGTGACGATGAGGCGTATGGAGCGAATGACGACAATCTAAACCACCATTATGTGTGACTATGGGGGGAACAGGGAAGAAACCGCGACTATCCCTTGTGGCATTCAGGCCCCTGACCGAGGACATAAAGGACGGACTCGCAAAGGTAGGTACTTTCCCTTGTTATGTTGAATGTAACAGGCTCTGACGAGTCGTAGAGATCCTTTCATCAGGTCGACGACGCAGGGTCTGGCTGCAGTCAATCCCGGTCACATTGCCAGTTCCTGACGAGAGATCGACGATCATCTCCCCATCCTTTTATGTGGAGCGTTTCCTATCGATTAGCAATTCAATTTATCCCAAGGTACCTGGTCGCAGTGGGGCCCGGTACCTTTGTCAATCCCGGAAGAGAAATCGATGATCATTTGCAGAACCCTTCAGGTGGAGCATTTCCTATTTGATTAGCACTTCCATTCATTCCAAGGTATATAAACCTGCGATCTGTCCCGTATTTGCACACCCATCGTCACAACTTTACCAAAGACAGCTAGATTTGTCAAAGACAGCCGACTACCCTATCCCCTCACCACTGATATCAACTCACTTGATCAACAATAATGGACACTACAACTGCTCAAGATACACGAATTCCGTTGGATATCGAGGAGACCTTCAGCGGCGTGCCAGATACTCCCACTCTTTTTGAAGACGGTCGTGCATGGCGAACAGATCTCGAGAGTGCCAAGCTCGCCAGCAAAGAAGGGCTGCTCGCGGAAGGAATGAAGCTTTTTGACGACTCGAGAAGGAAAAAGTGGTTCGAAAAGATTGAAAATCGCTTCGATAAGCCCAATGAAGACTTCGGATTGGCGCTGAAGGTCGGCGATGCACAATTCTACGGGCCTTCTGTCCGGCGACGGTTCAATCGTCTTTGTACGGATCTCTCGCTCTTGTCCCTCGCTGCTAAGAATTGTATGAGTGTGGCTGAAGATGCGCAAGCACAGACTCAGCTCGAGGACGCCCAAACAGAGCTCGTTAAGACTTATGACGTTTGGTCCAAACATTTTGCCGACACCGTTCGCCATGGAGATTATTTGGAATCGCGGCAGTGGATGAATAAGGGTGGCCAGAATACTGTAGCACTTGGCAAAGCCGCGGAACGACTCTCAACGCTCGTCCTCGACCTCGAACCTTTCAAGACCCATCCCGGCGGGCAAAGTTCTCTCGCTCCCACTACCAACGCAAACCTCGAAAGCGTATTACCATCAGACCAATCGGTCCTATCGCTTCAGGACTGCGGTGGAAGCTCACCGCTGATAGCATCGCGCCGAGGTGATCATGGGAGAAACGCACAGGACGGCATGGACGGAGAAGACATCAAGGGGGAAAGGGGAGAAAGGTCTCGATCAATTTGGCTTCCAGGGCAGCGTTTGAGGGAGTGAGGAAATCGTGAGAATGGATTGGTACGGGGAGCGGTTTATAGCACAGGAATGGTGAGTTTGATTTTATGTTGTCTGCTTGATGATATGATTTGTGTTGACCGTCCATAGGTACCGGCGACACTTTGATGATTATTGTGTTATAGGATTGGACATGAGGAGTTGGTAATTTTACAAGGCAGCTATGTATTTCGATGTGAGGGTCAAAGCACTTTTGATGAGATGTGTCGTGAGAGATGCGAGTCACATTGCAAATGCCCTGCCGAACTGCTATCCACAAGTGTATGCAGTGTTGAGAAAGTGCCCTCAAGACCCTAAATCTTGAGAATCAAATTCTCTCACGGAGAGGCATGAGCTCGAAAAGCTAGAGCTACTCCAAGTGACTATTCTCGGCTCTGCCCCAGAGCGCAGCATGTTGATCCTTTCTGCCTAGACCTTCTTGCGAACACGGCGAATGGCGTGCTGAGGGAAACAACCATTTCCAGGTGGGAAGAGGAGCCAAGGAGAACAACTGCAGTCCTCCTTTATGGAGTTCTAGGCCTTGGACCAATGATATAAAGGGAAGGGTCATGAAAGGCAAGCACGATCCCTTTATACGATGATACGCCGGGGTCTGCTGACTTATAGAGACCCATTCATCGTGGTCTCCTGGAGGGACCAAACTCCCGCCGCAGTCGCGACAGGATCCTTTGTTTTCCCCCTGGAAGGTCATGAAATTATACATTACCTTTCAGATTGTGTGTTAGCAATTGAGAACAGCGATCCCCAGCGGACCGAGCATCGTCATAACGGGGACAGAGCCAGGACTGCGGACCCTGGTTCGTCAAAGGTTCGATGCGGGACTTCAATCACAACCTTTCATCGAGCTTGGTCTCAAACGTTTCGGATGACAGTCAGCACAATGGGCTGATATGTATACATATATATATGCACATCTATCTGACAATGTTGCTGGTCATATCACCATCGTATCGCCATCTTACACCAATCATATCGCCAGTCATATCAATATCATAACACCCTCATATCACCGTCATATCACCTTCATAACACCACCATTTTGCAATTATCCCTTCGCATCTCAATAGGATGTCGAGTAGTCTAAAGCGATCAAACGCACAAAAACACTCACGACAGGGTAGTCGCTGTCCGTCCTCTTCTTTCACCTCTCCAAACCTTACAAATACTTTTCCATCCGAAGCCCAGAGCGCTGAATCGACCAGAAGCCCTTGGCAGATGGCTTCACGACACACTCCCAATACCACTGCGACTGTCGGCACTTTTTCCGAGATGATTCCCGCCGATCATTGGGAGCTCCGTGAACGAGAGAAGGCGGTTTGTCATAACGACTTTACATCTGGCGAAGATCATGGACCGACACGTGGCAGCGAGGCTATCCTCAATGCATGGAGGCTGAACAAGGAGACGCATCTGGTGAGTTCCGATCGCAGCAGGTCCATTGGGCTGTTTCTACTTGATGAATCTACTGACAGAACGATAGACTCGCTTGCATGACGATTCACTTGCTGCAGGGACTGCATTTCACATCGGTGGCGCAGCGCTGGAAAGTCCATTGCACAATTGGAACACCGACATGAGACACACTCTGATATTGGTGCATCAGCTACGAAGGGCGATGGAGGACGAACCCGACAGCGAAAGGGCGACCAGATTGAAGTCAGTGATCGATGATTTCGAGTCAAGGTATGACGGGTTTGCCACTCACCTCCGAGCTCCAAGTCAAGATGGCGAACCGACTGAAGAGTGGATGAGGATTCATGCCGAGAGAACACTGGAATTACGCACAAGTGTGGGACAGATGGTTCCTTGGCTGCCGAGGATCCCCACGAACACCGGCACCGCCCCTCAATCCCTACAGCCCTCAGTCACTTTCACTGCGGCGACAGGGAATCCTCACCCGTTACGGCTCGAGACCGGTCAGGGAGCCGGTATGTGCTCAGTCTCTCATACTGGTGCCATGGTGAATGCTGACAGGTCTAGCTGGGACTACAGATTCTACAGAATGGCGCCCATCGCCAATGAGCGAAGACGGCTCACATGGCGTTGAGAGTCATCCCCCATCCCCTCGCGGAGGTAGACACGAAATCTAAGCTTGATCCCTTTCAGATATCATTTCCAGTCCTGTTTATGCATACTGTACAGTACACCTGTTTAATGATGCGAATTCTACCCCAGAGCTTTGCTGAATGGACCGTCTCAAACGTGTTTGCATTGCGATTGCATCTACTTACCAATCAAAAAGAATCAGCTAGTAGCCAGTTCAAGCTGCCGTAAGAAGCCTTCTTCTGATATACAGTATGATATATCTTGATGACAGGGTTGACCATGCTGTGTTACAGTATGAGAGCGCGTGTTAGACACGAAGCTGTACTTTCGATTACTGCCACTACCCACGTCAATGTAAGTCACGTATGGGGTTTTAACTCAAGGTGGTTACATACAGAATATGGGGCTGACTGAAAGTTCCGTAGCGATTTGCTCAGCGATACTGCTGAGACTGCTAGTCGGGTGGCGAAAGGCGTTTTAAGCAAAGAGTGAAAATGTGAGACCGGATTACATATAAACGCATTCAAGGGTAGTCAATCAGCTGATCAAGGATGGGTCTTAGACGAGACATGTATTGAATAGTGGGATGCTGAGCTAGTGAAGCTATCACAACGGGTAACGCTCTGGGAAGCAGCCTATGAGAGTGACAGGGTGCAGCAGTAAACGTATGGGCTCCCGATGTCGGTGCATCGTCATAGCATTGGCGCACCTTTGATCCTTGCTCATTAGTGGAGCTTCGAGCAACTTATGTGTTTCACGGTCAGCCTCCTTTCAACAATGACCGCAACGGGAAGCGCAGTAGCACAGCCAATGACGACTGGCGGGTCTTCTCAACCGAAACAATCCTCTTTATATCGTTTCATACCACTTCAAGACTTCAAGCACCAATTGCACTTTACCTGCCAATAATGTCTCAGAATACCACTTCCACTACGGACCCCTACCAGGATGATGACGATACTGTAACCCTGTTGTCACGAGATCACACCCGAGTCACGAAACAATCTACGCTATCTCGCTTGCGTTGCAAGATGAGGCGGAAACCGGATGATATTACGGTGGAAAAGGAGCTCACAAAATGGGCTCAACGTGGAACGGATTACCTGGAAGGGGCAATCGTACGTTATTAGCGAGATACGCCCAGTAAATTCGCATCCAGATCTTTCACGTGCTCATTCCTAGGACTATGCTTTCTGCCAACATTTCAAGAGCATTGACCAACGATTGGAGACAAACCTGCCGTACGAGCTTAAACCGTCTTTCATCACTACAGATATCCCAATCACAAGCATCTTCAAAGTCCTCGACAGCTCGGGCGATACTGGAACACTCAGCAAGAGGCTCGATGATATAGACAGTAAGATCAGTAAGATGCGGCTGCGTGAAACCCGCCGATCTGCCTACCACACCTTTTCGACGAGTGGCTATGAGTCAAATGACAAAACGCCTCCCCCCCCTCGATTGGTGCAAAGTGAGGGAGCTGAGAAACGAGGCTGTCAGAGCGGCCCAGTCCAGGTTTGGTGGTACTGTGGAGGCGGAAGGCGGAACCCAAGAGAATGATGATGGTTTGACCTTGTAGTAATACTTAGGTATCTGGCGTTGGTTTGAGGGAATGACACGAGGAGATAACAAGAGTCGGGACGATGCATATGAGGAAAGTCCCCTGATCCCGCTGTCTCCTCCTCACACTGGTCACCTCTCGACCAAAACGGTCAAGGGAGAATCAGATGCTGCTGACAGATTCAAATGACTTCAGCCTCTCATACGCTGTGCTCCTCAGCATTCAACACCTAGCTCATCGAGCCCCACTCATTGTTTACTCCAGTGATCCGATAGAGCCGCTTGTGTCCTGATTTTCGACGCGCATCAGTCAGTTCCTTATCTCATTACGCGCCAAGACTTGCTGATTCCAGCTCGTCAGCCGCCTGACGTCACCGATCTCGATCAATGTTGTATGTACATTTCATTGCGTACATCTAGCCATTATCACTATACATCATGTCTTCCGCTACTATCGTAATCACTGGAGCCGTGAGTCTCCACCAGCTATGCGTGGTGCTAGGCCGCTGACAATGGTTATAGAATCGAGGCGTCGGTCTCGGTATTGTCAACCTCATTTCCAATCAGTCAACGGCATATACGGTTTACATCACCTCTCGATCCGGATCTGATCTGCCCAATCCGTCTTGCAAGAGCACATTCCTACCCAGGAAGCTCGATATCTCCGATCCTGCTTCGGTAGAATCATTAGTTGCCGAGGTAAAGAAAGCGCATCCCGATGGGATCGACGCGATCATCAATAATGCTGGTGTCAACTTGAATCCTGAGGGTTACAGCGAGGAGACAATCAAAAACACTTTAAAGATTAACTACTATGGTACAAAATCAGTGAGTCAGATGGATCGGGAAGTGGCTGATGAGTTAAGATGTGCGACCACTTCATTCCTCTCGTTAAGAAAGGGGGCAGGATTGTCAATGTCGCCAGTGTCGCTGGACATTTGAACGGATACTCTTCGGACGCGAAGAAGAAGATACAAGAGGCTGCCTCTTCCACTTCGGCTTTGAAGGGACTCGTAACTGAATACGAGGTAAATCACAGTATCGACCGATTCGGCTTGTCGCTTATCTGCAGTCTCTCGTTGGAAAGAAACAGGAAGCCGAGGCTGGTTTCAAGAAGGACGCGTATTGCGTCAGCAAAGCAATGGTGGTTGCATTGACCAAGGGTCTGGCGGCTGAGAATACTGGTCTCCAGATCAACTGGTGAGTGTTATCTGGCCGAGCACGCAGACGGGTGATTAATACCCAGCTGTTGTCCAGGATGGGTGGATACCGATATGGGTTTGCAAATGGGCAAACCACCCAAGTCTCTTGGTAAGTAGACACGGATAACGTATGATGTACCCGCTAACAATATCAGAGGACGGAGGTCGTATCCCCCTCAGACTTGCGGTGGGTGATATCGGCAAATCGACGGGAGATTTCTGGGAGAATCCAAGCATCTCCAGCGCCGCCGATGGAAAAGTCAGTACATGGTAGTGTGTCTCCCCACGATAGTTGTACATCGTTGTAGCGAGAATGATCTACCGTTAGCAATGTATATGCTCGTTAGCCTGTTCATCAATTCTGGGATCGGACCAGTTTGAATCGAGGAAGGGTCTATCCGGCCTATGGGTGTCACGGTCCCGATCAGACACCAGACAGGGATAGTGTTTGGCTTCAGGCGTGAGGTCGCCGGTAGTCAGACTTGGAACACGTGAATATGTCAACTCTCCGTTCGAACCGATCGACGAATTGATGTCTTCCCTATTCGGCGACGTGCATAGATCATATGCTGACCTAAACGACGAGCATACCCTCTCCCAGAGACTCTGCCAGCCTTCTGGACCGTCTAGCCACCTCTCCCCTCTCACCCATGACTGTTAGTCTGATGCTGACTCCTTTGAATTCCTCCTTTTCGTCCAATTCGGGTGCGGGCGTAAGTTCATGTCTGCCAAATGCGTAATTGAGGATATATGTCGTAGGTCCAGCGGTGGAGGAGGATGATAAGCGGACTATGCCTTTGACTATCTCATCAGCCCATATCCCATATAGTACAACTCTGAGAGGAGATGAAGACATACCTCGATAAATTTCGAACGATAGTTTTGATAATGCCGTTTCTAGCGTTTCTTTCGTTATTGGCTCCACTTCCCCACCTTTCTCGACAACATCATCACTAGCACATCCCTCACAGCTACTACCCTCTGCATGATCATGTTTCTTCCCTGGTTTCTCCCCACCCTTCCATATCGTTTTCGTCTCAACCTCATCCCCATGCCATCCGCTACCTCCTGCAATCTTCTCCCAGTCGACCCCTTCTTCGCCTTGTTTACTGAATAATTGAGTATCAAGGCCGAAAACTAAGTCCGGTGTTATTGGGGATTCGGAAGAGACTTTTATACGTGGTGTATCTTCGTTCAAGGTTGAGAGGTGGTCGTGGAGGGTATCCATGTCTGATTCGGAGCAGAGCTGGTGTTTGTTCAGAAGCAAGAGGTCGGTGTATTGTGCTTGTAGCTGGGAGTAAGCATATGCCTAGCCTTTAGAATGGGTGGATTTACCTTCGCGGAAGGACTCGTATCTTCATATCCCCTGAAATTGACACAATCAATAACGGTCACCACACCGTCCAGCTTGAACCCCTTTGGTTCTAGCTCTCGTATACGCAGTGCCAAAGTCGCTGGGAAAGCGGATCCACTATATATGTAAGCATGATTCTGACCGTCTCAAGGGAGGTGCGGCATACCTCGACTCGATTATAATCCTGTCGGGATTCATCTTTTCTTTGATTTCTTCCAGAGCGTTCTCGACAAGTCCGACCATCGTACAGCATCTGATCATCAGTGAGACAGATGACTGAAAATAGGTAGACATACAAGCACCCGTTCAAGATCTCGGAAACACCAGAAATGTTGGACTGCGAAGCCAGCAGGGAATCGACTATTGATAAGCTTCGAGTCTCCCCATACTCAGCTGAAGGGCTACACACCTTCTACATCTCCATATTCATTCTTGACCAAGACACATTTGTAATCTTTCGGTAGTTGGCCCAGGAGACCTAGGATAGTACTGGTCTTTCCCTATCTGGATCAGCCACAGCTACATGTAAAGATTTGGGACGTACGGCACCTAATTCTGTCAGCTCGGAATGCTCGACTTGTATCGAACAGCTTACCTAAGAAGCCTGTGAAGCATGTCACCGGGATAGCTCTGTCTCCTGCCATCTTGTATCGATGCTCTATCTTGATTGTAAGTACGAGACAGCAAGAGGAAGTGAGAGGCATTGAGTGAATTGTACTTTATCTCAAAGGAGACTCCACATTCTGCACCTTGTATCGACAATCAACCATCATTTGGTCTGTTATACTCCCAACAGGACTACCAATACCACATTAGCAGTAGACCTTCCAAACATAGGAGTTCCGCGTACGTGCTCATGTCAATCTCCATTGAACGATCGTGAACCATCTATACAGTCCGCAACGGTATCTCCATCAAGTAATATCTGGGACAGGTGTCTTGTATGAGACTCCCCCACTTGTCGCGAGAAGACTCCGTGTCTGAGCTCGACAATGACCGGATCCATAGCCAGGATCGGCCATGATCGACCGGAAGTATAGGCTCGCTGAGAATTGACCTCAGAAGCGTCGAGTCTGGTGAGACCGAGACTGAAAGAGTGAGGACGCGACTGTTTCAGAGGTCTTCGCCCGATCTCGTGGATAGTCGCGAGGACCGCTAGACAAATTGATATATAGCCTTGGCAAGATGAACGTATGCTGATCGCCCTCATCTTCTACTCATCATCTCATCACCAGAGGAACCAACCGGAAATCACGTTCATCATGTTCATCAGGACCGTTTTAGCTACTTTCGCCCTGACCGGGTTACTCATCGAGGCCGCCACCGTCACTTCCCCAAGTGGTGTGATCTACAACTGTCCCAATGTCGAAACGATTGAAGTTGCTTATGCTGCTTCATGTAACTGTTTTCCTATAGGATATGCGATGAAGCTGATGATAGGTCCCGCATACTCGAAAAACATGTTGTTGCATAACACTGGCGCAACCTCTACTGCATACTATGGCAATAGTCCCGACAACTATCGGGTAGCTAATGGAGATTATACTCTTCAGTGTATATATGGTGGTCAGGCAAGTCATTCCTCCATTATCATGTCTCATTGATGCTGATCTTCATAGAACGTAGAAGCTATAATGTGTCGTTACCGAAGTGGAAGTGGGGTAAGTGTCTAATGCAACATACTTCTGTCATACACGCTAACCTCCAGCAACAACTTACCAAGGACCAAAACTCCAATCCAGAGTGTCCTGATGTTGGCCAGACCTTCCCTACGCCATCGCCTACCCCTACCCCTGGCATGACCTCCCGATCCATGAACAAACGATATGACCAATGTAGGTCACTTGTACTCTCATGATATGTTACAATCAATGCTGATACCTTAGCTCCTCAATTCAATTGCCCCTGGGACTCAAACAGTAATGATCACTTTACCTTCAATGCCAATATCGGGTCGGGTACTCGAGCACGAAGTGGAACACCAATTTCGTACCAGTGTAGCATCCAAGCAGGGCCAAACGCTACCACTTGCACTTACAAGTCTGACGGGGTGAGTGTTCTTGAATAGCTCGATATACATGATCTTTGACTGATTGTAGACTCTGGATAGTACCACTGGTAACTCCGCTGAATGTTCTGATCAACTATGTGCTGCTCAGAAGAATGCCAGGAGATCCCTAAAACGAGGAGTATATGTTCAAGACAATCCTATCCACTCCAGACAAGTCAAGGCCTCGACATTGAGGGAAGCTGGGAAGAAGAGGATGCCGAACCCCTCGACGAAGTAAACGAGTGTGATAGACACTACGAATGAGCAGGACATTGGTTACGTGATATTGGACACTG
>Ga0265798_10010613_pt1 | contig 11337 bp, 11 predicted proteins | sample P3T30metagenome_FD_192430 | JGI IMG/M metagenome (GOLD analysis project Ga0265798, IMG submission 192430) | Plant litter microbial communities from East Loma Ridge, Irvine, California - P3 T30 | ecosystem: Environmental > Terrestrial > Plant litter > Unclassified | place: USA: California... | reverse complement strand
CTGATCGAGATACAAGTGGCAGCCGTATTGTCTCGATCGTGATCGTTTCGATCGTGGTCGCGGCATTCGGCTGGGCATTCGTGAACGGGCTTGCCTTCAAATATATCAAGAAGGCTCAAGAGAAGCTCAACACGTTCGACGTGGCGCCACCGCCACCGCCGCCGCCCGACAAACCGCCGCCCCCGCCGCCGCCAGACCAGCCGCAGGTACAGCCGCCTCCCGTGGTTTCGCCGCCGCCGATCGTGCAGGTGCAAACCCCGCCGCCGGTGATCCAGACGGTGCAGACGCCGCCACCGGCGATCCAGCTCACCCCGAAGGCCGCTCCGCCGCAACCGCCTGCGCCGCCCGCGCCGCCGGCCGTTTCGAAGGCTGCTGGTCTGAAGGGTAACCCCGGCCAGTTCTTCGGTCCTGACGCATATCCCGCAGCGGCGCTTCGCGCCGAGGCCCAGGGTCGCGTCGTGGCGAAGCTGACGGTGGGCACCGATGGACGTGTGACCGATTGCACCGTGACGACCTCGAGCGGCAACTCGGATCTCGATTCGACGACGTGCAGCATCGCAAAGCGTCGGGTGAAATACTCGCCCGCTCTGGATGCATCCGGTACGCCGATTGTTTCGACCGCCGTTTTGCCCGTCAAATGGGTCCTGCCTGAATAACCATTTTTCTCCGGCGCGCCGCTGATCGGGCGCCGGGGGTTTCTTGAGAGGGAAGTTACCGCATGATCACCACCATTCTCGCCGCAGGGGCGACGCCGCCCGAGAACAATTTCGGCCTGATGAACTCGCTGAACGAAGGCGGTCCGGTTACCTGGACGGTCGCGATCATCCTGACCATCTTCCTGTTCTTCACGCTCTACATCCTGTTCACCAAGCTGTTCGAGCAGCAGAAGGTCATCAATCAGGGCAAGCGCGTCGGCGCTCAGTTCTGGGCTGCGAACAGCCTGCGTGAAGGCGCTGCCAAGCTCGAGAAGAACTCGGCCTACAAGCAGATCGTCGACGACGGCCTGCAGGCACAGGACCAGCACGGTCGCCTGACCGATCCGGTCGAGGCACATGACTGGGTGCACGGTTCGCTCGCGCGTTCGGAAGCGGCAATCAACTCGCAGCTGGGCGGCGGTCTCGCCTTCCTCGCTACGGTCGGTTCGACCGCGCCGTTCATCGGCCTGTTCGGTACGGTGCTCGGTATTTACCGCGCGCTCATCAAGATCGGCCAGGCAGGTCAGGCATCGATCGACAAGGTCGCAGGCCCGGTCGGTGAGGCACTCATCATGACCGCGTTTGGTCTGGTCGTCGCGGTTCCGGCCGTGCTCGCGTTCAACTTCCTGCAGCGCCGCAACAAGGCGATTGCCGAGAACCTGAGCGCGTTCTCGAACGACGTGCTGGGCTACATCGCGTCTGACGGCGCAGTGAAGCCGACCGTGGCGCGCAAGGCTCCGGCGGCTCCCGTCAAGCCCGCCACGACGACCACCGCCACCAAGGCGTAAGCAGCATATGGGAGCCGTCATGCGGCGGCTCCCACCCTCGCTGCCGGAAGTGGTTCCGGCAGTAGACTGTTGAGAATAGGATAGCCGTCCATGGCGATGAGCACTGGCGCACCAACTGACAGCGATGCACCGATGTCGGACATCAACACGACGCCGCTCGTGGACGTCATGTTGGTTCTCCTCATCATCTTTCTGATCACCGTTCCGGTGGTGGTTCAGAACATCAAGTTGAAGTTGCCGGACGTGAAATACGATCCGACGACGACGAAGCCCGAAAACGTCAGCCTGTCCGTGGTTGAGGATACATCCGGCAATTGCGCGGTGTATTGGAACCTCACCCGCGTCACGCACGACGAACTGCTGAAGCGCGCGGTCGATAAGCTGACTTCCGAAGTGAAGCGCCTCGGCGGTGCGGCAAACCTGACCCCGGACGATCTGCCCGAGGCGCACATTCGCGGTGACGTCGATGTGCCGTACAAGTGCATCGGTGGCGCGATCTACACGATGCAGATGGCAGGTTTCGCAAAGGTCGGCTTCATTTCGCAGCCGCCGCCCAACGTCGTCCCCGGCGAGTGATCACGTTGACGGCCCTTTGGGACCGCGGTTTTAGGGAAATTTCGATATGGCAATGAGTTCCGGTCGCGGTGAAGGCGATCCCATGATGGACATCAACACGACGCCGCTGATCGACGTCATGTTGGTGCTGCTCATCATGTTCATCATCACCATCCCGCCGCAGACGCACGCGGTGAAGGTCGATCTGCCGATAAACTCCAAGAACAACACGCCGGTTGTCGACTCCGTCAAGAACAAGGTGATCGTCGATCCGGCGGGCACGGTTCAGTGGAATGGCAGCCCGGTCGATCTCGTGACGCTCCAGCAGTATCTGGAGCAGACCAAGACGATGAACCCGGAGCCGGAGTTGCACTTCCAGCCAGATCCGGCGGCGAAGTACGAGAAGGTTGATACCGTCCTGGCGGTCATCAAGCGCTCGGGCATTTCCAAGCTCGGCTTCATCGGTAACGAGCAGTATCGCAACGATTTCTGATCAAGCGAACTACTTTGAGACTATCCAGAGGCGGCCTTCGGGCCGCCTTTTTTGTTACGTGGCAGCCGCCGCAAAAAAGGTCGTGAGCGCCGCGACTACCACTAAACCCACATAGGTTTGACTTAGGCGCCGCGCGTGCAGAGTTGCTTCCGCCGCTAGTTACAATGGTCGCGACTGCCTCAGGCCAACCTCTGTTCGCACAGGCGAGTGCAAGCTCTGGTCCACAATCAAGATGTTTCGCTCCGCCAGCCTTGAGGATCGCGTGTTCATAGTGGCGGCGTGAAGCACTAAAATTCGGCCTGCCACAAGTCGGGCATGCGTCAAAATTCTGCGGGTGAGATCAACCGCTATCATGGCGCGTGCCAGCGCGTTGGTACGAGGCTTATAGCTTGGGAAGCGTTACGCCGCGCTGGCCCATATATTTGCCTGCACGATCAGCATAGCTTGTTTCGCAAGGCTCGTTCCCTTGCAGAAACAGGAACTGGCAAGCTCCTTCGTTTGCATAAATCTTTGCCGGGAGCGGCGTCGTGTTGGAGAATTCCAGCGTGACATGACCCTCCCAGCCGGGTTCCAACGGAGTGACGTTCACGATGATGCCGCAACGCGCGTAGGTGGATTTTCCGAGGCAGATCACCAGAACATCGCGGGGCACACGGAAATACTCCACCGTACGCGCGAGCGCGAAACTGTTGGGCGGTATCACGCAAACGTCGGTTTTGCGATCGACGAAGCTGTTCGCAGCGAAATCCTTGGGATCGACGATGACGCTGTCGATATTGGTGAAGATCTTGAACTCGTCCGACACGCGCGCGTCATAACCATAGGAGGATAGACCGTAGGATATACAGCCTTCACGCTTCTGCTGGTCGACAAAGGGTTCGATCATGCCAGTCGCCAGGGCTTGTTCGCGAATCCAGCGGTCTGACATGACGGACATGATGTGCTCCCTTGTGAGGCCCGCTTTCGCTGGAATAGCTGGGGAGAGCAAGGGGACTACGGACTCGCTAAGACCCTCTACGCCGACGCTAATGCAAGTTCCCGGCGGCGCATGGAACGCTATCGTCCGCGCTTGTTGACGACCCCTTTCGAACGGTCGTCTTCGACGCGATTCACGCTTGGCAAGCTTTGGCGACGAAGCGATGCGAGTTCGGAGAACGAGGAGTCGGTGAGGGGTTGCGGTATGGGGCGCGGTGGAGCTACCCGCCGATCCCAAGATCGGCCGGACCGAACGCATGCGGCAGCAATTCCGAGAGGACGTAGCGTTCCACCGCGTCGCCCTCGGCGGCGGCGCACCACACGGTGACGTCTCGACCGCCCATCTGCGCGGCTTCGTTGATGATTTGCCGACAGCGCCCGCAGGGGCCGACCACCGCCAGGCCGCGTGGCACGCCGCCCGCGTCGATCGCACCGCCGATCACCGCGATCGCGACTGTGTCGGTCAACCGGCCGGCGCTGCTTGCCGTCGCCAGGGCGACAGTCTCGGCGCAGAGCGACAGGCCGTAGCTGGCATTCTCGAAATTGGCCCCCGTGACCACACTATTATCGGCGAGGAGCACCGCGGCGCCGACGCCGAAGCGCGAATAGGGCGCGTGCGCGTGTAACGCCGCCGTCCGCGCCGCTGCCACCAGCCGGTCGCGGATCACGTCATCCAGTATCGGATCATTCATCATGGTCGTACTACATCCCAATGTACCGGCCCTTCGACACCGTCGATACGCCGCATGTCGTTCGCCTGCCACATCCGCCACGGCCGTGCCGCGTAATGGGGTGGGAAGAAGTTACCGGTCGCCCACACCGGGCGGCGGAGTGCTGCCGTCACGCTGTAGCTGGAATCGAACGCGCGGCTGATCTTGAGCAACACCGGGGTGCCGGTATGCGCCTCCACCATCGTCAGGAAATGGCGCAGATCGTCGACCACCGCCTTCGCTGCCGGGCGTGCGGCGCAATCGTCGGTGAAGTCGAGTTCGACCGCAGCGGGCAGGGCATCGCGCGTCCGCGGCACGGTGGTGTTGAAGTTGTTCGCCTGATCCACCGCCGAATTGCACAGCGAGTAGTGGTGCATCGCGCCACGCCGCATATGGGTCTTGGCAAGTTCGTCCCAGTTCGCGGCAAAGCGCATGTCGCGCCCCGCCGCGCCACTCGTCGCGCGGACATACGCGAAGTCGGCACCGGCAGCCTGAACCGACCACCACTCGATCTCGCCCGCTTCGTCCGAGACATCGACGCCCTGGATCGGGTATTTTCCGGTCGGTCGCCATTGCTGCGCCCACAGCCACAGCATGCCCGCCGCCACGATCGCGATGACGAGCAAAGCCGCAGCCGCGATAATGCGCTTGCCCCAGGTGTTCAGCCGGATCATGTCAGTTGCGGATGTGCAGTACGCAGATCAGCGTGAACAGGCGTCGCGCCGTTGCGAAGTCGATGTCGATCTTGCCGGCCAAACGCTCTCTCAGCAATGTTGCCGCCTCGTCGTGCACGCCGCGCCGAGCCATGTCGATGGTTTCGATCTGTTGCGGGGTCGCGTTGCGGATCGCCTGATAGTAGCTGTCGCAGATCGCGAAATAGTCTTTGATCGGCCGCCGGAACCGCCCCATCGCCAGCACGTAGGTTTCGAGGTGGGAGCCATCCTCACGGTGGATGGCAACGCCGATCCGGCCTTCCTCCACCGCCAGTTCGATGCGGTACGGCCCGGCATAGCCGTCCGCGTAAACGCGCTGCGGGGCGAAGTGGTTTTCCTCGATCAGATCGAAGATTGCGATGCGCCGCTCCTGCTCGCTGTCGGCCGACCGCCACGCGATGGTGGCCTCGTCGAGCGAGACGTGGATGATGCGCGGGTCCGCCATCCCGCACGCCCTATCGGGGAAGGCGACGCCCGACAATGACCCGCTTATCCACGTTTTGCACGTTCGGTCTGGCGCAAGCGGGTTTGAGTGCGGCAGCGGCCGCGCGTAGAGAGCACCGATGGCAACCGCATTCGCAAACCCCGTAACGTCCGCTCCCGAGCCGACCGCCCTTCCGCAGAACGTCGAGGCCGAGGCGGCAATGCTCGGCGCGATGATGATCGACAACCGACTCGCCGACGATCTCATCGACAAGCTCGAGCCGGAGCATTTCTTCGAGCCGCTGCACGGGCGCATCTTTGCGGCGATCCGCAAGCTGCGCGGTGCCGACATGCTCGCGTCGCCGGTGACGCTGCGCCCGCTGTTCGATGCCGATGCGGGGATGCGCGAGCTGGGCGGCCCGGCGTACCTTGCGCAGTTGACCGGCAGCGGCGCCGGCCTGATCGGCGCGCGGCAGTTCGCCAAGCAGATCTACGACCTCGCCATGCTGCGCACGCTGGTGACGGTCGGGCGCAGTCTGGTCGACCGTGCGCTCGACACCTCGGAGGAGGTCAATCCGCGCGCGCAGATCGAACTGGCCGAGGAGGAATTGTTCAAGGTCGCGGCGGACGGCGGCAGCGAGAGCGCAGTGAAGAGCTTTGCGCAGGCGACCACGCTCGCGGTGAAGATGGCGCAGCGTGCGCTCAATTCCGGCGGTCACCTGTCGGGTATCACCACCGGGTTCGATTCGATCAACGGCAAGATCGGTGGCCTGCACCATTCCGATTTGATGATCCTCGCCGGCCGTCCAGGCATGGGCAAGACCGCGCTTGCCACCAACATCGCCTTCAACGCGGCGCAGCGCTACATGCGGGATCGTGCCGACGGCCTGCCGCACAGCGAATCGGTCGGTGCCAAGGTCGCGTTCTTCAGCCTCGAAATGTCGGCGGATCAGCTTGCCACGCGTATCCTTGCCGAGCAGGCGCGGATCAGCGGCGAGGCGCTGCGTATGGGCAAGATCAGCAAGACCGAGTTCAACCAGCTTGCCGCCGCTGCCGCCGAGCTGGAGAATCTGCCGCTGTTCATCGACGATACCGCCGGTCTGTCGATCGCGGCGCTGCACACGCGCATGCGGCGATTGCAGCGGCGCCATAACAACGAGATCGGTCTGGTTGTGGTCGATTACCTCCAGTTGCTGACCGGTTCCGCCAAGGCATCGGGTGACGGGCGCGTTCAGGAAATTTCCGAGATTTCGCGCGGATTGAAGACGCTCGCCAAGGATATGAACGTGCCGGTGATCGCGCTGTCGCAGCTCAGCCGTCAGGTCGAGCAGCGCGAGGACAAGCGCCCGCAGCTATCGGATCTACGCGAATCGGGGTCGATCGAGCAGGACGCCGACATGGTGATGTTCGTGTTCCGCGAGGATTACTACGTCGCCGCCAAGGAGCCGAAGCGCCCGGTGGAAGGCGACGGCGCCAAGATCTTCGAGGATCACGCCGGGTGGGCGAGTGAGATGGAGCGCGTGTTCGGTCTGGCCGAGTTCATCGTCGCCAAGCAGCGCCACGGTGCCACCGGCAAGGTGATCCTGAAGTTCGAGCCGATGTTCACCCGCTTCAGCGATTATATCGGCTATTGAGCCGACCGGAGCGGAGCATCGCCAGCGTTCGTAAAACACGGACTTGACCACGCCTTCCTATAAGGAGGAATGTCGATCCGTGAGGCACTTCCGAAATCGCTGAGCTGGACTCCGGCGAGCGTGCGCCAGTTGGCGAGCGGACTGATCACCGTATTCGGGCTGACGCTGGTCGGGTTCGCGGTGCTGGTCGGCACGCTGATCCACCGCATGAACGCCGATGCGGATGAATCCCGGCGCGCGGTGGTGTTGAGCATCCTGTCCTCGGAAGTCGGGGCGCTCGGCAAGATGACGCTCGCCGCGTCGCGCTGGAACGAGGGCGTCGCGCATCTGTACGGCACGCTCGATCACGACTGGGCGGCGGCGAACATGGCGTTTAACGACTCGCGCAAGATCCACGCCTATGTGATCGATGCGCAAGGACGCACGCTGTTCGGGCAACCGTGGCAAGGTGGCAATGCGTCCGCTCTCGGCTTGGCGGCGCCCGGGGCTGTGGCCGCTATCCTAGCGCATATGCCGCACGATCAGCAGGGCGCGCTGGCGTTCCAGCGCAGCTATGCGGCCATCTTTCGCTATGGCGAGCGGCCTGCACTGATTGCGGCGTCGGTGTTGCTGCCCGAAGATCGCGCGCAATACGGGCAGATCAAGAGCTTCCGCTTTCTCGTGTATGTGCGCGAGATGGACCGGCACACGCTGCGGCCCTGGGCGCGGACGTTCGGCGTTGCCGGGCTTGCGTGGCAACCCACCGCAATGCCATCGGATGACAGTTCGAGCCTGGCGGTGCCGGGGCGCGAAGGTGCGGCGCTTGGTGAGCTCACCTGGTTGCGGCCGAACCCCGGCTGGCACGCGGCCTATCGGCTCGCGCCCCTATTCGCGGGCATGGTGCTGATCTTCGTCGGGCTCGCCGCTTTCTCGACGCGGCTGCTGGTCAAGGCGAGCGAGGCGCAACGGATCAGTGGTGCGGAGGCGCTGGAGCAGGCGCGCCATGCCCGCGATGCGCAGTTGGCGGCGGAGATGGCGCTTACACAGGCCCGTGCCGATCGACTGGAGGCGACGCGCCTCGCCGAGCGGCAGGCGGCGGACGAACGCGAGCATCAGTTGGCGCTGCGCAGCGTCGCACTCGATATCGCCGACAAGCTGGAGAGGTTCGTCGCCGCGCTGGGTGCAAAGCTTGGCAGCGCCGCCGCCGAGATGGAGCAGAGCGCCAACGCCTCGCTTGCCACGCTGGAGCAGCAGACCGCCAGCGCGCGCGCGATCCGCGACCGATCGGAAGACGCGACCGACAATCTGCGGCGGATCGTGCGGGGCGTGCAGGCGGTAAGCGCGGCGCTGGGCGACGTCAGCGTGGAAACACGCGGCAATCGCGACCTGATCGAGCGGTCCGCCGCGCAATCGACCAGCGCTCGCGATGCCAACCACGCGCTTTGCGAGCGGATGGCGGCGATCCGCGATGCCGCCAGCGCGATCTCGACCTTGACCGCGCAGACGCGGATGCTGGCGCTGAACGCCACGATCGAGGCGGCGCGGGCGGGCGCGGCGGGGCAGGGCTTCGCGGTGGTGGCGACCGAGGTGAAGGCGCTGGCCGGGCAGACCGACCGGCTCAACGCCATCATCGCCGAACGCCTGGCGGAAGTGCTCGACTCGGCGCGGGCGAGTTCGGACCTGAGCGACGCGGTGCGGGCCTCGCTGGTCAACGTCGCGCTATCCGCCTCGCAGACGTTGCAGGCGGTCGACGTGCAGAGTGGCGCGACCAATGATATGCATGAGGCGTCGCGCCACATCGACGATTATGCCGGTACGGTGATGAACGGCATCGAACGGCTCGGTGCGGCGCTGGACGAGGTCGCGGCACAGGCGCAGTTCACGCGCGGTCGGGCGGTGTCGGTGCTGGGCGAAACGCGCGAGTTCGAGGCGGCGCTACGCCAGTTCGTCGCGCGGCTGCGGGCCGCCTAGAAGACCGGTTCTTCGCCCGGCTTCTCGGCGACGTGGATGCCGCATTCGACCTTCTGCCAACCACGCCAGCGGCCGGCGCGGGGATCCTCACCGGGCATCACCTTGGACGTGCAGGGCTGGCACCCGACCGACAGATAACCTTCCGCCTCGAGCGGGTGGCGGGGCAGATCGTGCGCGGCGAAATACGCCTCCAGATCAGCCTTCACCCAATCGCCGAGCGGGTTGATCTTGAGGCGACCGTCCTCGATCTCGAAGCGGGCGATGTTCTGGCGGGTCGAGGACTGGAACGCCTTGCGGCCGGAGATCCAGCTATCGAGGCCCTGCTTGGCGCGCTTGAGCGGTTCGACCTTGCGGATCTCGCAGCAACCATCGGGATCGTAGGACCAGCGCAGGCCCTTCTCGTCCTTACCCACCAGCGCGGCGGCATCGGGTTCGACCGACCAGCTGTTGGTAAGCCCCAGGCGCGCCACCAGGGTGGCGCGGTAGGCGAGCGTTTCGGGAAACATCTTGAGCGTATCGACGAAAATCACCGGCACGCTCGGGTCTGCCCTGGCAACCAGATCGAGCAGTACCGCGCTTTCGGTGCCGAACGACGACACTACCGCCACCCGGCCGAGCAGCCCTTCCGCGAACAGCGTCGTCAACATGGTCTGCGCATCCACGCCGGCGAAGCGCGCGTTCAGCGCGGCGGCATCGGCCGGCGTGAACGCGGCGCGGGTGTCGATGATGTCGAGCTTACGGGCGGGGCTGGCCATGACGTAATTTCCAAACTGGCACGGCTCCATCGGCCGCCCCCTGATATACGTTCTCGTAGCGCGACAACGAGGCCTCCAGCGTGGCAGAATCGATTTCAGCGCGGGGAGCAAAACTATCGAACCCGCAGCGCCGCATCGGCAGGATCTGATCGACCAGCACGTCGCCTTCGGCGCGCAGTTCTCCGGCATAACCCGCCTCGCGCAGGATGCGCGCGGCCGAGTAACCGCGCCCGTCGCGGAACCCCGGGAACGCAACCTCAATCAGCGCAAGCTGGCCGAGATGTGGCAGTAGCGCGCGCACGTCGTCACCCGGTTCAATGCGGACAGCAGTGGCGTTGGTCTGCCCAAGGAACGCGTCGAGGGTGACGGCGGGCTCCTCATGCGGGGCGTCGTCGCGGAAGCGTAAAGGAGAGTCGGTCATGCGATCGGGCTTTCGATCAGCGGGCGAGTGGCCTCCCCATAGAGCGCGACCTTGAACGGCTCCATGCCGACGCGGCGATAGGTATCGAGGAACCGCTCGCCATCCGTGCGGTGCGCGAGATAGACGTTGGTCACCGTCTCGACCGCGTCGACGATGCCGTCTTCGTCGAAGCCGGGGCCGGTGATCTTGCCGAGGCTGACGTCCTCCGCGCCCGATCCGCCGAGCGACAGCTGGTAATTCTCGATGCCTTTCTTGTCGACGCCGAGGATGCCGATGTGGCCGGCGTGGTGATGCCCGCACGCATTGATGCAACCGCTGATCTTCAGCTTCAGTTCGCCGAGATCACGCTGCCGTTCGAGACTGGCGAAGCGATCGGCGATCTTCTGCGCGACCGGGATCGAGCGCGCGTTGGCGAGTGCGCAGTAATCGAGACCTGGGCAGGCGATGATATCACCGATCAGGTCGAGATTGGCGGTGGCGAGCCCGGCCGAGTCGAGCGCCTGCCACACCGCATAAAGATCGGCCTTGCGGACGTGCGGCATGACGATGTTCTGCGCGTGGGTGACGCGCAGTTCGTCGAACGAGTAGCGCGTGCCGAGATCGGCCATCACGTCGATTTGATCGGCCGAGGCGTCGCCGGGTATGCCCTCGGTCGGTTTCAGGCTGATGTTGACGATTGCGTAGCCGGCTTGCTTGTGCGGTTTGACGTTCTGGTCGAGCCACACGGCGAAGTCGGGGTCGCTACGGTCGACCGTGTCGGGCGCGGCGCGGTCGAACGCGGGACTCGCGAAGAACGCGGTGATCCGCTCCAGTTCGGCGAGCGGCGGGTCGATGCCGAGCGTCTTGACGTGGGCGAACTCCTCCTCGACCTGACGCGCGTATTCCGTTGCGCCGATCTCGTGGATGAGGATCTTGATGCGGGCCTTGTAGATGTTGTCGCGCCGCCCGTAGCGATTGTAGACGCGCAGGCACGCTTCGAGATAGCTCATCAGGTCTTCGGCGGTGATGAAGTCCTTGATCTCCGGCCCGATCATCGGCGTGCGGCCCATGCCGCCGCCGACAAAGATCTTCGCGCCGAGCACTCCGTCACGCTTGAGCAACTGGATGCCGATATCGTGCAGCCGCATCGCCGCGCGGTCCTCGTCCGCCGCGATCACCGCGATCTTGAACTTGCGCGGCAGGTAGCTGAACTCGGGGTGGAAGGTGCTCCACTGGCGGAGCAGCT
>Ga0265798_10010612_pt1 | contig 11338 bp, 15 predicted proteins | sample P3T30metagenome_FD_192430 | JGI IMG/M metagenome (GOLD analysis project Ga0265798, IMG submission 192430) | Plant litter microbial communities from East Loma Ridge, Irvine, California - P3 T30 | ecosystem: Environmental > Terrestrial > Plant litter > Unclassified | place: USA: California... | reverse complement strand
GCGCCTGTGGTGGTGGCTGTGGGAGAGGGTAAGACGATTTTTGGGGGTATGACGGCATTGGTGCCGGCTGTTGATGACTCGGTGGATAGCTTGGTATGTTTGCGTACACTGATGGGTCATAGGCAGCTGGTTGGGGAGCTTGCTGCTGTGGCACGCGTTGTTCGGCTGCATATCCACTGCCTGATGATCTTGCACTTTGTGGTTGGTAGTCTGTATTACTACGGCCATATCCAGGCTGAGTGGTTTTGTTCATGGCGGCCGCCGCCGCAGCCACTGAAGACTGAGTGCGCGGGCCTGAAGAAGGCCTTGATCCTGAGGTTGGTGATGTAGGGGCGGCAGTAGACCCTGATGTCGAGTAAGAAGCACGGGCGGCATCAATGGATGTAGCCGATGCAGGGTAAGACGGCTGCCTTGGAGGACCAGGTGGAGGGCTCATTTGCTCTTTGCCATACGAGTACCTGTCGGATTGTGCTTGTTGTTCCTGGCCAGGTTGACCCGGTGATTGAGGTTGTGCCAATGGTAAAGGTTTTGTCGGCGGTGCTGGTCGCAGAGTGCGTGTAGTCATGCTGGGACCTGATGATGACTGTCCTCTTCTCGTCCTCTTGATCTCCATCAAAATCTGATTGGCAACTTCCATCGACATGCCGCAGAAGTCAGGTACAAAATGCACACAGTGAGCGTGACAGGTAAGACCGCATTCTGGAAAAGAGTCAGCGGAGTTTGCCACTCGAAATAACAGGACAACTTACCGTTACATTTCTTCGTCTGCTTGCGGCCAAGAGGGAGAACATAACCACAGTGACAGCACCAGTTGGCACCCATGTTGGAAAAGTTCTCAAAGCGATGAGGAATGCGGTGGTTAAGCTTGGCCTCATCTGGATCGGTTTCGGCGTTAGATTGAGTGATACACTTGGTGACGACCTTCGGGTAACACTTCTTGTGACATGTGTAGTTGCAGTCCGAGCACTGCATACCAGCAGCATACTTGAGAAACTCGCCGCAGAGAGCGCAGCGCATGACGTTGTAAAACTGTTGCTGCACGAACTTGTGTCCGTACTGCTCGACGACATCCTCTTTGCGTTGACGAACGGCACCTTTGCGACCGAGACCAAGATCAAAGGGCTGCTTGTTGCCTGTGTTCTTGGCAAAAGACATGGTAAGATGGATGCGTCCTACTGGCTCTAATGAGAACCAATCGTCAATCATGATAGGACCCGTTTGGGGTTGTGCAGCACCAGGAGCAGCACCTCCAGCGCCAGCACCCGTACCAGCACCCGCACCAGCAAAGTTTTGACCTGGCGGTGGCTGGAACTGCATGTCGGGCTGGACACCTGTAGATCCTCCCATCTTATCGGCCGCCACCCAGCCAGAGTTTGCGAGTTCAGTTTCAATCTTCTTCCTGCGCATCTCCTCGGCGATGTCTGATATGCGCACCCAAAGCATACCAATAGGAAGAAGGTGGTCACCAGCCTTGTCGTACACCGTGATCTCGATTTCGTTTGCCTTGTCGATGCTGAACTCGTGGACTTCGTCTGTCCAACGATCATTCCTTGAGGGCTTTGTACGGCCCTTGATCGTATCTTCGACCTTGATGTTGACGAATGTCTCCGGACCTCGACTGAAGCGCCCTGTAGCTGCATGATCCACATCAGCGACGGCATGTACGCGCAGGGATAGGTGGCCGCTCAGGGGTTTCCTTTGGCTTGGGATGTTCAGGCTGTCATCTAGTAGCATAGTCAGTCTCTTTCCCTGTTCTTTTTCGTCGATGCTTACCGTCACCACCAGCGTCGCCGTCAATGTCGACGTGGAGATCCTCGTAACGCTTGAGGGAGTGCTTCAAGAGTTGAATCTTCTGGTTACTCTCGATGCGCTTGGCCTCGGCATCTTGCTTGCTCTTGCGATCGCCCTCCATCTGATATAGTCGCACCATCTTTTCGATTCCATCCTTGTACTGCTTTTCGACACTGAGCTTGAATTCAAGCTGGGACAGCATGAGCTGAATGCGGGGGCCGAGATGGGGAGTGTCATATTTGATGAGGTCTATTCCAGTCAGCAAAGTCCATACGCATGCCATGTAGTAGGAAATATACCCAATTTGCTGTAGTTTGGCCGCTTGTTGGATGTGCCGGGTGCGGGCGGGGCATACGGCGCGCGCGGAGGCTGTAGAGCATCTCCGCCGCTGAGCTGGCTGTACTGGCTCTGAGGACCACCATAGCCGCCCTGGTCTTGTTGCATGAAGCCATTCCAACCGTCTTTCGGGGGCGGGGTCAGTGGGTTGGTCGGACTGAGGGCCGGCTGCAGAGTCATGTTCTCCATGCCCGACGACGTTCTCTGCACATCCAGGTCCCTCAGCTTGGACTCGAAGTAGTCAATGTTCCGTCGGCCATCTTTGATCTGCCCGTCAAGCCGCGAGAGGACGGCAGGATTGTTGGTGGACTGGCGCATAGCATTTGCAGCGTTGATCAGGGCCTTCTCGCGGTCGATCTTGCGCTGCACATTGGCAACGGTCTCTTCGACGTTCGCCATTGCGACCGACGTCTATGGGGACTCGGCGAAGAAGGCGTGGGGACGATTCTTCGCCGATGGGGGTGACGGGCGTGATTTACGTGCCTGGCGTTCGCAAGGCTTGAAGGGTGCGTCCACGCTCAGGGAGGCGCCGGGCTTGGGGGCTGTTTCTGCGCGCAAGAAAAAGCCACTCTGACGCGTCGTCGACAGGCGATGGGGCGCGTATGCAGTGAAGACCTGTGACAAGTGCAGAGGCGTACTGTGGTGATGTCGTCGGGCGAACAGCGATTTAGCTCACGCATAAGGCGGCTTAGCGGAGCCCCACTTTCCCCCTCTTCGTGGAGTGGCGTCGGAAGAGGTTAGAGTGTCGCTGTCTTTGACAAGCCGCAGATGTGTTCGGGCTCGTTGGGCGGAAGTCTGGGACAGGAGAGGCAGAGATTATGACGACGCGACTGTCTGGGTGTTGGTCGGTTCTTAGCGGGGGACAGACGACAATGGCCGGCATGGCGGGGTGAACACACAACATTCGACTCACTTGCCTCACCTACGACCTTGTGGCGCATACATGCTATAGCTGCGCCGGGCATATATCAAGCCATGGACATGCGCTGCCATGTTCAATTCGCCCGACTCTTGCTTCCGCTTCTGACTGTTATCTTTGCTGACGGCAAGGAGCGCATAATTTTGGCCTGATTGGGCATCGACCATGAACCACCATGTGCAACATGATCTGATTGCGTGCGCCTTGTTTTCACTTGCGCTTTTTTGCATCACGCCTGGTACCACCATATGAAACCGCAATCACACTATCCGGACAATCTTGCGGGTTGAGCATTCATGTCGACGAGCTCTTGTTTTCTCCGTGGAATGCACCCATATATGGCATCAACTGGCTCGCGCCAAGGAGCACGCACACGCGTCTTCTTACTTGAAATGGTAGCCACATAATAAGGTATGTACTTCCTCTCGCTGGCTTTATGGCTCGGGCTGCGACGTTGCGACCTACCCAGAAACTCCATCAATCTTACTCTTCGTGTGGTCGTCGGATAAATGTCATCCAAGACTGCAGAACAGGGCCATGTGGCTTGTGACCAAGTGGCGGTGCTTTCACCATTGTAACCAATCGGCGCTCGTCTCGCCCGTATTCCAACCTTTGGCCTTTTTTTTGTTAGCCGCAGGCTTGGGGCCACCGGATATTCACCTGTATCCTTTTCCCACTGTATTCGAGTAAAGAACACTCCTACAGTCCTCGCCAGCCACGATCCCGCCACTCGATTGTCCCAATCCCCAGTTAGAAGTGCGTACGAACATAATGACTTTTGTAGTAGGCAAATTCCACAGTCCAACAGGGCATCCACCGACTTTGGTCAAGAGCTGGACGCTTCACAATGCCTATGGAAAATTTCACACTAACCAGACAGCGGATGTTAATATACTTGCTTGGCTGTGTGAAGCCTACGATTCTTCAGGAAACTGCCACATAATCTGAAAATGGTGATGGTTGTCTTGTAAAGAGCCGCGAGGTACAGAACAAACCGGTCCGACGACGTCTCGATACTGGCCAGGAGTTGATTGACGCTTGGTATCACAACCACGGCAACGACCATTCTGTACAATGCAGTTACGCGTCACAGTACATCCTAGGACTTGCATCAGCTGACGTGCATTTCAAGAAGCCTACCTTGCAAGATCTCGATGTTTTCCCGGGCACCGCTGAGCCTTGGGATGCTCACACCGACTGCTGTCGCATAGCAGATGGCTCTACATTGGACCGCGTGAACATTGGGATATCATCTCAGACGCCACGCTTGCCTCACTCGAAACTGATTTTTTTTCTTTCAAATCACAGAGGGTAGCAACATCAATGGAGATTACGAGTGCTTCGCGAGGTTCTTATAGATTTTCTCTGCTGCAGCGATTGCCATAGACTATCCCAGTGCCCATCTGCAGAAATACAAGGCGTTGCGCCAAATTGTATTCTTGAAAGGCCATGTTTCCATCTCGAATCTGGAAGCTCACATATGTGGATTTGCTCAGTTGCGTGAAGAAAACCCAAAGCTCTACCTTGTACGCTACATCGACCTATGGTCTAGTATGTGCCCTCTTGGATGGAATGTGTAATTTCTGGTCCCAGACCCGAGGGAAATTCTAGAGCGCAAGTGTAATTTTGTTTCAACCCTGGGGGTGCCATTTGAGTTTATCAAACACACACCATGTATGTCACGTGGAAAAGAAGTGAAGTTCAGCGGCTTTGAGAGGTGAAAGTCTGGAGTAATCTTGGAGGCGGACTTTGGTAAAATCAAATTTTCGACATGATCAATTCTCTTACTGATCACTGATACTTTGGTTTATATACCTAGTGGCGTTTGTCTTATCACTATTGGCAACCGCTACTACCTTTGCATGCCCTTCAAGTATGAGATCTCTAGAATCCACTTGCGGATATGATAACATGCGGAGAATCAAACCATCGCCCAGCGTTTGCTGTTCATCGCCCACGCCTCTTCTCTTTGCATAAAGTAGAAAAACATATTGGGCAATTACTACTTTCCTACTAAAAGAACAGCCAAGTAAGTCACGGTACCGTGTCCTGGGAACGTCTCCACAAAATGTGAACCGTGCCTCTCTGCTTCTGGTTTTTCATATAAAGAGGGTCACTCTGGTGTGTCCTCATGAAATGGAGATGACATCTATGATAGTGACGTTTTGATGAATAGAGTTACCAAATGTGTACCAAAGATATTATTCCCATGCTTCATGTAACGACACCATCTTCAACCCAAGAAGGAACGCCAGCTATCAGTAGTTGCCCTCACTGCACAAACCTCCTGAGCAACTCTGAGATTCTAGGAGCTACCATATCACATATCTATATACTTTTGACCCTTTCAAAGATTTGTATTCTGGGTCACAAAGATGTACTTGCGTACCGGTCTGGTGTGCGGGACCAAAACAAGAAGCGAACGAACCAACTCGAGCAACACTGGAAATCAATAACAGGGCGGAGCGATATTTCCGAGGCCCGGCAAAATGATGGAGGTGAATACGAAACATACCATGAAATAGGACTCGTGAGCACTGACTTTGTGGTTGTTGCATGAGTCCGAAGGCGATAAGACAGCCCTAGAACTGGAATTGGGAATTACTCATCATTATGTCATTCGAAACCGCGAATGCGCAACCTGTCACGACTGACACCTGCCACCTACTGCCACTGTAATAAAATCGCGTTCGTGGTAGAAACAAATTGTGGAATCCAGCCTCTTGCAGCTGTCATTGCGTACAGCTGTATGCTCCCACAAATATCCTAGTTTGCACGCGTGGTCACTATCTATTCTCGAAATCACGGTCATGAATCCTTCGGGTTGTTCACAGGATCGGAAAAGATTAGGTCACAAATCTACCATCCCACGAAACCCCTATTCCATGCCGCCCGTCGGTCTGCGCGAGCCGCTGATGTTGGACGAATACGCGAAGCGTTTGGCGTAGATAATCCACAGGGCAGGGACCGCATTCGGGCCTTTTATGGGAATTTCTTAAGCGAGCCTCGCGCTAATGCAGGTTCGCCAGCGATGAGCATTTCCCGGCTCCCCTGCCGTCGACGAGTGCCATGACGAAGAGGATCACAGCATGGGATTCTGAATCAGCTGGGGTAGGCAGAGGAGATCATTCAGATCAAGTGAGAGCTTCTGGTTGCCATTGATGGAAAAGTGTCTCAAGATGGTGGGGCAATGGAGTCTGCACGGTTCACTGTGACGGGATGTCGACGTCCTTTCAAGTCAACAGGCCAATCCATGAAGGTGAGTAAGAGGCCGCTTTCTCAACTTGCATATGCTCCGGGATTCAGTTACAGCCGCGTCTTCGTCGATGGAGTCTGGGCATACGCACGACCCAGGAGCGTGGTCCAGCCGTGTCACATTCGACCAGCTGGCACCCTTAGGCCGCCCGCACCAACAACCACGACCTCGACACGGGAAAACATCTTAGTAACGCTCGCCTGCACATTACCAGTAGCATCCCAGAAACCCGCCCCAGGAGGCGACCAAAACTGGGCCTGCGTGGGTCTCTCTGGCACCTGGTGCACAATACAGATGTCGACGGTTATTTGGCATTCTGGGGCGGGTCTCAATATCGCACGGGAGAGCTTCGACTGCAGATTGATATGCGTCGAATTCCTTCCTCTTTCGAACCCCCCTTGGGAGATGCACTCCGCTTAACCGCGCCTCGTACTGGACCGCAATGTCCTCAAGAAGGTCCACCTTCGCACAGCTGGGCGATGTGTTCCTGCATGATTCTCTTCCGTTCGTTTTCTACAGCGTCTCACTTGTTTCTTTCATACCGTTCATTTCCACCCTTTTGTGTTGTGAGAATAGCTCTTACCGGAGTTGATTTTTAGGAATGACCTACTACGGGGATAATTCGCCACAACTCGCCGCCTCGGTGATCGCACTGACAGTGATTGCGTTTGTTACCTTTGGTTTGCGGGTTTATACAAGACTTCAAAACCATGCTTGGGGATTGGATGACTGGGCTATGACCATAGCAACGGTATATACTCTTAAGTGATTTTGCTGGAGGGTAGTTAGACTAATGACAAACCACAGGTGCCGTTCACAGGATTGTCCATATCATGTATTGGAGGCGCGTTTAGCGGCATTGGGGTGCATGAATTCAGGCTCAGCGCAGCGGAAAAAGTACAGGGAATGGAGGTACGAGCATGCATCATGTCCCCAAACACCGATTCTATGCTGATTTACCTAGTTCTTCTTCTTCTTCGAAGTCTTTTACTGCGCCGCCATCATCCCTATCAAGCTGAGCATTTCTTTCATGCTGATCCGTATCGCATCGCGAAGGAAGGTGTTTGTATACAGCTTATACACCGTCTCCGCCATGTTCGTCACCATGAACCTCATCGCACTGCTATACATCATCTTCCAATGCGCGCCAGTATCGTACGCCTGGGATACTTCGACCCCTGGCGGGAGGTGCAACCCCGCGCAGACACTTGCGGATATCTACTATGCGACGACAGCGGTCAATATTGCAACAGATTGGTTTTGCGCACTGCTGCCCATACCACTTCTATGGAATGTACAGTTAAATAGGAACGCCAAGCTATCCGTGGGTGTTATTCTTGGATTGGGAGCCCTGTAAGTATAGCCCAGTTGTTGTATGCTCTATCATTGCTCATATCCGTCGTAGAGCCAGTCTGTCAGCCTGTATTCGCCTCGTCTACACAGTCAACTTGACCAACGCAACCGAATATCTCTGTAAGCTTCAGGTTTCACTTACTCAATTCACACACTCACATACTGAACAGACGGCGTCTCAGATGTGGTCCTTTGGGGCTATGCTGAAAACGGTGTCGGTATGATTGTAGGATGTGTCGCTACCCTCCGCCCCCTCTTGCAACGCGTCCTCAAACTCGGAAGCAGTGGCAGCTCAAATCCGCACCACCACACACCCAAGGCAGGCTATGCGAGACGACCAGCTGTCAAGAGCCATCTGAGTGGAATGGACGAAGAATGGGTTGCTCTAGAGGATGGCCAAACGGTAAACATGGTCCAGGGGCGAAGCACCTCCTCTGGAAGTGAAGAGCACATATTGCCTGGGAAGGAAACCGGCATCCATGTTACCAGTACGGTGGAGCAGAGGTCCAGTGCTGTCTGAGGGTATATAATGCGTGATAGTATCTTTACGCATATGCTGATGCAAAACGATGATAGATCAAAAGCCAAAATCGTATGTATAGAAATAGAAAACAATTAACTTGTAGTCCAATTCTCATCGTGGTCCTTCCCATTATTGATCTATACGATCTAGATATTTGCGCTTATCATCCAAGTCAACTAAAAGGGTTTGCGAACGCGCACCGGGAAATCTCCCAAAGACCAACTAGCCAACCAAGATGCGACCCCAACTGATCATCGCCACATGCGATAAAATGTGGAACTTCCCCAAGCGGCAAGCGATGTACAGATTGTTTCTTTCGGCTCTTGGGGTGACGAATAGCTCTCAAGTGAGGCAAACGCAGGAAACGCCGCGGAGTTCTACCTAGGTAGGCGTCGAGACGTGTGCCGGCACTTCCCAGGGTTAGACGTTGCGCAACGCCACAAGAGTGGCAGTGATTTTTTTGCCGAGCGTTCCGAAGGTCAGGTTAGGGCTAGCTCCAGGGCTGAAAAAATTTAGACGTCTTACGTCACAGGGATGGGGGATTCTTGCTTGGCGTGATGGCTTGTTTACGACGACGTCTTTTCTTGTTTTGCGGCCTAGGCCTGCAGGCAGGTTGTGGGTAAAGGCTTAATGTCCATTTTGGTGTTGCCCGACTGATTACTTTAGCGGACATGATGCTTTTGCAACGTTGACCCTTGAACATACCTTTGCTTTCCTCTGCCTGTTATGTCTGAAGACGCTGAGTGCTCGCTTTGAGGCTACCTACTTACCTAGATGCCTCGCAAACTGGTGTTACTCGGAGTATGATGTAGTAACTTGATTTTGCAAAAAGCCCACAAGGTTCTTCGTGGATGTTTTGTGAGGTCTGAATTGTTTGGCTTGTTTGTTGATTCGCTGGGTACTGACTTGTGAGCTGTTTAAGTTGGTCGAGTGTCGTGTTATGTGTAACCCTTAGCTTATCCAAGTATACATCTCGACAACGGGCTATGCGCGTGGACTCGCTTATCTCAAAGTCGCCCTGTGGTAGAGAGTTATCAAAGTCGGCGGTATCATCTAGGGCACATCGCTCTACCCATGCTCTTCGTCTGAGCTGTTACCGGTAGACTTCTGTTGTCTATGGTTTTCGCGCTTCTTAGGTGGGGTATGTTTGCAACAATTCTTGCTCTGGCGCTAGGTAGTAGCGAAACCTATTTGGATAGCTAGCTCTGTAGACATGCCTAGCGCTGCTGTTGCAGTATGTATACTTATCACGGTAGGGACACTCCTATAGCTTCTTAATCTGTTGTCTCACTATCAGTTTCCCATGATCGGACATGCAGTGGCTAGCAATTAAAGACATAACAAGTAAATACTAGCTTGTGTTTATTTGAAAATGTTCTTACTAGAAGCTATTAATCGACCTAATATTCCGCTGGCGCCTGCGAATTAGTCTTCTTGCCCCAAGACCTACCTATAGTTGCCACTCTAGTCTTGCGATCTAAGGCTGGTATCTAAAATTTGTAAGCAGAAAATGACTTGTAACCGAGAGAGGACAGTTTGAGATAGAGTTCTAAAAGGAGAAATCTGATGTAAGTGTGTTAACGCGTGTGTTGGGAAACATTAGCGAGCACCTTAAAAGTTTACAGCTAAACTCTATGTTATTGTCAGACGAAAATTTTCTAACAGAGTTTCTTAGAAACATTCAACAACCTAGCCTATATACATCTCTATTGCAAACATATCTTCGGCAACCTTAGCTAGATAATCGTTAGTGTTAGCAGTTTCAAATGCCTTAATCTTCGCTACAACGTCATTACGCGTTATCATTAGTCTAGCATTTAGGCCTAGGTTATAAGCTACTACCACCAGTAGCCTTAGTCTTCTTAATATCAAAAATCTCGCGAGCCTGTTCGGCGAACAGGAAAAGAAATCCAGGCATCACGTCAGGATTTGCACTTTGAGGTTGCAGGTCAAGGTACTCATCTGGCAGCATCGGCTGAACCAGAATAGATTGCTTGAAACCTTGCGCGATCCACAAGGTTTACTAAAAACAAGGCTTAGGTTGCTAGAGCTGCACAAGCTGTTCTAGAAAGCAATTAATAGTGATGGCTATGTAATAGTAGGAGAGGGTAAAAGGGAGGTACTCGTGGCTCGTGCGCTTATCGATAACAAACCACCTCAAGCTACGATAACAACTATGCTGCAATTCTTCCATGGCTACGCGCCCTCTAGCATTGATTTAGGGCATATCACAATAGCAAGGGGTTCTAGAGAGCTCATATATCTGTACCAATGTGCCTAATCAGCAGTGTTTACTTGTAGCGGACGTCCATTGCCTTCACCGTTTAGGGGGGTGCTTATACTCCTGGTAAACGATGACAGATCAAAATAAAGTTCTTCTTTTCTCTAAGTAAGAGGATCAGCTGAAGTACGCACGGACCTTACAGTTTAGCACTTTGGACGAAGTGAGCTTCTCTGCATTACGCCAACCCCGCTTTGCATCGCGCTTGCGTGTAGTATAAGTAGTCCTAGCACGCTGTTGCCTAGTGTTCGTCTTAAAGCAAAACCCGTCGTTTCTCTTCATTCATTAAAAAACACAAACCATCCCACCCACATCTCCAATCCGCAATTCAATCCAGATACCAGATATCCTTCAAAAACGCCAACTGATTCGCAATGGCAACTGCATCAGGTAGCGTATTCGGTGAGACGCTTCACACGATCACGACCACCAAACTTGAGGAGCTCACAAAGCAGCGCGTTGCTTTTGAAGAAGAGTACTCTGCGCTACTCGACGCTGCAAAAGCAGAGATAGACCCACTCAAGCGCGTATGTCTCCTACTCGATGGCACCAAAGTATGTCTTGGCGTCCAGACGGACAACAAGACGGCCGAAGACGGCCGAAGCAGTCGTGTGATTAGCAGTGGAGCCCGCAATACTCGCCTCGAGACTGACATCAGGAACCTTGATCGTTTCATTGAACAAGCTCGCTTCGACCCCTCCGTCTCATCAAACGTGGTTACAGATTGGGAAAAGACGCTCCTCCAATACCTTTCCGTTCAGTCTACGAAGTTTCAGTATGCGGACCTTTATGGCAAGCTCGTCACTGAATGGCTTTCTTCCGACAAGATAGCGGCCGAAGACGTTGATGTTGAGATGACGGAGAGTTTTGAGGAAATTC
>Ga0265798_10010611_pt1 | contig 11338 bp, 12 predicted proteins | sample P3T30metagenome_FD_192430 | JGI IMG/M metagenome (GOLD analysis project Ga0265798, IMG submission 192430) | Plant litter microbial communities from East Loma Ridge, Irvine, California - P3 T30 | ecosystem: Environmental > Terrestrial > Plant litter > Unclassified | place: USA: California... | reverse complement strand
ACGACGACTTCTTACGTAGCTAAAGTGGACGAAAAAAGCGTTCAACGTCAATTAGCCATCAAGTAGTTTTTATAAATCTATATTCGGTTTATAAGAATTCAAAATTCAACAATTTAACCCTGACATGGAGCAGCCAAGTGCAATGAAACAGTTTGCCGCACATTTCAAAAAAACAATTTAAATTATGCCTAGATCAGTAAATGCCGTAGCTTCCAGAGCTCGCAGAAAAAAAATCATTAAACAAGCCAAAGGTTTTTTCGGTAGAAGAAAGAATGTTTGGACTGTAGCTAAGAATGCCGTGGAAAAAGCAATGCAATATGCTTACCGCGGTAGAAAAGAGAAAAAGAGAAATTTCAGAGCCCTTTGGATCATGCGTATCAACGCCGGAGCCAGAGAGCACGGAATGTCTTACTCTCAGTTTATGGGAGCTCTTAAAAAGAACAACGTAGAGCTTAACAGAAAAGTTTTAGCAGATTTAGCAATGAATCACCCTGAAGCTTTCAAAGCAGTTGTAGATCAAGTAAAATAATGTAGAATTTTTTGTTATCAATATAAGTCCTGAGTTTTTTGCTCAGGATTTTTTTATTATTTACATTTGTTTAATATTAAATGCATAATTTTCTCTAAGGTGAAAAAAATAACTACCCTTCTGCTTATTTCATTGGCAGCCTATAGCCTAGAGGCTCAGACGCTTATCCAGGCTTATAAAAACAGAGCAGACCAGGTCTCACAGACAAATGTTACTACCCTTTTACAGGAATTTCAAACCCTTGGCGTAAAAACTACGGGCTCAGCAGCAAATACCAATACGCTGAACTGGCTTAAAGCCAAATACCAGTCTTACGGATACACTACAAGCCAGATTACGGAAGACCCTTTTACCTTCGGGAATAATATAAATTCAAAAAATTTAATCATCACCAAAACAGGGACTACCTATCCTAATATCTATGTTATCATCTGCGGCCATTATGACACCATCATGGGACCCGGTGTAAGTGATAACGGAAGCGGAACCTCTATTATTCTGGAAGCAGCAAGGATCTTAAGGAACATCCCGACTGAATATTCCGTTAAGTTCATTCATTTTTCCGGTGAGGAGCAGGGTTTGCAGGGAAGCGCCCATTATGCGGATAATGTGGTGTTCCAGAATAATGTACGCCAGCTGAATATTAAATTGGTATTCAATATTGACCAGGTAGGAGGAAAAATCACCAATAACAACAGCGCGATTAAATGTGAAAGCGACCAGGATGGCCTTGCCGGCAATAATGCGCAGTCTCTGGCAATTACGCAGCAGCTGGCCAATTGTACGGCATTGTATTCTCCGTTACAGACGGTTATGTCCAATACCTATTCATCAGATTATGTTCCTTTTGAGCAGAACGGAGACATCATCACCGGCTTTTATGAGAACACAAGAAGCTTTAATGAACATACGGTGAATGATACTTTTGCCAATGTAGACCCAACGTATGTATTTAATGTCGGGAAAGCAGCGGTAGGCGCATTACAGCATTTCGCGGTGGCATCTACAAGTCTTTTAGGAACGAGTGAAGCTCCAGTACATGCACTGGAGTCGGTAAAAGTTTATCCTAATCCGGCAAAAGATGTACTGAATATTGAATTACCGGAAAGCATTAAAAAATTCAGGGTAGAAATTACAGACCTGAGCGGGCGTTTACTGATCACTAAGGAAAATGAAACGAAGATTAATGTTTCAGGCTTAACCGGCGGCGCTTATCTGTGTACCGTTAAAACCGGTGATACAACAGCCGTAAGGAAAATAATTATCGAAAAATAATCAGTTCTCTGTATTTCGAATATTAGATTTTATTTAAAAATATAAAAATCCAATGGTAAACGAACCATTGGATTTTTCCGTTCTGTAATTTACTGTGTACGTGACATCAGCACTTCTTCAATATCATTCATGCTCATGTTTTTAGCTTTCAGGAGAATTAAATAATGATACATCAGATCGGCGGCTTCATTTTTAAACAGGTCCTCATTATCATCTTTTGCTTCAATCACCAGTTCCACTGCTTCCTCTCCCACTTTCTGGGCTACTTTGTTGATGCCTCTCTGGAATAATGAATATGTATAGGAACCTTCCGTTTTCTCATCAATCCTGCGGCTGATTTTTGATTCCAGTTCATAGAGAAATCCCTTGGCTTCTTTATCCCCGAAACAGCTGAAGCTTCCTGTGTGGCACACTGTTTTTCCGGGAACAGCCTTTATCAATAGGGTATCCTGGTCACAGTCAACCGCCATGCTTTTTACAGTAAGAAAATTCCCGGATTCTTCACCTTTTGTCCATAACCTGTTTTTAGAACGGCTGAAAAAGGTCACAATCTTTTCCTTTTCTGTTTTCTCATAAGCCTCTTTATTCATGTATCCCAACATAAGGACCTGCAGGGTACGGTCATCCTGTACAATAACCGGCACAAGTCCGTTGCTTTTATCAAAATTTATATTCATCGTACGGCTATATTTTTAGATTTTAATTCATTTTTTAAATTCCGGATTCCGATTTCCCCGAAATGGAAAATACTGGCAGCCAGCGCGCCTGTTGCTTTCGTCTCTGTGAAGACGTCATCAAAGTCTTCAGTTTTTCCGGCACCGCCTGAAGCAATGACAGGAATACCAATATTTTCAGAGACCAGTTTGGTAATCCTCAGGTCAAAGCCGTTTTTCATTCCGTCTCCGTCCATCGATGTAAGAAGAATTTCCCCGGCTCCTAGGGCTTCCGCTTCTTTTGCCCAATCTACGGTTTTTAAACCCGTGATTTCCCTTCCGCCTCTGATGTGCACCCAATCTGAACCGTTGAGCTGTTTTGTATCAATTGCCACAACAATACACTGGCTTCCGAATTCTTTCGCCAGATCAGAAATCAGTCCCGGGTTTTTAACGGCTGATGAATTGATGCTGATTTTGTCGGCCCCGGCTTCCAGCAGGTTTCGGACGTCTTCAACGGTTGAAATGCCGCCGCCAACCGTAAAAGGAATACTCAGTTCCCGGGCAATATTTTTCACCAGTTCGGCAAACGTTTTACGTTCTTCAATGGTTGCAGTAATATCCAGGAAAACCAGTTCATCGGCTCCGTCATTTTCATACTTTTTTGCCAGCTCAACGGGATCTCCGGCATTCCGCAGTCCTTCAAACTGAACGCCTTTCACCGTTGTCCCGTCTTTGATGTCCAGACAGGGTATGATTCTTTTTTTTAACATTTTTATTTGTTGTAATTAATGGGTATGGTTTATTTATCATCAAACGGCTTTGCCCAATGTAATCAGGAATCAATAAATTCCCGGAGTTCAGCCAGACTGATTTTCCCTTCGTAGATTGCTTTCCCGATAATGGTACCGGAACAACCTATTTCCTTCATCCGGTATACATCTTCCATTTTTGAAATCCCGCCGCTTGCTACCAATTGAACAGAAGTTCGCGATAAAATATCCTGATATAACTCTTCCGATGGTCCCTGTAGCATGCCGTCTTTGGCAATATCGGTACAGATCACGCTCTGTATTCCTTTCTGCTGATACTGAAGAATGAAATCAATAACATCTTTATCACTTTCCTCCAGCCAGCCCGAAGTTTTTATTTTCCTGTCTTTGCAGTCGGCTCCCAAGATAATTTTTTCTTTACCGAATGTTGAAATCAGGTTAAAACAGAATTCCGGATCCTGAACGGCAATGCTTCCGATTGTAATCTGTTCTGCCCCTGCATTAAAAGCAGTTTCAATATCACCCAAAGTCTTCAGGCCGCCGCCGAAATCGATTTTTAAAGATGTTTCTCTGGCAATTGCTTCCAGTATTTTATGGTTGACAATATGTCTGGATTTTGCCCCGTCGAGATCAACGAGATGAAGGAACTGAATTCCGGCAGCTTCAAATTCTTTGGCTACTTCTACCGGGTTTTCATTATAGACCTTCATGGTATCATAATCGCCTTCTGAAAGCCGCACACATTTCCCGTCGATAATATCAATGGCTGGAATAATTTTCATCATTTAATGTTTAAAAAGTTATGTAATAAACGGCTTCCGGTGCTTCCGGATTTTTCAGGGTGAAACTGCATAGCATAAAAATTATCTTTCTGCAGAGATGCACTGAAAGGCAGGATATAATCACAGACTGAGGTTGTGTATTGGGATAATTCACAATAAAAGCTGTGGACAAAATACACATCGTTTTCCTCTTTACCGTCAGAAAAAAGGTTTGATTTAAAATCTGAAAGTGTATTCCAGCCCATATGCGGAACGATATTTTCAGCAGGAAATTTTTTAACCTGAATATCAAAAATTCCCATCCCAACCGTATTGCCTTCTTCATTACCGGCACACATCAGTTGCATTCCCAGGCAAATTCCCAATACCGGCTGCTGTAATGAAGGAATTAATAGATCCAGCCCTTTTTCTTTCAGCATCCTCATGGTAGACGAAGCTTCACCCACACCCGGGAAAATCACTTTGTCTGCATTCTTAATCACTTCGGGATCATCAGTAATTATTGATTTTGTATTCAGCCTGTCCAGCGCATTCTGTACGGAATTTACATTTCCGCCGTTGTATTTTATAATGGCAACCATATTATCTATAAGCTTCCTTTTGTTGAAGGGATATTAAAATTCTGACCGGTCTGCTGTACCGCTGCTTTTATCGATTTTGCGAATGCTTTAAAAACCGATTCTATTTTATGGTGCTCGTTGTCACCGTCTGCTTTGATATTGATGTTACACCGGCCCGAATCCGTAAAAGATTTAAAGAAATGGTAAAACATTTCAGTAGGGACATCCCCTATTTTCTCACGCCTGAAATCTGCTTCCCAGACCAGCCACGGGCGGCCTCCGAAATCAATAGCCACCTGTGCCAGACAGTCATCCATGGGCAGCAGAAAACCATATCTTTCAATTCCTTTTTTCTTCCCCAATGCTTCCAGGACGGCCTGTCCCAATACAATCCCGGTATCTTCAATGGTATGGTGTTCATCTACCTGCAGATCTCCTTTTACGATGATATTCAGATCTAAATTGCCGTGTTTGGCAATCTGTTCCAGCATATGGTCAAAAAAATGAAGCCCTGTTGAGATGTCAGACCGGCCGTTTCCATCCAGGTTGATTTCAATTTCAATATCCGTTTCATTGGTTTTTCTTGATACTTTTGCCTTCCGCGGAACCTTTTTCAGGTAAGAATAGATTTCGTTCCAGCTTTCGGTAGTCAACGCCGCATCCTCATTCTGAACGGCACCGATAAAAATGGCTTTTGATTTTAGGTTTTCCGCCAACCGGATATCAGTCAGCCGGTCCCCGATCACAAAAGAATTTTCAAGGTCATAATCACCGTAAATATATTTCCCCAGCATGCCGGTCTGCGGTTTGCGGGTCGGCATATTTTCATGCTCAAAACTTCTGTCGATTAAAATATCACTGAACACAATCCCTTCATTTTCAAAAGCCTTAAGCATTTTTTCATGAGGTCTGATAAAATCTTCGTAAGGAAAGCTTTCCGTTCCCAAACCGTCCTGATTGGTGATCATGACCAGTTCATAATCAAGTTCACTGGCAATTTTTGAGAGGTTCTGGAATACACCCGGATAGAACTCCAGCTTGTCCAGGGAATCCACCTGGAAATCATTTTCAGGTTCGATGATCAGGGTTCCGTCACGGTCTATAAACAATACTTTTTTCATAATTCAATATTTTGTAAAGCGGCAATCAGTTTCTTATTTTCTTCTCTGGTTCCTACATTCATCCTGATACAGTTGGGAATCTGGGGACTTCTCTTACTGGTTAAAATTTCCTTTTCCAGCAACTGCTCATAGGCTTTCTCAACATTTTCAAATTCAATTAAAAAGAAATTAGCATCGCTCTGATATATTTTTTTTATACAGCTGATGTTTTCAAACTGCTCTTTCAGCCAGGATTTTTCAAGGAGAATATTTTCTATGTTCTGCATTAACGGTTCGAGGCTGTCAATTGATTTCAGGACCAGGTCCAGGCTTAACGAATTGATATTATAAGGCGCTTTTACCGTATTAATGAGTTTAATAATTTCTTCCGAGGCATAAGCCATACCTACCCTTGCGCCTGCCATTCCCCAGGCTTTTGAGAAGGTCTGAAGAATAATCAGATTCGGGTATTTATCCAACAGTTCTAAGCATGACTTCCTGCCGGAAAATTCGATATACGCTTCATCTACCACAACAATCCCGTTGAAATTTTCAATATAGAATTCCAGGTCTTCAATGCTGTTCCCGGTAGGATTGTTCGGAGAACACAGAAAGAAAATCTTTGGCTGATCATCTTTTATCAGGTTTAAAAAATCATCTTTTACGATATCAAAATCTGCATTTAAATCCAGTTTTACGACTTTGTTTTCATTGATCGAGGCATAAAAATCATACATGGCAAAAGAAGGATTCATTCTTAAGACTGCATCTTTTTTGGGTTCGCAGAAAATTTTGATGATCAGGTCTATCAGTTCATCGCTTCCGTTTCCAAGGGCAATATTATTGGCTGAAACGTTCTTTATGACAGAAAGTTTCTGCTTCAGTTTCTTCTGTGTGGAATCCGGATAACGGTTCAGATTTCCGAAAGGACTTTCATTGGCATCCATAAAAACAGGACTGTCAAATTCATTCTGATCCCTGAAACTGATGTACGGCTGAAGTTCCAGAATATTTTTGCGCACGAAGCGGTTGATGTTAAATTCTTTCATTCTGTTGTTTTAATCTTATGGATACGGCATTTTTGTGAGCGAAAAGCCCTTCCGCTTCGGCCATGATTTCTATGGTTTTTCCTAAATTTCCCAATCCGTCTGCAGACAGGTGCTGAAAAGTGATCTTCTTTACAAAGCTGTCCAGGGAAACACCGCTGTAATTCCTGGCAAAGCCGTTCGTAGGAAGAGTGTGGTTGGTTCCGCTCGCATAATCTCCGGCACTTTCGCAGGAATAGTTTCCGAGGAAAACCGAACCGGCATTTTTAATTTCCGGAATGTATTTTTCAAAATCCTCTATCGCTAAAATCAAATGTTCGGGAGCATAGAGATTGCTGAGTTCCAACGCTTCTTCAATGGATTCCATCAAAATAAAATGACTGTTTTTTAGAGATTCCCGCGCCATTTCATTTCTCGGAAGCTGCTCAAGCTGTTTTTCTGTTTCTTCAACCGTCCGGTTAAGAACTGTTTCATCGGTTGTAATAAAGATGACCTGGCTGTCGCTTCCGTGCTCTGCTTGGGAAAGCAGGTCTGCTGCACAAAATTCCGGAACGGCAGATTCATCGGCAATTACCAGGACTTCACTGGGACCGGCGGGCATATCGATGGCAACCTTATAATTCTGCGCATACTCTTTTGCAGCCACCACATACTGGTTTCCGGGCCCGAAAATTTTATAAACATCCGGAACACTTTCAGTCCCGAACGTCATGGCAGCAATCGCCTGCGCCCCACCTGTTTTGAATATATTCTGGACTCCACAAAGCTGTGCCGCGTAAAGGATGGCAGGATTGATGTTCCCGCTTTTATCAGGAGGCGTACATAAAACAATTTCTCTGCAGCCTGCCAACTGTGCAGGAACCGCCAGCATCAACACGGTAGAAAATAAAGGGGCTGTTCCTCCAGGAATATAAATCCCCACTTTTTCAATCGCCCGGTTTTCCCTCCAGCAGGTGACACCTGCCATGGTTTCAATTTTCTGAATTTCAGGATTCTGGGAAGCATGGAATTTGGTAATATTCTCTTTAGCCTGCTGAATTGAAATTTTCAATTCTTCCGGCAGGATATTCTCAGCACTTTTTATTTCTTCTTCAGAGACTCGGATCCTCTCAACATCAGCCTGGTTAAATTTTTTATTGAACCTGATTAATGCCTGGTCTCCATTTCGCTGTACTTCTGCAAAGATTTCTGATACGGTTTCCGTAAGTCCTGTCCTTTCCAAAACCGGCCTTTTTACGATTTCCGGCCATGTATTTTTCTGTGGGTATTTTGAAATATTCATCTTATATCACCATTTTATCAATCGGAATTATTAAAATATCCTGGGCACCTCTGTCTTTGAGTTCATCAATAACTTCCCAGAACCGGTCTTCATCAATCACGGAATGGATGCTGCTCCACCCTTCCTGAGCCAGGGGAATAACCGTCGGGCTTTTAAGGACCGGAAGGGTTTCAGAAATAACTTTAATTTTATCATTCGGGACATTCATCAGAATATATTTTGAATTTTTCGCTTTTAAAACGGCTTTAATCCTGAACATCAATTTCCCAAGAACAGCTTCTTTTTCATCATTCAGGCTGAAGGTTTTTGCCAGAACCGCTTCGGATGTCAGAAGGGTAACCGTTTCCCTGAGCCCGTTTTTAAATAAAGTGCTTCCTGAGCTTACAATATCACATATCCCATCGGCAAGACCGATATTCGGGGCAATTTCCACTGACCCTGAAATAACATGGATCTCTGCTGAAATATTATTCTTCTGAAGAAAGTTTTTAAGGGTATTCGGATAGGAAGTGGCAATTCTTTTACCCTGGAAATAACTGAGCTGGTCTGTTTCCACCTCTTTTGGAACGGCTAATGAGACCCTGCATTTTGAGAATCCGAGCTTCTGGACAATCTCAATATTCTTTTCTTTATCTGCCAGGAGGTTTTCGCCTACAATGGCAATGTCTACAACCCCGTCTTCCAGATACTGCGGGATATCCGAGTTTCTCAGGTACATAATTTCCAGAGGAAAGTTGTCTACGGAGACTTTGAGCTGGTCTTTTCCGTTATTGATGAAGATTCCGCAGTCTTTAAGGAGCTGAAGGGATTCTTCGTAAAGCCTTCCGCTTTTCTGTATGGCAATTTTTAATTTACTCATTGGTTTTTTTATTGGGCCTGAGTAAATAAAACTGGTTGGATGGTAAGAATTTCCCGGGATAAATTCAGAAACAAAAAACCGCCTGTTTACTCAGACGGTTTCTAATTATTTTGATTTCTAACGTAAAGTATCTATCAATCAATTCCGTCTAGCAGAGATGATGATGATAATGATGTACTGTTAAAAAATTCGGTTTCATTGTTGAAATGTGTATTGCAAATGTAGGACTTATTTTGAAACATCCAAGTGTTTTATGAAATAATTTTTCTGTAGAGCTCCATCAGCCGGCCTGCAATCGGCTCATCATTAAACTTCTGAACGAAGTGAAACCCCTTATCAGCACGGCGCTGCCTTTCAGATTCACTCTTCCAGAGAAACTGTATTTTGGCTGAAATATCTGGTGTATTTCCGGGATTAATGTACACAGAATCCGGTCCGCCCGCTTCAGGAAGACAGCTGGTATTGCTGGTTACGACAACTGTTTTTGAGAACAGCGCTTCAATTACCGGAATTCCGAAACCTTCAAAAAAGCTCGGGTATACGAAAATATCTGCTGATTTATAGAGTACTGCAAGCTCATCCATAGAAACATTTTCTAAAAAATGAATCTGTTTTTCCATCTTATTTTTCTGAATGAACTGCTGGATTTTCCTGAAATACTTTGTTTTCCTGCCGACCACCACCAGAGGAATTGCTGTATCTTTTACGGCCTGAATGATGTCTAAAAGGTTTTTACGTTCTTCAATAGTCCCTACGTTTAAGATAAAACGATCGGGAAGATTAAATTTCTTTCTGGTCTGAAGGATAAATTCTTCAGGCTGCTCTTCTTTAAATGCCTGATGACACCCTTGGTAAATCACTTCAATTTTGCTTTCCGGGACGTTAAGAAACTGAATGATGTCCTTTTTTGTCTGTTCGGAAATCGCTATGATCTTATCTGCTGAATCAGCTGCTTTTTTAAATTTCCACAAGTGGATTTTACGGTCGAAAAAAGAATAATACTGCGGATATCTCATAAAAATGAGATCGTGAATGGTCACCACTTTTTTAATCGGGGCATGATCCCATTTCAAAGGCAGTTCGCCGGATAACCCATGAAAAATATCTGAATTCTGTTTCTGGGCATCCTTCCCCATTTTCAGCTGCCTGGACATCATGCCGCCTGAGGTTTCAGCAAACCGGACAGCAGGGTTTTCCAAGATATCCTTTCCTCTCTCCGACTGGTTTTTATTAAGTAAAATGTATTCGTTTTCAGGAAAATATTTTGCCAGAATCCTCACCAGGTCCCTGGAATAGTTGCCTAATCCTGATGTGTTGTGGTAAAATCTTTTGGCATCGTAAGCGATCTTCATAATTCAATCTGTTTTTGAAATTCCTGAAAGGTGCCGAAGGTATAGTTTTTACTTTTTAGCCAGGAAATAAATGCATCAAACCTTTCCACCATGTCTTTTCCAGAATTTTTTACGGTAAAACCGGGTAATTTAAAAGCTTCATCTTTAATTTCTGCAAATTCCCAGGGATGGAAATAGATGTTTAAATACCGGTCTTTCTTTAACGTGTCTGACGCCAGTTTCTTATAAAAAGACAGAGGGAAATTATGAAAGCTCAGCCAGAATAAAGGGATCCTGAAATTGGGAGACACCGAAGCCGGAATCTGGGTCACCTTCCCTTCTTTAAAATACGTCCTTGAAAATTTAAGATTGTTATATCTTCCCGGGAGAAATGTCGGGTTGATGGATGAATTATAGGCATAACCGGCATCTTCCACCGCATTTTTTCTCACCGGCATCATTCTCGGCATCCTGAGACCTGTTACTTTTGCAGAAAATAATTCTTCCAGCCTTTCTTTGGATTCTTTCAGGTGCTTTTCTTCAAAATCTGAATGGAACCAGGTGTGGGAAGCCAGTTCATGGCCATCATCCAACAGCCTTTTGATAAGGTGTTTACTGTTTTCAGCAAAAACTACGGTTGAAAAAAAAGTAGCTTTTACATGGTGCTTTTTAAGGAGATCCAGGATTCTTTCCAATCCGGTCTGTGAGACGGAAATCTGTTTTTCAAACGGAATTTTCCCTTTGTATTCCAATGGCATATCAAATTCCTCAATGTCAAAACTCAATAAAACCATGGTTAAAAATTTTTATTTTTGATGATATAGTTCGGTCTTTCTTTTACCTGCTTAAAGATTTTCCCTAAATAAATTCCTATGATGCCTAAAATGATCAGCTGTAATCCTCCGAAGAAAACAATGGTCATAATCAGTGATGCCCAGCCTGAAATTTCCGTTTCTGTAATAAATGAATGGATCACATAAATGCCGTACCCCACTACAGAAAGTCCTGAAAACAAGAAGCCGAGATATGCCGCAATATAAAGCGGTTTTACACTGAATGCCGTAATGCCGGTAAAGGCAAACGTAACCATTTTTTTAATGTTATAGCTGCTTTGCCCTGACAGTCTTTCATTGGCGGTAAATTCTATT
>Ga0265798_10010610_pt1 | contig 11338 bp, 13 predicted proteins | sample P3T30metagenome_FD_192430 | JGI IMG/M metagenome (GOLD analysis project Ga0265798, IMG submission 192430) | Plant litter microbial communities from East Loma Ridge, Irvine, California - P3 T30 | ecosystem: Environmental > Terrestrial > Plant litter > Unclassified | place: USA: California... | reverse complement strand
ATGATGGGTGGCTAACGTCTAGACTTGTACATGCCTGTCAGCTTGACAAGATCACCACGAATAAGTGGTCGCCCGATATGCTCAAAGGTGGACGTGGTCAGGAGAATGCATGGCCGTTACTCGGTCCCCCGAAAGGTCAATGGGATCTTTGTGAGCGTATACATGCTTTGTAAGCCATTTATACCAAACACTGGCTCAAGCTGACTATTCAGCTGGGGGGTCTGGGCCAATGTCAGGGGGGCGTCCATCATGCTCCCATGGCCTTCACCGATTCGAGACGAGACCATTCTTACTCCACTCCCCTACGCGCCCGACGACTATCTCACTGGCGCTATTGCTCATCTTCCCGATATCTCTCTCAGAGATCTGTACGAGCAACCATACACCGGCGCTGCCCCTCCAAACTATAGCTATGGACTCATGATGGCTTCACTACACCTTCTCGACCGGGCCAAATCGGTCAGGGAAGGACCCGTATCGTCGCAGGCCATTTTCCGGGACCTCGCACGCGACACTGTGGTTTCACGATCACCACGCTTGGAATCTCCTGCAGTGTATAGAGAAATCATGGATGGGGCCAACTACTTGTTTGGCAAACTCCCTTCATCGGCCAGGATCGATATCCACTCATCAGTTCCTTGGATCAGCTTTGATGCTCCTATGCTTGTAAGTCCTCTATAACTTATATGGGATCGCGCTCATGTCCAGCTGGTCTGTTTAGTCGCAGTCAGGATGCACCTCCACGACCCCGAAGGCGACGAGTATGACCGCGAAACATGCTTCACAGCTACCAAAGAAGCAGCATCAATAATTAAACCATGGATCAAACAACTTCGATCTGATGATACGAAACAAAATATTCGTGCTGGGCCCAAAATATCTTCGAGGGATAGGAACGGAGTAGCAGGACCTTATGTTTTGGTTCCCTGGTTCTGGACTGTTAACCGCTTGATCAGGAGTGCGAAAGTCTTGAAGAGTTTGGGTAGGGTCAGGGAAGCTGGAGAAATGGAGAGTGATGCCGGGATCGTTGTACAAGGTTTGAAGGAGCAGGGGGTTCTGTATCCTCTTGTTGGGGAGGCTGGACCATAGAACATTCCATTTGTATAGATACTAACTGAATATATACTATAGATACTCCTATCAATATGTAGTCATGACACTTACTGGACATTGGCCCGTGTCGTACGATAGTGAAATGTTGCGTGACCTCCGTTGTTCCTTCCTTGAATGATCAAGGGTCGCCCGAAGCAAGCAAGGGGTGACCCCAACACCGCTTGTTGTGTTGATGCTGGAAGTGTAAGAAGGAGTGCCACAGTTGTCAGTGCCTATGACGCTCAATTTAACCTTAAATAACCCTGAGCCTCGGATGCTGCGCTTTAACCCAGTCCGGACATGACCATCTTACCCGGCTCGGTGTACAAGGCACTCTGTTCTAAGTAGTCTTGTCTACTTCACTTATCAAGACAGCAGACATATACTCCTGGCCTTTTAGACCAATCCGACACACGTCTAAATCACGCACTCAAAAATCGAGATCTGTCGAAAGGAGCCCTACGTCGGCAAGGAACCTTCCTTCCTATCTTTCAAACAGGCTCAATCGAACTTACCTCGACCTGTGCTATTCATCGCTTTCCAGATCTTTTCTTGGCCCCGTCCTTCGTCACACTCCACAGCCTCTCACATCATAGAAGCAACTCGCACCAGCTTTCGCAGTCCTTGTTGAGCCCGTCGAGTCCTTTCAGAGGGGTACGAGACGCAACTTGGCGTCTGGCTTGGCAATCGCAATTGTAGAGGCGTAAAGGGATGACATCGACGTCGACTTCCACAATGACCGAAACTGCGGATAACACTTCTACATTTCGGTCATATGCCTCTAGGCGTTCATTACTGGATCATCATATTCCTACTTCCGAATTGGAATTGGGGATCATGAACAAGCAGGATGATGCCGAGAGCAGTGGGGAGGCACCTTCCTTGGGTCCTGTCCTGGGCGCGCATACGAATACAGCCTCCCTCACAAACGGAGTATCAGCGTCTGCACCTGTCAGTCCTATTGCTCGCTCTGAAGTCTCGAATTCCAGGACGACACCGCTTGTGATTCCCACGGAGCAATATGATGGGCGTATACCGTCCCATAGAGGCCCACCACGGAGTGCTCTACCCGATTTCCTACCTCCTTCCAAGCCCGAGCCAACAAACGAACCCGTCAGGGCAGAATCACCGGCTCCAGTCGGGGCATACGCTCAACCACAACCACAACCTCAATCTCAAGCTATCCCCTCACTACAGAAGCAACCTATAGCCGGACCATCTGGACCCCCCAAACGTCTACTGTCAACCCATATGGCGGACCATCCCAACGATACCGTCCGAGATGCCATCAAGGAACGGTTCCCGCTCCCAAATCCTCTCATTCGACTGTTCAAGCGATTTAGAGTCAAACATAGCGTTATAGAGGGAATGACCAAGGAGGAGATGGATCACTGGGAAGGTCAGCGGGAGACTCTGATGCAGAAAGCCGGTTGGAAGATGGAGGGAACCGAGGGGCCTGGGACTGAAATTACAGAACTGTACTGGAAGGTGAGTTGGTTATTGGGAGCAAGAGGGCGAGCTGATGAAAGATGTATCTCTCATTGATGCCCACTCTCGAGCGGGATCCGCTTTCCGGTCTGGTCCCACCTGATCTGATCGGGTCAACTGGTGTCATGCCTTTATCCGTCATCTCCCTCATTCCCGATATCATGGCACACTATAGGGATGTTATAGTCAGAGCGGAGAAGGAGGTGTTCTTGGTGACGAATTACTGGCAGTATGTCTATCTACATTACCCCCGACTTAGCTAATCGCTAGACCTTCTAACTCTGTCTCTACAATCGTCAAAGCCCTGCGAGACTTGTCAGCTGCCGTCGTCAAATCAGGAAGACCACCAGTCGTCGTCAAGCTAATGTACGATCGAGGATCATGGGAACAATTATGGAATTCGCATGCGCCTGTCTCACCGGAAAAATGGGCTACTATCGATCTACCTACTCAGAAAGAGGTCCCGGGTATAGATCTAGAAGTGATCAATTTCCATCGTGTCCTACTCGGCACATTCCATGCTAAATTCTTGGTGGTGGATCGGAAAGTCGCTCTGCTCAACAGTAACAATATTCAAGGTAAGCTAGATTATGTGTGTTTTGTGAAGATCGAGCTAATCTGTAGATCGACCAAATCTCGAGCTCATGTCTCATTTCGAAGGACCTATCGTTGATTCATTTTACGAGATCGCCCTGCAATCATGGTACAACCGCTTGTCTCCACCTCTTCCTTTCATCGCTACCCCTTATCAACCTCCGCGAGACGAGAATGGAAATATTCGATATCGGTTCGCCGACCGTAACCCCTACTTTGACGATATCGAAGTCGTGAAAGCAGCCAAAGCAGCTCGACAACTCTTGCGGGATCAAACGAAAGATACCGACTTGGAACGAGATGCCGAACGTCAGACCTTCACCGAGGCCGTAAGGCGAAAGATCGATCAACAGCGAGCATCATTCGCAACCTGGGCGCCGGGAGAGCAGCTCGACATGCGAGCTCAGCAGGCTATGAGGGATTTACGAGAATTTAGAGATAAATGGTCTTGGAACCCTTCGAGAGCTGGAAGTAGAGCTCCCAGTCGTCGGCCATCTTATAGTGAGACTACGAGACCTGATTTGGAAGATAGGATCGGTGAAGAAAGTCGTATACGAGAACAATCGGAAGCGAGGTCTTCTCCTACCATGGTAGGTGGAGATGTACCTATGCCGAAATCGAAGACATATCCCGACCCGACCGACGTCCATCCTATCGACCATGCCCGTAATGATCATCCCCTGAATCAACCGCATGTCGCTTTTGCTGGATTGACTGATCCAATGAAAATCAGGGACGGCACGATCAAGACGGATGAAGAAGGACAAGATGAGGCTTCAGTGGAAGGACCTTCTGACCCTTCCAAGCGTGTCGCTCCTGCTACCGTCGTCATTACAGAGCAAGGCGGTATCAGAGAAGGACCGGCCAATGGGCCAGTACACGTTCCTACGATAGTCGCCTCGCCCTCGGGCTCTTTGGTAGATCTACGGGAAAACAGGCCGCGAGACGAGAGAGAGTCACGAGGAGAGGATGTACTGGAACCACCAAAGGCATTGAATGTACCTGGAGAGGATAAACCTAGAGCTTCTGGTGAGAGCGAAGTGCGACCTGAGGGGACTGGTACGAAAAGGATGTTCCAGTTGTCCAAGCGATTCAGTACGTCCCTCCTCCATTTTGGAGGAATAGAAGTTGACAAGCAGATGCCGGTGCACTATCCGATGCCTGGGCCACGGTGGAGGATTCAGATGAGTTCGATAATTTCCGACCTCACGTTGTTCATGCGCCTCATGAACCTGTGCCTATTGCAATGTGTTGTCGGAAACCGCATGGATTCCCTGGGCATCACGATATTCGGAACCCTCAAAATGCAGCTTGGTTAGCTGGATTCCGATATGCCAAGAAGAAGGTCTTTGTGTATGTCTTGCTTAGCTAGATCGTAAGAATGAAGCTCATGAACAGTCAATCCCCTACACTCAATGCTAGACCGATCGTCAGGGCAATTAAGCAGACTTGTCGGCGTGGTGTCGAAGTCATTCTTTTCTTGGATCTTGGTACGTTGACTATAGATATGTAGACACGAACGAAGCTGACAAAAAGGATTTAACGATAAAGGCGAATCAATCCCCTTCCAGGGTGGTACGAACGAGGAAGTCGTCGATCGTCTATACAAGAAACTGTCAAAGGAGAAGAAGGAGCAGTTCCTCAAGGTCTACTGGTGAGTGCCTAGCTGCGATGAGACCAAGGAGAAAGCTGACGAGTAGGTACACTGGTAAAGACCAAGTCAGACCATTGAACGCGGTCAAGAAACAGCGTAACTGCCATATCAAGTTCGCGGCCTATGACGATCAGGTCCTCATCCTTGGAAACGGTAATCAAGGTTAGTCTCCCTGGCCTACTCATGCTTGTGTCAAAAAAAAGGTCGGAGCTGATATTCAGATTCCCAGAGTTGGTTCCATTCGCAAGAAGTAAACGTCATGATTGATTCCAAACAACTGGTAGCGGAAATGATGGATACCCTCATGTCGAATCAGAATACGATGAAGTACGGTTTAGTGTCCACAGATGGGATATGGAGGGATGAAGAAGGGAAAACACTACAGGATTACGGAGCTACGGGAAGCGATAAATTTAGAGGATTGTCTGCTTTCATCAATATCATCAAGACGATATAGTCAGAATTATAGCATTTATAGATAGATTCGTTACTATCTACTTCATTTCACTTTATTACCTTATTTTACATCAGTTGTCATGCTACTACTTGTTTTTCTGAATGCGAGAAGGCGGACGCGATAGGAAAGGCTTGGCCAGCCGATAGGCGGTAAACGTCATAGGCACTTAGGAGCCAAGACTATCGCGTTCTTGGACCTTCTGAAGCTTGACTTGCGCAACACAACGTCATGCTTGCGTCATGGGCACATGTAGTCGACGAGTGACTGGGTACATATACAGTCTGATACCATAGCTGAACTGTATCTTACTGACAGATCACATCGAGATAGCATAAACTGAAAGCCATAAACTAGAACACCATGGGAGTGAGTCACCTACATTGTCTCGATATCCCAAGGCTGATTTTAGATTGTCGATAAAGTCAAAGACGCCCTTCACGGCGACAACCAGAACACTGTGCGTCCTCCACCTATCCTGCTGGCACAAAACACGACTCACTAACAAGCAGGACAAACACACAACCAACCAATCCGGGCATCACACTGGACAATCATTCACCCAAAGTGGCCCTGGCGCGCAAGGAACAGGATCAAACGCCCACGGCACCCTAGGATCAGGAGCGACAACGGGCGGTCTGGGAGGTGATGGATCTGCACAAGGTAATTCGGGTGGACCACCTGGATTACAAGATTATCTAGGCGATAATGCCGCCGGTCAAGGGGGATTAGCAGCTCAAGCCGCTGGTGGACCGGGTGCACCTGGACAACCGGGCCAAATTGGAGGTGGGGTCGGATCAAGGTATGTTGATTCATTGGAAATAGGAATGGAGAGCTGATGAATTAGCGGACCCACATACCCTGGACAGCAGGGGGATATTGATGGACCGCAGAGTGGATTGGGAGGACAGCAGGGTGGCTTTGGTGGACAACAAGGTGGTTTGGGCGGTCAACCAGGAAGTGCTACCCAGAACAAGCAGAGTTTCTGAACCTAGTATCAGATTATAGTTCCAGTGATACGAATGAAGAAGGAATGCAAAGCAGTACACTCATAGCTCATAGGCATTGGTATCATGTAGCAAGATGTTAGGCGCGGCGTTGTATTCCGTTGGGTGCCTAGCGTATTTCATGTGTTGATCGCGTCGGAGTAGTGTGTAGTGTTGGTATAGCTTTACGCATACAGCCACAGCATGGCATACCTACTACGAGAAGGTAATATCACCATCGTCCACTGCGATGGTGATAAGCTACGAGCCGCATTTGGAGTTCAGGAGTTCCTAGCCAGACCAACGGTCGTGCGTCCCATTTAAGTATCATATAATCAGCTAATAGTCAGACGGTAGACGCGACATATGCCATTCCGCGGGCCGGTTCGTCAAAGCCAGAATCATCTCGAGCAGGTCACACTTTGGACCCTATCTCATCAGACGGACAGGTAGATGAAGGCGATGTGAATATGGAGGGCGACGCCAAGGTAGCAGATGTCGAGGTTGAGGGTGAGGGCGAGAAGCGGGTTGGATGGATTATTGGAGAAGAGCTCAGTAAGGCTCGGGGTGAGGAGGGTTGGGAAGACAACTATGAACAGCACTGGCCTTTTCGCGCGAGTTCTGGTACAGAAGACTGGGAAGGTCGGGCCTATGTGTTGTATGTTTGGCTGTCAAGGACGGGGCATGACGGCCAAGCTGATTTCCAGAACACATGTCCTTACGTTACTCGGTCTCAACGTTGCTGCCAATACTTCACCGCTCCTGCTTATACCACCGCCATCACCACCCTCGTTCCCATTACCGCATCAAGCAGCTTGGGCTCAGCTCGCATTCGAAGATCTCAGCGTCCCCGCACTGTCATTCCTCCCCGCACCGCTGGCCAGTCTGTACGCTGTCGGCGCTACAACCGGTATAGTACTACATATAGGCCGAAAAAGGAGTGAGGTTGCAGTAGTTACCGACTCGGTAATCCGCTGGGAATGCAGTACGACAGTCGATGTTGGATATGGGGATTGTGAGGTTTGGCTAGAGGATCTGTTGATGCGGGACCAGGACTTGGATAAGAATCTACAGATAAACCTTGGCGGAGACGGGACTTGGGAGGCTGGACAGAAGGAGAAGATGATCAAAGAGGTCGCAAATACCATTTGGACAGAATGTACAGGGGATGACCTCGAGGTTCCACCAGCTGAAGCTGGCTCGAAAGCTATCGCTGCCGTGACAACTCAAGCGCAGGAGGATGATTCGTTTGACGTCGCCAAGAAGTGAGTCCGACTCCATGCCTTTTGTGGTGGTGCTGACGGCAGACTCGTTGGAGACGCACCAGCAGCAGCCGCTTCTCACAAGAAGAAATCAACAGCGGCAGCAGCTGCCACTGCAGCAGCCAATAAAGCCGCCGCGGACGCAGTAGCAGCCGCCGCCGCAGATGTCATTACGATCAACATACCTTCCTTACCCGAGAAAGAGGTCACAGTCGGTCAAGTCAGACACCGACTATGTGAACCATTGTTGCGTGGGAAAGGCGGAAGTGGGGATACGGTCTGGGAAGGTATGGGCAGGGCTATGAGTAATGCCACCATGTCTCCAGCGGATAAGATGGCAGTTTGGGATGGGGTTGTCGTTGTTGGGGAAACTGCTAGGATCAAGTGTGAGTCTTCGGAGCACGGACTAAGGGTTGAGCGATTCTGACAGTATAGCTTTCTCCCCTGCGCTTCTAACGCACCTTTCTCCGTTCTTGCTGTCGAGTGTAGACCTGCCTTCGGACGTTCAGCCATCACGTACAAGACTACTATCAATACCGTGAGTTCAGCTTCCACTCTCTCTTGCTGAAAGCTGATCATTAGCGACTATTTCACAAATTACAAAGGTTCCATGACCGAATTAGCACCTTTCCTAGGTGGTTCCATGGCCGGCAAGGTAAGCTTAATTTGATTGGATTTCGGTCAATAAGCTAACTAGCAGGTGGTATTCTCTGATCAGGCTGGTAAACATAGTATCACCAAAGTGGATTATAATGCCAAAGGACCCGCTGTTGTCTACTCGACATTCGACAGCGTGGATCAATAATAAAGTAGAAAGGTAGAATGCAACAACTAACAAGGGTGATTACGGTCCTTTATGTGAGATTGACGAGGCGGTCAGCCGACATCGAAAACGATCGATCATTTCACTGATCAGACTACCCACTTCCTACGTGAAAACTTGTGCTCTTGGGAACGACGCTAGGTGTTGGTATTAGCGTGTCACGCTGATCCGTCTTGTGCTCGACTGACAAAGGTGGTCAAGGAGGTCAGCTTGGATTGACAGCAGTGCGACTTTGTTTGACTCGACGAAGATCCTTTGTCAATCTCAGGAGTGACTCCTTGGTCTCAACGCGCTCCTTTGACCAACGTCGATCCATATGCGGATCTGGCAATGGGTGATGATGTAGGTATAAAGCAGTGCTGACACTATGGGTATGATCACCCCCTACTCGACACTGCTCAGCGACTTGACGATCTGAACCTGTAAAACAGCTACAACCATGCCAAGAGGACTCGATGTCACCATCGCCTTCATCAGCTCCACTGCTCTGATCTTCAACTTATCAACATACATCCTTCCCATCAGTATAAACAGGGCATTCGCCAACACTATCACCGTTACACCCAATTACGAGGGATCCCCTACGTTCGATTTCGCATTCAATGGGAAATGTTTTGCCGATGATGTTAGGGTATCGTGTTTCGACTCGATGCTTGAGTCAATAAGAGCTAGCTCGACGGGCTATGATGATATTGACAGTCTCCAAGTAGAACCTGGGTACTATCAACTCATGAAATTGCTTGTCGCAAGCTACTCGATCTGTAAGTGCTCCGTCCCATTCTCTCCTAGTTTGCTGATTGGTAGTCCATGGCTTGATGCTTTTATCATGCTACTCTTTGCTCGCGTACGATCTGGCTAGGACAGAAAGTACCAGTTGCCCAAGCTGTCAACGCAAGATAATTCGCTGGTACCGAAAATTCGCAGCCATCTGTATGGAATTGACTACAGTTGCAGGTCTGTTCGCCTCTGTAAGTCGACTGCTCCTTTGTCATCACGTGAAACTAATGGGAAGGGAGTCGGACTTTCATTCGCCCTTAATCTCATATCGAGCGCTACGCAAGTAGAAAACCTTGATTCCAGAATCGGGTAAGTCTAGTCTTGAAGTATAGGGTCTCGCTCATGATAGCTCTGGATGGATCCTTCATCTCCTAGCTACCGTTGGATACTTCATAGCGACCGTGTGGTTCACTTTACCTTCATCCGTATGTCTTCCTTATACCGCAAGCTGGTGATTACTGAGTATCACAGGAAAGAGACGAAGTTCCGGATGAAGATTGTAGCACGCCCATTCCTCCCTTTGAAGGTATGGTGGATGAGAAGAGTAGAGGTCATATCGCCTTGCAGACTGTTTGATGTGTAATTGCAAGATGTATTGATACTGTTGTGACAGTACTATGTCTAATGTCCTTTCGAGGACATTCCCAAGACATAATAATACTCTCCGGTCAGCTGTGATCGACTGGCGGTGCCATCCTGTTGTCGGCCAAGGTCGGCCCGGTGCCTCATGCGCCGTTGTGCCATCAACCCTCCACGCTTCTCGTGTCGCATTCAAGCATTGGGTCATACAGTATACATCATACAGATCGACCCAATCCCTTACAGCAGCAATCACAAGGACATAACGGAGCAATCTGCGTCCGAAATGGTAGACCGGGAAGATCGTTTCCAAGGGATTTGCCGACTTTGTATCTCGTTCCTTCGGCACCTATTTCGTTGCGCTTAAGCTCACCAGGTCCTCTTGATGGCCCATATTGTGACATATAGATTGCCCTCTCCTCTCCGATACGATATGGCTTGGTCCCAACGGACGCTTGGAAACAATACGAACATCCTTTAGCTGAAACAAAAGGATGGAAAGGATGGGAGTTTATTGTTCCCAAATTCAACTAAATTCTGGTTCATCACATTCAATTGATCATGAAACAACTAGACAATACAGTCATGCAGCTGTACTCGACACTAGTGCCGGGCGATACATGGTAATGCTGAATGCTGAATGCATATATGCTTGCAGGACACCTATCACTCACCTCCTTACTTTCATCATTAAACTACAGATCAGCTATCATGAGGTTAATCGATCTCACAATCTTTTTAGTACTCGGACTCGGGCCAGGTATGCTCCTTCCGATCCTTGGGCAGGGCTGATAGTATAGTCAAAGCTAAAATATGTTCTTCGGAAACATGTATCAAAGGCTCTTCCCAATCACCTCGTATGTCACATCCGTCGACATCATAATGACACTCAGTCCTTGCCCACTCCTCCTCTGCCGACCTTTTACCGGGCACATACCCCTCATCCGATTACTCTCCCTCATCGCTTGATACTCGAAACCTGACTACGACCTCTACATCAGATTCATTCACCCTCAACCTCCCGTCCACACCCGTCATATTCGCCTCGAAGAATTACCACGATCCAACCGCTGAAGAGTGGTCATCGGCGATATTCCCTGATGGATGGTATGGTCTTATCAGCCCAGGGCTGGCTGTATGGGGAGCCATACCTGTCAGAGGAGAATTGAGGAATATACCACCGAAATCAAGGGAGTTTATGGATGTAGCCTATGGTGAATCCAGAGCTACGGACGGAGCTGATCATAGATCGTTGTGAGCCTATCTGTGGGTCAGGAGGAAAGTGTGTACCTAGTATCACCAATGGAACTGGGATCGAGAGAGGATCCTGTGATTGTAAGCCCGGATGGGGCGGGGCATCATGTGATCAGTGTGCAGAGGGCTTTTGGGGATCGGACTGCCAAGGTAAGCCCTTCCAGTCATGCTGCTGAGATAGATACTGATATCAGCTTGTACTGGCGATTGTACTCAGTGCGATGAGGGTCTGACCGGGACTGGAACTTGTTTGGGAACTACCACCGATTCAGTGAAAGGTAAGCGAGACTATTAGGGGTCCAGGCTGATGAAAGGCTGTAAATGTTTGCGTGGGACTTGCACTTCGGACGTCACATGTACTTGCGCGGCTGGGTG
>Ga0265798_10010608_pt1 | contig 11339 bp, 9 predicted proteins | sample P3T30metagenome_FD_192430 | JGI IMG/M metagenome (GOLD analysis project Ga0265798, IMG submission 192430) | Plant litter microbial communities from East Loma Ridge, Irvine, California - P3 T30 | ecosystem: Environmental > Terrestrial > Plant litter > Unclassified | place: USA: California... | reverse complement strand
AAGTTTTTCTTGAAATCAAGCTTCGATCCTAGGTATTCGGGGTTGGCGAAGTTGAGGAGGGCAAAGTATTCCGATAAATCGTTTTGTATAGGTGTTCCAGTGAGGATGACTCTTCTTTGGACATTCAGAGCGGTGAGAGATTGGAAGGTCAATGTGTCTGGAATCAGCTTGGGCTCTGTCGCTAAATGCGCAGGCTTACCGGCATTCTTGAGACGATGGCCTTCGTCGGCGAGAAGCAGCCCAATCGGCGCACCGGCGAGCTCATCTTGCAATGTCCTTAGAGTCTCGTAGGATACGATCATCACTGTTGATCAGCCTTGCGTTACCGAATAGGAAGCGTGAGTGGGACTTACCAGGTAAAGTAACATTCCGACCATGTGCATTGACCCATCTTCGGACAGCTGGGACCAATTCTGCTTTTCCTCCTTTCCCATCTACCACAAACGGGTTGATTGCTCCTGGTCCTAGCCATTTGACTGTCTATCAGCTTGGCGGTACGATGCGAGGCCGAAGGAGCTTACCTAGCTCTGCGGCCCAATTGCCTACTAGTGATGTTGGGCATGCTACTATAGCTTTCTCGCATGTCCCTTTTCCTGCTATTGGCGATTGCTTGAGTAGTGTCCACAGTAAGGCTATACACTGTAATGTCTTTCCTAATCCATCAGCATGGTCGCGGTCTCGAGTGAAAGAACGGACCAAGACCCATCTCGTCCGCCATGATGCATCCCCATGCACCATCCGCCATCAGACCCGTCGTACATTTGTACAAGAACTACCATCAGCCTGATTCAAACAGGAGACTTGACTCAGGATGGGAGGCATACCTTGACACCCTCAATCTGATGTGGTCGTAACATCTTTGCCAACCTCGGATCAATGACCACTGGCACTTTGGTCTCCAGCTTCTTCTTGACATCCACTATACCCAGTATTGCCTTCAATGATTTATGAGGACCTTTTGCTTCTTCCTCCCTCTTTTTCCGTTCTGCCTCTGCTGCTTCTTCGTCGATTACTTCTATTATTGGTTTATCGTCTATTGTCGGGTCGTACAAGACAATTGCGTGGTCCGCCATTGGATCAAACAGGGGTCGTGGAGCGAGGGAAGGGTGCGGGCGGGCACCTAGTGATGCGTGGGAGAGTGTGTGAATGATCTGTTCAGATGTCTTGGGATTAATCATCACAGGTATTGAGAATCTGAGTATTAGTTGAAGAGAACCGAGCTCATCAGCGGACTTACCCCTTTGCAAACACGACCGTCCTGTCCTTCTTCCCAAATACTGGAAACTTCCGATTACACCACTTTGCCATATCCCCAAGCACCCCATCACCCCCATAGACTTTGTTTCCCATTTCAAATGTTCCCATCTTCTTCTTTGGCTCTCCATCAGAAGCGTCTCCATCATCGTCATCCTTTCCGCCTCCTCCTTCTTCCTTGTATGAAACAGCTTTCCGTTTACGACCAGGTATAGCCAATGTACGCGTCGGCGCTAATGCTGATGGAGCTTTGTATGGTTTCGATACTATGCCATATCCACCTGATGTTGCTGATGTTACTGGCTGATCTCCTAGTTTCGATTGTGGTAATCTTCTTAGCATGTTGTATCAAGATATGAGTATTATAAGAGTATAGAGTGTATTGAGTGTTGATTTCCGATCTTTATTACTTTGTGACATGAGTGGCGATAGAAATCGGTCGCGTCAACTGATCAATTACGTAATTATTGATATCTGACCACGTGCTGGAAAAGTTGAATCTTCTTTCTGTCAATCAGCATCAATTGTCTACACTCATTTGATACTTAAGCCAAACACTCAACGCAATAGCTACACGACAATCGCAATACCGCAGAGCTTCGTGCAGTATAAACACGAGACAGTCATAGGAGAAAAGATTGATCGAAAGTCGGTCCTCAGCCAGTCACCATGCCCAGGTCAAACGAGGATGAGCGTCGTCAAGTTCAGGTTCTTCCTGAACGTATAGGAGCTGTACGTCTTCTAGTCTCCATGTGAAAGTGAACATACACGAGAATATTCGCTAATGTTCAGGTCGCTGGTTCGGAGTTCCCAGGCCACTATCCCGGAGAGAACCACTCTTGGGATCTAGAAAAATTCAAGGATGTAAGTAGCCGTATATCTCAGTCTGGACTTGAGCTGACATGCAGGATCTAGTGGTATCAGTACAGAGGCTGACACCGTCTTCCATCGAGTTTGACTTGGTCGGAGTGGACGCGTCAATAGCAAATGCGCTACGACGAGTCATGATTGCCGAGGTCAGTCATTTACAACGTACATCTCAAGTGGTGCTGATTCCAGATCCCAACAGTAGCTATCGAGGAGGTCTACGTTTGGAACAATACATCCATCATGCAGGATGAAGTCCTGTCACACCGTCTTGGCTTAATCCCCCTAAAGGTGGATCCTCGTAAATTGGTCTTTCCCCGTAAGTCATTTCAGATTTGCGCAGGGACGAACTGATGAAGCAGCACCTGGATCCAACAAACATCTCGACAACGATACAATCATCATGGATCTACGAGTCCGATGTGATAGACGCCCAGATGCTCAGAAGGGAGAGACGGATCCTAGGAAACTGTACTATGACTCGAATGTTTATTCCGGGATGTTGGAATGGAGTCCGGTCAATCAGCAGCCGGAAACATTCAGAGGGGACGAGCCTAGGCCAGTGGTAGATGATGTTCTATTGACAAAATTGAGGCCTGGTCAGGTATGTCTATATCCCCCTCAACTGGAGAAGCTGGAGTCAAGCTGATGTTCAGATGGTGGACATGCACTGTTTCGCACGAAAAGGAACAGGAGCAGACCACTCGAAATGGTCGCCTGTCGGTAAGGTACCGAATCCTCGAGATGGGACAAGCTGACATAGTAGCAACCGCATCCTACCGTCTCCTACCCCACATCACCATCCGTTCACCCATCCCCCAGGAGCACCAAGAGAAATTCAGAGATTGTTTCCCACCAGGAGTCATCGCAATTGAGAACGACAGTAACGGGAACCCACAATGCATAGTCAAGAACCCAAGGAAAGATACAGTATCGCGAGAAGTACTACGACACCCTGAATTCCAGGATTTGGTTCAGCTATCCAGGATAAGGGATCATTTCTTATGTAAGTCCATTTCTGAGAGACTAAATCTGGCTGACTGGTAGATAATGTGGAGTCGGCTGGTCAGTATAACCCTGAGGAACTAATTCCAGAGGCTATCTCGATTCTGCTGGACAAGATTTCGGAAGTCGAGGTTGGGTTGGATAAGCTCTTTGAGGTCGATGCTCAGGCTTAGTAGGATGGAATAGTTAGGTCGATCGAACGCTGTGAAGGCTGTTTGGAGCGGACACATCATAGCTGCGGAGTTCGCATGTGGTCTCTGGATGCTCAGGTTTGGGCGTGCTTGCATGTACATTATATCATCTGTCGGTACCATGATCGCCAAGGGATCAGTCACATGCGTGTCGCAGCCCCGGAACTGATGGAAGCAACTCATAAGGCGCTTCTGATGCGACCTTGCGTAGCAATGTACAATAAGATGATAATATATGACATTACAACAGGGTATATCAACAACATAGATATGTGAGTCATTCCGTCGACCACCAAACCAAGGCGCAGTCTATTCGTATCCCCTTCCTCTCCTCTGTGAATGAAAGCCTATGTCAATACAGCCAAGCCTTCGTCTCAAACACTCGGTGTAATCGAGTCCGCGGCGATGATCTTCTTGACAAGCTTGACCACCTTCTTCTCCTTCTTGCCCATCTCCATAAGCATCTGTGCTCCACGTGTGTACCTCGGATCATCCGCCTGGGCAAACTTTGACAATCCATCGGCTACCACGTTCTTATCCCTTCTAATCCAGGTCACTTTCAACTCGATATCCTCCGCTTTCACTAACTCCTTGATAGCATCCGTCATAACCCTCACTTCCTTTGTCCCCTTTGCCTGACCTCCATAGACCTCACAAACACCCGAATTATCCATGTACGCATCGATATTCGAGCCTCTCAATAAATCTTTCCAGCGATGGATACATAGATATAAGGCTGCAGCTTCGTGCATTTGGATATTAGCCGGTGGAAGTTTGATGGAATGGAAATCATTAGGAGGGAGGAGGTTTATCGATGGTAAACGTTTATGCTGGTAAAGAGCTATTGGTCGTTTCGCCGGCCCAAGGTGGGCTCCGTATCCCTGTCCAGAAGCGTCGGTCCAGATTTGGAATGTAGGTCGGGAGAGCTGGAGGATCTTTCTGAAAGGCTGGAAGATGGGATGACGAGAGAGTAGGAGGATGTTGTAGTAGTCCAGCATGTTGATACGAGCCTCCAGCGTTTGGGTCTTTGTAGCAGATCTGGCCAGGTCTGGGACTGATATTTTGATGGGTCCTACCTCGATCGGATGCCCTCTCCTTACTCCTTGCGCCTTGTGCTGGGGACTATAAGTGACATAACGCGCAACGATCAAAGCGATCAACTTTGACCACCTCCACATCCCAGGCACGCACTTACCCGATTGTGGGAATCTGGCGTTCTGTCTTGGCAATACGGAAAATGCCTGGTATTCTAGAATAGGTATGGTCCACCGACATCTAAGCAAGTTCAACCCACAGATGGTCTCTATATATGTACAACGAGGTATCGTGAAGTTGCATTATGCCGTCCTTCTATTTCGTGAAACTCACCTAATCCCACCTCCTGCCGCCGCAGACAGGTTTATTTCACTTTCCCTGCCACCTTGATCAACTTAGTCGCCGCCTTGATCAGTTCCTGCGCCTGCTGGATGAGATTCTCTGCCGCTTCTATGAGTGCCGGTCCCGAGGTGTCTGATAAGGGTTTAGTCGATTTTGCTTCTATCGGGGTATCTATAGTGGTTACGACGATAACCTTGTCGGGTGTCAACACCGTCTCTTCTGTAATGCCCTTCCGCTCCTTCCTCATCCGGCTCCTCTCCGATATAGGCTTCACTGCTTTAGAATCTGCCGTCTTGACCGCCCCCCGCCTGACCCTAGCGTTCTTGGCGTTCGCTGCCTCGGTTTTCTCCATAGCTAGAAACAGCGCGTTGAATTCATCGCGTCGTATCTCTGTCGGCAGTTCTGCTTGCTCGAATCCGTCCGTACCCGGGGAATTCTCGAAATCGTTTGAGTTGCTGAATTGCGGCACGTGTACCGTGGTTTCAGTGGGGCGAGATATCCTTCTCCACAAGTTCCCAAGACGATGTATCGTCGGTAACCGTTTCCAGCGATGAAGGTTCCTGATCCAGCTTATGTTGATTAGCGGGATTGGAGGTCTCTTCGTCCTCCGCCTACTTGTGCATCAAGTTGACCGCGGCAATCTTCTTGCTCAATTCCTTGGCTGCCTTCGAGCCTTCCAGGCGGTGCTCTCTCATGGATTTGATGATTTCGGGGTATTCGATACTGTTATTCCGTGGAAATCTTGATAGTGCGTCGGCCAGTCTGTTGTTCTTGCCTTTCACCAATCTCACTTCTAGGTCGATGTCGTCTGTCCTGACTAAGGTCTTGACGGCGTCCACTATTGCCGATATATCTTCAAGGCCTTTTGTCTCTCTCGTTCCCTTTCCACCGAATGCCGCGAGAACGACTGTATTGTCGGTGTGGGCCACTATCGTTGCGCCTCGTAGTAAAGGTCTGAAGTGATCAAGGCTCAAGTATAGAGCTGCTGCTTCATGTACGTGTACATGATTCGTTTGAAGTTCGAGTCTCTTCTTGCCCTTGGGCGGAGGGAGTGAGGTAAGGCGTTTTTGCTGAAAGGTCGCGATGGGTTGATCGGCCGGTCCTAGATGTGCCCCGTAGCCTTTCAAAGAAGAATCTGACCATATCTTAACTGCGGGCCGGATGAAAGCTGCATTGGTGCCCAGAGATCGTAGTAGCGGATGACGCGCAAGAAGGGCATTGTTGTAAAGGTTCAAGGGCATTGTCGGAACGACGGGTGAGCGGCTTTGTTTGACGGCGGATTCACTTAGCCGATGGCAGTGTGATCGTCTCCCCTAAGCGCGCGTGGACTAAGGGTGTTTATGTTGACTGTCCTATGGCATGATGGAGCTGTGGTAGTCCGACATGGCAAGGGTCAAGCTGACGAAATCAAAGTCAAAGAACATAGAAACTCGTTACAGGCACGCTTGACAGTTTGTAGCGGTGTTTCGTATCGACCCTGTAGCAACATGACCAGCATGCATGAGAACCCGGAAAGTTTACCAAACAACCTTATGAACATCTACCGCACAATTACCGAGGATGTTTACAGCACTACCTTACGCCATACTCGAACCCTAACGGAATGAACATTAAGCAACCCTTCTTCGTTTTTCCCCCTTGTCCTCGACTTTGACTTCAGTCTTGACTTTCGGCTTGAGCCGCGCCAATCGCTCTTGTTCCTTCTTGAACGCTGACATGAGCTTGATATACTGTTCGAGATAAGAGACTGTACTTACAAGCCTTAGTCGGGGTGGTTGGAACCCACGAATTCATCCCTTGAAAGGACCTTTCCTTCTGCAGGACATTCCATGCTCGAACTTCGCAGCCATTGATGTCTCGAATATCGGCGTAATTGTCGGAAGCGAAAGCCCAAATGAAGTGTTCAAATGGCGTTCTAATTGGACTTTGAAGATGTTGTTTAACAATCTGCTTGAGGGCAGCGGGTGGGATTGTGTTCTTGTGTGCCTGCCCAGTCATACCGGATAGAGCCAAGAAGAAGTTGGCGTCCACAAAGCTTTCAGCGTCACAGCTTCCACAGATGATTCCCGGGACAAGGTCGGGACAGATTTCAGCGATGGTCCAGCCAGGTTGGTCATGGCGGAGCTTCAATATACAAGCATCCCTGTTTGACGAGCACCCGTGAAGTGTGTCGTGGGGGCTGACCTGCACATCAGCTTACGGTCTGCAAGATAATGTGATCATGCGGGACGCAGGATGACTCACGGTAGCGATTATTCGGATACTATGCGCCAACTGCTCCTTTGAGTAGCGAGGATCTCGGTTAGGCTCATTCGCATTTGGTACTTCGAAATGAGGCATGACGGCAGCTCGGTATGGTCGCATTCGTGGGATCGCAGGCTTGTCGACATTCGTGAAGTAGGTGGGAAAGATTTTGTTGCAAGGTCCTGTGGTTGGGGAGGGGAGGTACCCAGAACTTCTGCGCTCTGGGTTCGGATCTGGCGTTTCGAATTGATGCTCAGTAAGCCTGTCAGCTGTCAGTTCAGACGTTCTTGGTAGCGATAGTACTCACTCATGGGTCGACTTCACTAATGCTTCGAACCAAGCCTTCTCGGTATCCCTGACTTCTTGCGATCGTGAGTTGATTCGACACACATGATCGGCGAAAGTTGATGGCATCCCAAGACCCGCAGATTCAAGATCAGCATCGACCTCCTGCCACATGGTGTAGAGTTTGAAGAAGATAGATATCGACTCGATATCGAGGTCCTTTGTAACCTAGCGTCAGTATAATGCTACGACAAGAGTGAGGAATCTAACGCACTTGAGGGGTATGAGTTTTAGGTCCCATAATGAAGGAGCGTGTAGTAGGTGGGGCAAGTAAATGAGAGTGACTAGTTGGAAGTATAGCAAAGATCGGAGGGGGAAGAAGTTGTCTGAATACGACTTGCTCGTCTCACCTTTTTATAGCTTGTTCGCGATCGTTTGATAGGAAATTTCTCGGTCAGAACGGCGTCAACGATAGGCTTCATTCATCAATCAACTGTCGAGCGATCTTGACGAAGCGAGAAGCGTGATTGCTTATGGAAGCGTGACTCGGGTCATGAGCGCTATAGTATTCCTGTCACGCCGTCGGCGAGAAGCTGATGGACGCGAACCCCCCCTAATCTCGTGTTTAGCAACTTCCCAGTCTCCTTTGGCTCTTCGATCGACCGGAAAGCGGAGTATGATTGGTCATTCAGACTACTTCTCACATACACATAGACGATTTGTGTGCATTGGATAACGCAAGTCTCGATTCCATCCTTTGGTAACGCTGACGAAATCCTTGAGCCGAAGGACACACAGCCAAGGCTGTAAGAGGCTCCTTGCCGAGCGACAGGATATCCCGGCGTACTGGATTCGAGAGTAGATGCGCGGACTGAGTGTGATAAATTGGTGGCATGGAAAGTGCTCAGCCCCGGGACTGCAGGAGAATATACAACAGCGAGGTCAAAGGAGGTCGTAACGAGATTGTTCCTCTTCAGGCACGACGGCACAATTCGAGGGACCGTGGCTGTTTTAGTAGCGTTCTGCTCTGCGAGCGGTGGATCGGTTCACTCGCCACAAATAGATGACTCCCAGTGAGGCTTACGAGCAAGTTCCATGGCAGAGGTGCTAGCTTGCCGGACCAGCTGAGACAATTCCAAACTTCCGTTTCTTCCGGTATCTGCTAAATTTTGTGATCTATATAGTGTCACTCCAAGTTGCGGCATTGAACGGACACTTGACCGAGTGGTTAAGGGTTAGTTTCTCTTACCTTATTATCACCTTCTTATTGCTGACCTTAAGTGCTAGCTTCAGGGGCTTCTTCTCGGAAGACAATCCTCGACCGCTAGTCTTCGGGCGTGGGTTCGAATCCCACAGTGTTCAAACAGCCATATGGGCCTTCTTTTTGGGCTCTGTGAAGTGTCCAGAGGCCTTGGGAAGTCCTTGAAGGCGTCTGAGAGACTTTGGAAGACTTGACAGTCGGTGGCGAAATCTGTATCGCAGTAGCGGTGTTTACCGGGTCAAACGACCGCTTGGCACTGTCATGTAAATGTTGCGGAGACTCTGTGCCCGAAGACTATCTAAGCTACCGTGGTCCGCAGCAGGCAGATCGAAATAGAGACGCAAAACTACCGCAAACGGCGCCACAAAATAGAGTTTTGGTACCTGTCTCAAATCTTATCACCGGAATCCTCCGAGGCCGATCAGCCGTCCTAATCTGATGCGATTTCTAGCTAGTGATTTTGTGGATCGCTGATTAAGTGGAGAACCGGTCTCGACTGACGCAACCTTAGGTGGAGGACCGGCGGCAACTGATGCAGAATCAAGGTTTGATCGGGTCCAGATCATCGGAGAGTCTGCATGGAAAAGGTATATATACTGGTAGTGGAGCGATCGGACGCCACCATTCCAACAACTTCTTTCCAAACTTTCGAGCCGGACTCGAATACAGCTAGACCATAATCAAACTTGAGCAGGACTCATATCACGAAACAACGTTACACATACGAGATACACATCTGAAATGTTCAAACTTGCCACTCTCTGTTCTCTAGTGCTGGTCACTACCGTCAACGCTCAGTAAGCCCTCCCCAAGATTGTCGCTGACAAGTAGTGTTGCCCTCTGGGATAAGGGAATGTTTGGTTACAATTACCCTGATGCGGCCGGTATGTCCAACCTGTTCGAATCCATACTGACTGCTAGGTTCCGCAACTCAGAATTACAACACCAATGACCCCGTCGTTCCTTTGCGACAAGACATGAATCTTGCCGTTTCCCAATGGTTCGGACGTGGTATGCTAGGTCTCCCGCCCATAGCGGGTGATTTCATGCAGCTCCCGGCCGGCGGAACATACAAGGGCGAATTAGCTTGTAACCGAGCCGATTCCAAATTGCGGGATCCGAGACGAACGGACGCTCAGCCTGTTCATGCATGTGGTGTAAGTCCTTGTTAGACGCATCAGCTAATCGAAAGGGAGAAGGAGCATTACACGTGGTCAACAATCTTTTCAATTCGACAAAAGCCCTCAATACCACCTGGTTCGGGGGAACCGCTTTGGCGATAGCCTATACTTCCGATGTCAAGGCCGTAAAGCCTTCTGATATGACGGTCATTTCCGTAAACACCGTCTCGCCCTGGTACAGGAATACCGATTACAAGATCCCGGCTGGGCTACCAGCTTGCCCGTCTGGCGGATGTCTCTGTACCTGGAATTGGATTCATCAAGCCAACCACGGCGAAGGATATCCATACGAGATTGTAAGTCGTCTCAGAGACATGTCAATCGACCTGATGATCAGTACAACAACATGTATCGATGTAAAGTCACGAGTCCGGGTACTGGGAAAGTGGTAGGGAAACCGCAACCCGCCAAGCTTTGTGCCGGGAGCTCGAGTACATGTGTAAAGGGACCGAAGCAGCCTAATGTAAGTCTCGTTCAGCGCATTCGTTCATCAGCTAACGAACTAGTACGTCTGGATGGCTTCGTGAGTCTCATTTTGATAGGACGGGCACTCAGCTGACAATCAGGGGCAATAATCAAGCTTCGACCGAGGACCCACCGACCTACAATAGTCGTTACGGTTTCGTGGAAGGCGCCCAGAATGATATCTTCGTCACTGCCACCTCGACATCGAAAGCTGCAACCTCCACATCGAAAGCTGCGACCTCGACGAGTAAAGCTGCCTCATCGACTTCGAGAGCCACGACCTCCAGAGCCGCAAGCTCTTCTAAAGCTGCTACATCGACCAGCAAAGCTCCGACCAGCTCGAGCAAAGCAGCCACCAGTACGTCAAAGGTATCTTCGACGGTAAAGACCGCAGCCGTGGCCTCGTCTTCGACAAAGGCGAAGCGAACAGAGGTTCCGATGGGTATGAACCGGCTTCGTGCCCATCCTCGACATTGGACCGAGTAGAGATTCATGTCGCGGGTCGACATTATGAGATCGCTGGACGATCATTTCAAGGCTGGTTCCTTGCCTCTCCAAACCGAAATATGTATATTATAGCTTCATAGATGCTCGCTGGACGAGCAGTGTATTCCACATCCTATGTATTCTTCGTTCCCTGAATATCCGGTGCTTGTATGCTGTATGCCATGTCGCGGTCTGTATTGAGAAGCTGGTCTGTGCTAGATCTAAGGTATTGTACGCAAGTTGTGTGGATGAACGAAGTATATGTGGGAAGTGCTGAGAGGCGAGAACTGCAACTCCGGGCGGAGCCCGGCCCGGCTAAACATCCCCGGAGTATCCACCTAGCCCTGTGGGCGCCTGTATACTATATGTACTCACATCTCGCCAACACCGACAGGAAAGCATGCCATTCAGAGAGGGCCCACGCAAGGCTGAACATGATGAAGAGGGTAATGCGACATTTTCATGTACTTGGCTAGGTATGTACGTTTCGACACAAGATGTGAAAATCTCCAGGTGGATCGGATGTCCACTTAGATGGATCGTGCTGATCATCCAGGATGCGACAAGACGTTCGGGACCGCACAACATGCTAGACGGCATGAGAAGTCTCGTGAGTGATGTACGCTGGAGAAGCTGATGAGAGATGCCGGTGCGACACCATACCCCTGTGCTCATTGTCACAAGTCGTTCATAAGAAGTGACGTGAGAACAAAACACGTTCAG
>Ga0265798_10010607_pt1 | contig 11339 bp, 12 predicted proteins | sample P3T30metagenome_FD_192430 | JGI IMG/M metagenome (GOLD analysis project Ga0265798, IMG submission 192430) | Plant litter microbial communities from East Loma Ridge, Irvine, California - P3 T30 | ecosystem: Environmental > Terrestrial > Plant litter > Unclassified | place: USA: California... | reverse complement strand
TCCGCGCTGGTCTCGAGCTTACTGGCAACGGTCTGATCCACAACACCCAACCGTACCAGATCGACGAGGTTGCCCAGAAGATTGACGGCGTAACAGAAGAGTCCGTCAAGAAGGTGAGTCTTTACACCATCATTGCCCACGTGCTATGTGCTAACATCTACCCCAGGCTGCCAAGGAACTACTTGAGAGCAACGCCTCAGTATCGTCCGTCGGTGACCTTTTCGTACTACCCTACGCTGCGGATCTAGGCCTGAAGGTGTAAATACAGTGATTATGTAGCGCAGTAGATGTGGAATCTCGTTTGTGTAACATTATCTTGTGATAGTCCCTGATAGATGCATCTCGTATGAGAATTCTTTTGTTCAGACGCTGTTGAATGAAGTTAAAATGTGAAAATCTGGACTCATACCTTTCTCTCGAATCGGGGTGCTATCAAAGCCGACCTATATGGATGTGGTGTGAGGACCAAGCCTCCCACGTGCCAGCGCGTCAACGCACAGACCCATCTGCACGCATCGACGTCAACAGACACGTCTACCCACGCATCCATCCCACACTGCGCACAAGAACCCCGCATATCGCACCGACTACCCCCAAAGTCTCTAACAAATACCTTCCTCATTCATTGCGCAAGTCTCGCAAAAACCGAAAGCACACCATGGCTCCGACCCTCTACCCCCGCGGCACCGTCAAGAAGATCGTCAAGGCGCATTCCAACAGGCCGTTGAGCAAGAATGTGGATATACTGGTACGTTGATGTGATGAGTAGGAGTGGAGATGGGAGGCTGACGTGCGACGCAGATATATTTGAATTATGTGCTGTTTATGCAAGAGTACGTACCTACGATGTCCAACACTCCACGCCACGATACCACTACAAGCGATGCGCTTCCTTCGATTCGCATCACATCACGACACGGGACGGTGCGACGAAAGTCGGATGTTTGAGAAGGGCACAGAGCTAGGAAACACTTTCGCGCAGGCGATATGCGGACATGAAGGCAGGAAACGAAACGAGAGGACGGAAACTAACGATTTCCGCAGACTCATCAACGAAGCAAGCATTAAGAGCAAACAACGCGGCGAGCGGGGACTGTCTGCCAAGAGTGTCAAGAGGGTTAGCGAGGATGTGTTGAGGAAGTACAAGGGTTGAGCGGGGTGGGCTTGGGGGCATGGGCGCGGCGCCCGTGGATGGATGAGCTGCCTGTAGAGATGGAATTGCGAGGGATGGTATGCTGTTGTCCCACTGGACTTTGTCGACAGGCCGGTCAACTGTGAAGGCGTTTTGGGTGCTTTGATTTGGTGTTTGTGATACCCGGGTATATATCCATGGCGTAATGGGAATGTCGCTTCTTCCACTGGGTACCATGGAGAACCAATCATGATTTTCACAAACGCAGAGTATACGGCTCTCTGAATTGGTATGATCTCAGAAGATTCAATTCGAGAATCCCTAACTGCATGAAACTTGTAAGTGCTACTTGAAATCGACTTGAGAAGAATCACCTTCTCGTCAAACAGGTCCAAGCTATGTTCCACCGAGAATCATAATCAATTGTGCTCCTACTACCGTATGTTCGTCTAGGCTTCGCCCCGAGTACTCGTTTCGAACGATCACATTGCCCTTCCCGTCGTGATCAAAACCCAAGGCAAACTTCCTCGCTCATGGAGATCTCCCCACTTGCTGGTACCAAACGACGTGGATTGAAACTAGCTATAGAATAAAATCGCAAGAGGTATGCACCTCTCCCGGAACTCAAGAAATATTCACCTCTCTAAACAATAGAGATCTAGGACAAAGCCAACTAACGCCTGTTCAAGATGTTCAAGAACTCATCGTAGTAACTTGACTGCGGTACAAGACGGCTTGGGTCAGCTGCTTGAAGGCTAAGCCGGTTCGGACACCTGAGTGTCTGGAAATGCTTGAACTTGCCAGGCAGGGAACTAGGATCCTCGATGTTGTAGGGAGCGAGTAAATCGGCTAGCTTGGCGGCCTGACGGCGGAGGTCGTCCTGGGCGTCGCCGCATGTACCGTAACGAAGCACCTGGCTCCAGATATCCATGGCTCGATGGAAGCCAGCTGCTTCCGCTATCTGAAGATCCAAGGCGCCACGCTGCGCGACTAGACGCTGCTCGACTAGACACTGCTCGACTGGATGCTGGGCGACTGGAGCCTGCTTGACTGGACGGGGCTCCTCCGAATGAGCTTGATCTCAACAAGTCGCTTGGCGAGCTCTTCGCCGAAGCATTGGTCGATGCACCAGTTCGGCAGTCCGCTCCAGAGGTTGAACTAAAGATGCTTTAGTGATGCATTCATTGTAAGACTGTAGGGATTGACTTACATTGAACTGACGAGGATTCTGAGCAATGATTGCTTTGTCGCTGGCGTTGAGCATCGCTCGAGAGGGCAAATTGAAGGTTCCGTCGTATGCTTTCATAGCTTCGAGCGCCGCGTTGTCGAACCTCTTTTGCTTGTACGTAGCGACCGCATCGGACAAAGGAGCCATGGTTCGGTCGAGGTGAGATATTGAGAGCAACCAAAGTGGTACGTGGAATTCGGAAGGTAGAGTTTTAATTTGATGTTTTGTGTGGGTTGAGGAGCAGAAGTGAGAGCGCGATAGATTGCTTAACAGGCAGGCGCGTCTTAGCGTGGATATCGAACTCAGGGTGAGTCTCAACCGGGAAGACATGGTGACCACGTGTGCGTCTTAGCACCTTCTCCTGCTTTGCAGATATGGATCTGTTAGTTCTTAGGGTCCTAATTTGTCTAAAGCATCTTATCAATCACTTATGCAAGCACGCCGACGTCTTTGTAGTCTCCTTGAAGCGATATTCTTGAATGACTAGCAACTGTATTTGAGCACGTAAGAGATCTACATATTTTGTAAAAAACGAACTCAAGAGACAATGCCTCGTGAGGGTGACTAGTCCTCTCCGTGTTTCAAACGTTCAACTTACCTCTCAGACTGGTCGCGACTGTCGCAAGTGGTACCGCACTTATTCTCGAGCTTAGCAACTTGGTGAACAAGTCTATTGTTGGCCTTTTGCAACTCGTCTTACTTACAGGTAACGCTATTGACTTGCTCTTGAAACTGCAGATGCAAAGAATCAATGTATGTCTTACATGCACTTCGTGCGGTCAAAGCTTACATTGCCTGTAGCGGAAGTAACGCATGTATACGTCAAGCACGTGCCAATGCAAAAAGGTTATCCAGCGAGCAATAAGCTCTCTCACAATGTCCTCTCCTTCCTCCTCCGTAAACGACATTACAAGGACCATGTATTCCTCGATGCTGTGATCGAGTACCTTGCAGCACCTCACCATAGTATGGCCAGTAGCACTAGTACACGGGGACTCCGTACTCTGCGCCCTTTCTCTTTATTGATTTCGCTGCAGGAGAAGTACGTAACAGGCTGGTCGACTACAATATCGACTGTGAGGAGACACGAATATGTCTCTTGAGGAATACATGTAGACATTGAACCGTGTTGTAAAATAAAATATCTCTCACACTTTGAAACACAGTCTTCTGCATTTTGCGAGTGATACAGGTGCATTGAACGCCGCGCATCGTCGCGCATAGACTGACATGGTATCTCGAACCCTTCCTTACAGTACATGATGAAGCCCCGGCATATTGCGCCAACAAATGCAAAAGATGATGCTTCGAAAAAGAAAAGTCAGAAGGAAAGAAGCCTGCACAACACATCTCCTCCACCTAACCCACAACATCGATGTCGCCATCAGCATCGATATCCTCCTCGCCCTCTGCATCAACATCACCATCCGCATCCACGTCATCCGCGCCCTTCAAAGCAAGCGGCAACTGGTTCCTCACCTTCTCAAACTCTGTCGCCGCCATCTCTGCCTCCACCATGAGCCCGTTCCGTCTATACGTGTTAATACACAGACCCGCGACGACAGCCGCCCACAGCGGTCTATGAACTTTGACTGCTTGCGACCTCGCCGCACGAATAGCCTGAATACTCTTCTCGCCGACGGTCTCGGCGAAGAAGCGCGCAACAAAGTAGCACATCATCATAGCGACGAACTCGAAGTTTTGCGTTCGCTTTGAGACATCTTGCGCCATGCCGACAGCGGCTTGGACAGTCTTTTTCTGTTGTAGGATGGGCGCGTCTTCGCTGTGATATGCTTGTACCAGACGGAAGGCCATACGGATGTATTGATTCGGGTGGTCGTCACAGAGGGGTTTGATTTGAGCTAGAAGGAGGGCTGCTTGGAAGTGTTGGGGATGTGAGGCATCGCGAAGGATGAGGAGACGATTTAGGGCTGCCATTATTGCGATGTCCGTCTTGGCGGGGGTTGCTTGGCCCTTTTCCGGTATCGCGAGGGCGTCTGAGGAAAGTGCTGCTAGTGAGGAGTTGTGGGATCCGTTGATCTGGTCAGTGATGGCAGAGAAGTAGGCGAGCGTACGAGCGAAAGCCTCTTGATTATTGTATGGGGTTGTCGAGACCTTTCTCTTAAGGAAACCCAACGCATCGTCGGCGGTCGCGGAATCGTTCCTAGTACGGGCCATGAGGCCGATGGCGAACATGGAATACCAGTCGAGTACCATGTTCCACTCAACGCGTGCAAAGGCGATGGAGATGGGTATACCGCTGAAATTCCGTCGCTTCGCCGTCTCTCGGAAGCGCTGATGTGCTTCCTTCATGAAGTTCAGACCCTTCTCATGAACATGTTGGTCCAGTGCGCAGATATGGAAGCACAACGCTTGAAGATCCTCCTTCGGAAGCCATGCAAATACCAATTCGTCCTTTTGCTCCGCGTTCTTTCGGAAGATCCCAGCAGTGTCAAACGTCAGGTGACCCCCAAAGCTCCGCTCAATGAGAACAGTGAAGACACCGCTTTGGGAGCTGCCCTGCTCGCTCTTATCGCCTAGTATGGATTCCAGAAGCGCGGTAGACTTTTGCGGGTTGGGGCTGCCTTTCTGGATACCGCTAGCAATGTCAATAATGTCAATCAGAGTACCGAAGGATCCCAGCTGTTTAGCTGATACTTGAAGCTGTAGGCTTCTGGCTGCTGCGATGGCGCGTTGGGCTTGTTCGAGTCGATCGCTTGCACCCGAGCGTAGATGGACCATCGCCTCAAGTACATGACAAGCGACGTAGATGGCTCGATCACCCCGCCGGTCCGCGTGATCTTGTATAGCATGGAGTTGCTGGAGAGCTAGTGCCACCTCGACACGACCCGGTATCTGCAGTGCGAGCGTAACTTTGAGAAACCGAAGTGCATACACCCAGGCGATGTGTTGGAAGGTCTCCGCCTCCTTTATAGGCTGGTCGAGTGACTTGAGGCCGGCGCGGTGGTTCGTCTTGAACTGATATCGTGCCTGGAGATGAAGAGCAGCGAACTTTAGGTCTTGCAGGCGATGGCGGCCGCAGAGCGATATCTGCTTAGACAGAATCTCCTCGATTCGACTAGAGATGTCCGCGGCCTCGATGTCTGTCTCTTCAATCATCAAACTGGCGTACCTCAACCGTAGTTTGGCTTCGTCCCTAGGCGGCATGTTGAAGTCCTTTAGTACAGTGTCCATGCATCCCATGGCAGTGGACATTAACTTGTAGTATTGCCTGACATCGGCTTCCCTTCTCTCCCTTATGAGCAGCGATCCCATGCCTCGCGCGACCGCAATGTATTCGTCCGCAGCTGTGAGCAGTAGTTCAGAGAGCTCGGCAGGAAGGGCCTTCTGGGGAGGAGGATGGGCGCGCTTCGTGGGTGTGAGCTGATGCAAGGAAGACGCTCTTGGTATGACGACTTGTGGATGCATTCGTGGTTTGGACGAGGGCGGCTGAGGGAACGGACTGCCATACTGGCTCGACGGCGTCCGAGACTGTGGGGGTACGCGTTGTTGTTGGGGCGTCGATTGAGGGGGTCGCTGTGGCTGAGGGGTAAATTGTGGGGGTCGCGTTTGTTGAGGAGTAGATTGCGAGGGAGGACGTTGTTCTTGAAGCGTGGGTTGTGAGGGCATACGTTGGTGCTGAGGCGTTGACTGTGACTGTGGGGGTCGCTGTTGCTGGGGTGTCGGCTGTGGAGGACGATGTTGTTGGGGCGTCGATTGCGGAGGTCGCTGCTGTTGCGGAGTGGTCTGAGAGGGCATGTACTGCTGTTGCGGCGTCGATTGCGAAGGTACACGCTGTTGCTGAGGCGTCGTCTGGGGCTGTAGAGGTGCTCGAGGTTGGGCTTGACTGTGCGAAGGAGTGACGACAGGTCGCTGCTGTGGTCTGGGCCCATTCTCTTGAAATGACGGCGACCGCTGCACTGGCTTCGAGCTGGGCGTGTTGGGTGCCTGCTGTGCGCTATACCGCCGCTGTTGGTCGCCTGGTCCATCTGTTTGCGCGATGCCCGTGCTGCCTGTTCGCTGGACCGGTACCTGGACATGTCGGATTCTCGGGGGCTGCATTTGCGGTATGGGAGCATATTGCTGTGACCTCGGGGGAATGACAACTTGAGGCTGCCGTTGGTACTGGGGTTGCTGTGGTGGTTGCATCTGAGGAAGCATTGGCGCATATTGCTGGCTCATGGGTCGGGGCATGCTGGGCTGCGGCGGCAGTTGATACTGTTGTGGCTGTGACTGAGGATATCCTTGTGGCGCCTGCATCTGCATGGGAGGGTACTGAGGATAGCCATGCTGTTGGTAGACATTTGGCGGCTGCTGTTGCTGTTGTTGCGGAGGCGGCGCATACGGATTGTACTGGCCGTTCGGATAGCCCTGGGGCTGCCAGCCGTATCGCGGATCCATGGCGGAGGATACTCAGGAGAGGGGTGGTCACCGAGAGTCGAGGTATGGGCGGTGCATCGTGGGCGAAAGCGGGGTGTCGACGTGAGGACGTGTAATGGGCAGTCGCGAACTTGGGCAATCGCGAACGCGCCAGCGCCGTTGAGCGCCGTTGAGCGCCATTGGCCCACAGACGCGCGCTTGCTGCACCAACACATGCAGCTTAGTCGTAGCCAGACCGAGGCCCAATTCTTTCCCACTTCATGTATCTGCTGCTAGATAACACTTTCACCTTCTCTTTGTCGAGGTCAATTCGAGCAGGGCGCATTCTTTGTAACTAGATCCGGACGGTCAACAATCAAGACTAGCAACTGATCGCAGTGGTGATTTTGTGAAAGAGCGAGGAACAGGACCGAAGGCGTGTAATAGTGCTGAGGTGGGATTTTAATCGTGGTATCTTCAGACCTCGTATAAGATCGCGGCGCCTTCTCAAGTTCAGACCAGGCACTCAAACCAAATCCAGCATCATGTCTTGGCTCCTAGGTCACAGCAAAACGACGTACACCTCCCATGCATCGCCAACACCCCTCCAGACCAAGACTGGCTCAAAAACAAACCTGAAAGAAATCGCCGAGTCCTCAATTCCACCATGCCGGCTGAATCCCTTCCTCTTCAACGGGCACCTCCAGACAATGTACACAGCCGTCAAGGACCCCGGCCCAGAAATCTACTACAAGCGTCAAATCTTCGACTCTGACCACTCCGTCTACCCCGGAACCTTTGCCGTAGACTTCGTAGTACCAAAAGAAGAGGGACTCGCCTCCGCTACGCGAATGACCTCAGAGAAAGACACCACCGAACTCCCCGAGCGAACCACAAACTTCACGTCCAAAGAATGGGACGCAATAGGCAGTCCAGACAGCACGCCCATGCTAATAGCCCTCCACGGCCTGACCGGCGGCTCCCACGAAGTCTACCTGCGCGAAACCCTCCAACCGCTCCTCACATCGCGCTCGCAACCCTGGGCCGCATGTGTCGTAAACGGCCGGGGCTGCGCCCTCTCCGCGATCTCCACACCCCAACTCTTCAACTCCCGCGCAACCTGGGACCTGCGTCAAACCATCAAAACGCTGCACGCCCTCTTCCCCAACCGCCCCCTCTATGCCATCGGCTTCAGCCTCGGCGCCAACATCCTCACCAACTACTGCGGCGAACAAGGCACGTCATGTACCCTCAAAGCCGCAGTATCCTGTTCGAACCCGTGGAACCTAGAAGTGTGTAACACGACGCTGCAATCTACGTATCTGGGCTTGCATATCTATTCTCGTACCATGGGCAAGAACCTCATGGGTCTTTTCCACCGGCATCGCGAACAGATACTAAAGAACCCTGGTATCGACGAGACGGCGCTCTTGGCGAGTAAGTATCTACATGAGTTTGATAGACATGTCCAGTGTCCTACGTGGGGGTATCCGACGGAAGGCGCGTATTACAGGGACTCGCAGTCTGTGGATGCGGTGTTGGCGATTCGAATCCCCTTTTTGGGGATCAATGCAGAGGATGATCCGATTAGCAATAAAGCTGGCCTGCCATACCAGGAGATACTGCAGAATCCGAATACGTTGTTGTGTACAACGGATTGGGGTGGTCATCTGGGGTCTTTTCAGTTGGGTGGAGGACGGTGGTTTGCGAGCGCTGCGGCGGCGTTCTTGGAGAAGATGTTTGCGGAAGTGGAGGGTGAGGCTACGAAGGGGGTGGATGAGGGGAAAGATGTGAATATGGGAGGGTTGCAGGGGAAGACGTATCCTATCTTCGATCCGAATCATCGGAGATTGATATTGCCCGAGGGTTAGAATATTGAGTTGGGATTTGGGGATTGGATTGGATTGTAAATTTGTTTGGGTATCATAGACTTTTAGATATCGTAGATCGCTTGTAGATCTGATGTGTTGCGCGACATATGACGCCCTCTTCTCTGCCGTGCTTTTACGCTCGCGTTTGCTGCATGCGCTGCCTATCGACACTGGCCTTCTCGATATCGTACACGATGCGTGATTGTCTCGCCGCAATGTCTGTTCGTCTGCCTTGTACCTCCCCATCAAGATCGAACTCACGCCCACAGATCATCCCTTCAACCAAAGCTCACCCTCTTCCTCTGCTTAAACTTGCGATCCTTCTCCTTGATCTTATCGCCCTCATCCTTATTCCCACCCGCACCAGGCTCACTATGCCTCTTCCTCTTCTTCTTGAGATCCTGTTTTCTCTCCTCGAAAGCTTGGTCCTTGTCTGATTTCCTCGCCTCGGCTTCCTTCCGCTTGGCCTCGCGTATCTCTTCTAGCTGGCGTGCTTTGGCGATCTTGGACTCGAGGTGGCCTTCCTTCTCGGCGTTGACGACGGACATGATGGCCATCTTGAAGACGTTAGTCTCAGGTTCGAGGTTGAGGGATGGGCTGGTAGAGGGACGGAATACGGGACGAATGGAATTCACATACCATACTAGCCGGATCATCAACAAACTTCTTCCCCTTCTTCACACCCTTTGGTTTCGCAATACCAGCAGGTATGATGCCGTTCAGCGCCGGGATATCCAGTTCCTTCTCCGTATACACGCGCTTCTTCTTCCTGCCATCCCTGGATACAACACTTTTGGTCTTTTGCTGGCCACCCGGTTTAGCCAAGGACATGGACTTTTGCTTGCGCTTCGATATGCCCTCGGGCGCGCTACCAGTCGGTTTCGCAGACTTCGCTTTCGGTTTATTGGCGCCGGACTTCGCAGGGCAGGATTTGCCTTTCGAGGAGGTCTTGCCCTTGGAGGAGGGCTTGGAGAGACCCATTTTAGCGAGGTGTCGAGTGCGTGGGTGAAGTTGGCGCAAGAGTTGGTGTTGGTTGTAAAGAGTCTGGAAGTCTGGAACTTTTCGTCGGCGGTTGGCGAGCTGCAGATGCCGACCGACCAGGCACGTAAGTGCCAAGTGCAGGCGCGACCGGGTGGACCGCAACCTCGACTGGCGCAACCGCAACTCCAGCAGCTAGCTAGCTCCTTGCATCACACCCCCAACACCACAATCCCACTCCCCACCGAGTCGCAAACGCATACGCACGGCATGATGGAGGACTCGAATCGCCTGTTCCGCTTCCCCAAGCCCGCGTGGATGAACAGCGCCAACACGCGGACTGCCGGCGTCTACATCGCGGGAGCCTTGGTGCGCGCCTCTCGCATGCCACACCTACACCAACACAGTCACTAACAATGCATCGTAGTTCGCCATGGGCTTCTACACCCTCATCGACATCTCGGTCTGGTCCAAGTCAGCCATGAACGGCTCCGAACCAACCGTCCACATCACCTTCGTCGACTGGATCCCCGGCATCTGCAGCGCCCTCGGCATGCTCGTCATCAACAGCATCGACAAGTCGCGTCTGTCTGCCGACAGCTTCTCCTACTCTGGAAACGGCGTCGCGTGGAAGGCGAGGCTGGTGTTGTTCTTGGGCTTTGCGCTGTTGGCTGGTGGGCTTGCGGGCAGTGTTGTGGTTATGGTTATGAAGTTTATTGTTGTTGGGCATACTTGGCCGACTCTTTGGCTGGGCGTTGGAAACGTCGTTGCTAATGCGCTTCTTATGCTGAGGTGAGTACGATATATGAAGCTCTGGGATGGCTGCTAATGTTGCGTAGTTCCGCCGTGCTCTGGATTGCGCAGAACATGGAAGACGAATACACCTACAACCTGGCGTTGTAGGCTACTGTCGGATCAAGCGTCAGGGTTGAGGACGGATATCGCGCGTTCTGTATCTGGACGCGCGCATGGAACGGATATAATTATGTACGAGTATTTGAAGGGTCGGGACTGTTCGTCATAGGCAGCTTGTTGTTTCATGCCAGTCATTCAGCGATTTCGAGTTATCATGTTCCAATACGGACAACCAAAGTCATCCTATGCATTATGTTCGATATACTTGTACAAAAACGCTTAGCAAACTATGGATACAACATAAACATGGGGCAGCACCGATCCGAATCTTCCGGCTGTCAGCATTTGCTTTCAACGCCCTCAACATTCCTCCAGTGGTCGCGCTGGACCAGATTGTGTGTGTGCGGTTCCTCATTGCTGAGTCCCGCCGGCGAGTCAGAAGTCTTCTTGCTCCTGGAAGAACAGGGTGAAGCTGATGATGGTCGCGTATATCAGAAGACCGCCGAAGATGGACATGGCCGCCGCGCCGCCCGCGATTTCTGCCGAATGCCATAGTAGCGTTGGGAGGGCTGTCAACGTGTTAGCAGTCTGCCAAGATACCCCCAGAATCGTCCCTGTGCCACCCAGGTGTACTCACCAATACCCATGACCACAAAGAAGCCCGTCAAGAACCTTCCAAAGTCGACGACACCATTTCCGGTGCTTTCCATAAAATCATCGCGGTTTGCTGCGCGGCCGCACAGCCAGTTGGGCAGGGGCGCGATTACGTAGGTTGCGACGACGAGAAGCGTGAGGTAGTTCTTGAAGAGCGCGGCGGAGAGGATGACAAGGAGGAAGCCGATCGCCAGGACCTAGTCGAACAACGTTAGCAAGTGCATAGTGGAATAGCGAGCGCGCGTGCATGCGACAGGCTGAC
>Ga0265798_10010606_pt1 | contig 11340 bp, 11 predicted proteins | sample P3T30metagenome_FD_192430 | JGI IMG/M metagenome (GOLD analysis project Ga0265798, IMG submission 192430) | Plant litter microbial communities from East Loma Ridge, Irvine, California - P3 T30 | ecosystem: Environmental > Terrestrial > Plant litter > Unclassified | place: USA: California... | reverse complement strand
CGACGAGCTAGACGCCGTCGGCGCCCACGGCGTCGCGCCGCACGTCGTCGTCGAGGTGGGCCGCCACGAGCGTGACCGTCGCGCCCCGGCGAGCGGCGGCCCGGGCGAGCGCGACCCCCTGCCGCCCGCTCGACCGGTTGCCGAGGAAGCGCACCGGGTCGAGCGGTTCACGGGTGCCACCCGCGGTGACGACGACGACGCGACCGGCGAGGTCACGGACCCGCGCCTCCTCGCCGGCGGTCGGAGCCACCGCGGCGAGCGTCGCGGCCAGGATCTCGTCGGGGTCGGCCAGGCGGCCCGGGCCGCTGTCGCCACCCGTGAGCGGACCGTCGTCGGGGCCGACGACGACGACGCCGCGGCCCCGCAGCAGGTCCATGTTCGCCACGGTGGCGGCGGCCGCCCACATCTCGCTGTGCATGGCGGGCGCCACGACGAGCGGCGCCGCGCTCGACAGGATCGTCGTGCCGAGCAGGTCGTCGGAGAGGCCGTGGGCGATCTTCGCGAGGGTGTGGGCGGTCGCCGGGACGACGACGATCACGTCGGCCGCCCGCCCGAGCGCGACGTGCCGGACCTGTGCGACGTCGTCCCACACCGAGGGGTGCACGGGGTTGCGGCTGATCGCCTCGAAGGTCGGCAGGCCCACGAAACGGAGGGCCGCCTCGGTCGGCACGACGTGCACGTCGTGGCCGAGGACGACGAGGCCGCGCACGACCTGCACGGCCTTGTAGGCCGCGATGCCGCCCGTGACGCCCACGACGACGGTGAGGCGTCGGCCGCCGGCGGCGGTCCGCCCGGGGTCGCCCGCGTCGGTCACGGCGTCGGCTCGGTCTGCTGCGGTCACGGGGCCCCCGGTCGGTCGGCGGCCGTCGGGAAGCGTCGACGGCCGGGTAGCGTTGAGGTCCACGATGCCCCATCCGGCGCCGCCCCGGCGCGTGCCGCCCACCCGAGGAGCCCGCCCGTGTGCACCGTCGTCGTCTCCGTCGCCCCCGGTTCGGCCTGGCCGGTCGTCTTCCTGGGGCTCCGCGACGAGGTCGCCGACCGGCCCTGGGACGCCCCCGCGGCGTGGTGGCCGGAGCTCGGCGACCGCGTCGAGGGGGTGCGCGACCGCGAGGCCGGAGGCGCGTGGCTGGCGACGGCCACCGCGCCCGCCCGCGCCTCGGTCGTCCTCAACCGCCGGGAGGAGCCCGCGCCGCCGGCCGGGGGCTGGACCACCCGCGGCGCCCTGCCCCTGTCCGCCGCCGCGAGCGGCGACCTGCCCGGCGGCCGGCCGACCACCCGTGCCTTCAACCTCCTGGCCGCCGACGCCGACGGGGCCCGGGTCGCCTCGTGGGACGGCGCGGGGCTGACGACCGAGACGCTCGCCCCCGGCGTCCACGTCCTGACGCACGGGAGCACCGACGACCTCGACGTGCCCCGCGTGGCGCGGTGGCTGCCGCGGTTCCGCGGCGTCGAGGCGCCCACGGGCCCGCCGACCGGCCCCGACGGCGCGTCGACCGGCCCCGACGCCGACGACCCCGGTCGGTGGGAGCCCTGGCTGGCGCTGCTCCGCGAGAGCACCGAGCTGCCGGCCGACCACGACGAGGCGCTGGTGCGCGCCGACCTCCTCGACGGACGGTGGTTCGGCTCGCTGTCGCTCAGCCTCGTCGCGGTCTCGGCCGGCCAGGTGCGTCACGAGCACCACCGGCTCGACCGGGCCTCGCCGCTCGTCGGTCACTTCGCGTAACCGGGAATCACGCGCCGGGGCCCGGCGTTAGTGTCGGGTGGCCCGCCGCTCCCCGGCGCCGCCGTCCCCGATCCAGGAAGCCCCGCCGTGAAGACCACCACGCCCCGCAGCCCCCGCCGTCTCGTCCGCACCGCCCTCCTCTCGGGCGTCGTCGCGGCCACCGCGCTGGGCCTCGCCGCCTGCGCGCCCGCCTCGACCGAGGGCGTCGTGAGCGCCGCGAGCGGCGACGCGTCCGCCGCCCCCGTCGACGGCCTCAGCCTCGCCGACGTCCAGGACGCGGGGAAGCTCGTGGTCGGCACCGAGGGCACCTACCAGCCGTTCACCTTCCACGAGGGCGGCTCCGGCTCGCTGACCGGCTACGACGTCGAGGTGATCACCGCGGTGGCCGAGAAGCTCGGCGTCACGCCCGAGTTCGAGGAGACCCAGTGGGACGCGATCTTCGCGGGCCTCGACGCGGGCCGCTTCGACCTCATCGCGAACCAGGTGTCGATCAACCCCGAGCGCCAGGCCCGCTACTCCTTCTCCGAGCCGTACACGGTCAGCCGCGGCGTCGTCATCGTCCCCGAGGCGAACACCGACATCACGTCGCTCGCCGACCTCGACGGCAAGACGACCGCCCAGTCGCAGTCGAGCAACTGGTACACGACCGCCACCGACGCGGGCGCGAAGGTCGAGGTCGTCGAGGGCTGGGCCGAGTCGATCGCCCTCCTCGAGCAGGGCCGCATCGACGCGACGGTCAACGACGAGCTGACGTTCCTCGACTACGAGAAGAACGACCCGACCGCCGCGGCCGCCGTCAAGGTCGGCGCCACGACGGACGACGTCAGCGAGAGCGCCTTCGTCGTCCGCCAGGGCAGCGACGACCTCGTCGCCGCGATCGACACCGCGCTCGACGACCTGCGCGCCGACGGCACCCTGGCCTCGATCAGCGAGAAGTACTTCGGCCAGGACGTGAGCCAGTAGCCCGTGCAGTCCACCCTCGACCTCTTCCTGAGGTCGCTCTGGCCCATCGTCTCGGGCGCGCTCGTGGCGACGATCCCGCTGGCCCTCGCCTCCTTCGCCATCGGGATCGTCGTGGCGCTCGTCGTGGCCCTGATGCGCCTCTCGCCGACGCGGTGGCTGCGGTGGCCGGCCCGGTTCTTCGTGTCGGTCATCCGGGGCACGCCGCTGCTCGTGCAGCTCTTCGTCGTCTTCTACGGCCTGCCCTCGATCGGGGTCAAGCTCGACCCGTGGCCGAGCGCCATCATCGCGTTCTCGCTCAACGTGGGCGGCTACGGCGCCGAGATCATCCGCGCGGCGATCCAGTCCGTGCCCCGCGGCCAGTGGGAGGCGGCGCACACGATCGGCATGTCGCGCGGCCAGGCGCTGCGGCGCATCATCCTGCCGCAGGCGGCCCGCGTCTCCGTGCCGCCGCTGTCGAACACCTTCATCAGCCTCGTCAAGGACACCTCGCTGGCGTCGCTCATCCTCGTCACCGAGCTCTTCCGGCAGGCGCGACAGATCGCGACCGTGTCGAACGAGTTCATGCTCCTGTACCTCGAGGCCGCGCTCGTCTACTGGGTGGTGTGCCTGGTGCTCTCGTCCGGCCAGGGCGTGCTCGAGAAGAGATTGGACCGCCATGTCGCCCACTGACGCCCCCGCCGGGGGACCGGCGCGCGCCTCCTCGACGTCGCCCGTCGTGCTGACCGTGCGCGGCCTCACGAAGTCGTTCGGCGACACCGCCGTGCTGAAGGGCATCGACCTCGAGGTGCGCCGCGGCCAGGTCGTGGCGATCATCGGGCCGTCGGGCTCCGGCAAGACGACCGTGCTGCGCTCGCTCAACTCGCTGGAGGTGCCCGACGGCGGCACGGTGACTCTCTCGACCGGGCTGGAGCTCGACTTCGGGTCGCGCCCGTCGAAGCGCGACCTCCTCGCGCTCCGCGACCGGTCGTCCATGGTGTTCCAGCACTTCAACCTGTTCCCGCACCTGACCGTGCTGCAGAACGTGGTCGAGGGACCGATCCGCGTCCAGGGCCGGGACCCCGAGGAGGCGCGGCGCGAGGCCCGCGACCTGCTCGCCCGGGTGGGCCTCGCCTCCCGCGTCGACGCCTGGCCGGTCGAGCTCTCGGGCGGGCAGCAGCAGCGCGTGGGGATCGTCCGCGCCCTCGCGCTCCGCCCCGAGCTGCTGCTCTTCGACGAGCCGACCAGCGCCCTCGACCCCGAGCTCGTCGGCGACGTGCTCGGCGTCGTGAAGGAGCTCGCCGACGAGGGCTGGACGATGATCGTCGTCACCCACGAGCTCGAGTTCGCCCGCCGGGTCGCCGACGAGGTCGTCTTCATGGACGACGGCGTCGTCGTCGAGCGCGGGGCGCCGGCCGAGGTGCTCAACCGGCCGCGCGAGCCGCGCACGCAGCAGTTCCTCCGCCGGGTGCTGCGGCCCCTCGACGACTGACGCTCAGCCGAAGAGGCGAGCGCCGGCGATGCGGGCACCCTCGCCGAGGGCGGCCAGCTTGGCGACCGCGATCTGCGGGTGGATGCGGCCGCCGAGGCCGCAGTCGGTCGAGGCGACGACGCGCTCGGGGCCGACGACCGAGGCGAAGGCCTCGATGCGGTCGGCGACGAGCTCGGGGTGCTCGACGACGTTCGTCGCGTGGCTGACGACGCCGGGGATGATCTTCTTGTGGGCCGGCAGCTCGAGGTCGCGCCAGATCTTCCACTCGTGCTCGTGCCGCACGTTGGCGGCCTCGAACGAGTACGCGCCCGCGCGGATCTCGAGCATGAGGTCGGCGATGTGGCGGAACTCGACGTCGGTGGTGTGCGGTCCGTGCCAGCTGCCCCAACAGAGGTGGAACCGGACCTGCTCCTCGGGCAGGCCGCGCAGGGCGTGGTTCAGGGCCTCGACGCGGATGCGCGTGAAGGCGCGGTAGTCGTCGACGCTCGGCTCGGGCACGATCTGGTCCCAGTTCTCGGCGATCGACGGGTCGTCGATCTGCACGGTGAGGCCCGCCTCGACGATCGCCGTGTACTCCTCGCGCAGCACCTCGGCCCAGGCCCAGATGTGCTCCTCCTCCGTCGCGTAGAAGTCGTTCGCGATGCGGGCACCGCTGCCCGGCGAGAGGGCGGTGAGGAAGCCCGTCGACGGGTCGGCCCCCGTCGCGGCGAGACCGGCCTCGAGGTTCGCGATGTCGGAGGCGATGGCCTCCTGCCCGACGTAGGCGAGGGGTCCCGTCGTGCTGGGGAACGCGGTGGCGGTCGTGCCCGTGCTGATCCCCGAGGTCGGGTCCTGGTAGGCGTCCCGGAAGATCGTCCAGTCGCGGCGGTCGGGGAACGACGTGAGTCGCACGTTCCCGGGCGACGAGCGCACCGGCTCCTGCGAGAAGATGTCCGCCCCCGTGACCGTCAGCCCCGAGACGCGCTGGAACGAGTACGACCACCAGGCCCCGTAGTCGACCGCGCTCGTCATGGCCTTGCCGTACTCGCCGTCGCCGACGACCGTGATGCCGAGGTCGCGTTGACGCTCGACGAGGTCGACGACGGCCGCGGTCAGCAGCTCGTCGAACTCGGGGGTGCGCTGGAGCGTCAGCCCGTCGTCCGCGAGCGTCCTCGCGTCGTTGGCGGCGATGAGCTCGGGCGTGCGGGGCAGGCTTCCGGCGTGGCTGGTCTCGATGCGGGGCGTCGTCATGGGCCGATGCTGGCCCCCTGCGCCGCCGCTGTCACCTGCCCGCGTCACGCGCCGTCACAGAGCACCGGAGGCGCGCGGTGCGGGAACAGGACGGGCACGCCGGCCGTTGCCACCCCTGGCCGTCGACCGCCGCTGGCTACGATCGACGGGGAAGGACACCGTGACACACACTCCGCACGACACCCAGGACGAGCCGCTCGACGACGCCGAGGTCGCGCTCCTCCGCGCCGACTTCCCGATCCTCGAGCAGGAGGTCTCGGGCGAGCCGCTCGCCTACCTCGACTCCGGCGCGACCGCCCAGCGGCCGCGCTCCGTGCTCGACGCCGAGCGACGGTTCCTCGAGACCGACAACTCCGCCGTGCACCGCGGCGCCCACACGCTCGCCGCGCTCGCGACCGAGGCCTTCGAGGAGGCGCGCGAGACGGTCGCCCGCTTCGTCGGCGCCCAGCCCGCCCAGGTGGTGTGGACGGCGAACGCCACCGACGCGATCAACCTCGTCGCCCACGGCCTCACGGCCGCCACGCTCGGTCGCGGCGGGGAGGCCGCGCGGCGGTTCGCCCTCCGCCCCGGCGACGAGATCGTCGTCACGGAGGCCGAGCACCACGCCAACCTCGTCCCGTGGCAGGAGGTCGCCGCGAGCACCGGGGCCGTGCTCCGCGTCGTGCCCGTCGACGACGACGGCGTGTGGACCCTCGCCGACGCCGCGGCCGTGGTCGGCGAGCGGACCCGCGTGCTGGCCTTCGCCCACGTCTCGAACGTCACGGGCCTCGTCGCGCCCGTCGAGGAGCTCGTCGCGCTCGCCCACGGCGTGGGGGCCCTCGTCGTGCTCGACGCGTGCCAGTCGGTGCCGCACCGCCCCGTCGACGTCACGGCCCTGGGCGTCGACTTCGCCGCGTTCTCCGGGCACAAGATGCTCGGCCCGACGGGCATCGGCGTGCTGGTCGGGCGCTCGGAGCTCCTCGACGCCCTGCCGGCCTTCCGCACCGGCGGCTCGATGATCACCACCGTCACCCTCCAGACGGCCGAGTACCTGCCCGCGCCGCAGCGGTTCGAGGCCGGCACGCAGCCCGTGTCGCAGGCCGTCGCCCTCGCCGAGGCCGTCCGCTACCTCGAGGCCGTCGGCATGGACCGCGTCCGCGAGCACGAGGAGGCCCTCGCCGAGCGGCTCGTCACGGGCCTCGGGGCCCTGCCCGGGGTCCGCGTCGTCGGGCCGCCCGCCGGCGTCGCCCGATCGGGCCTCGCCAGCTTCGTCGTCGAGGGCGTGCACGCGCACGACGTCGGGCAGTACCTCGACGCCCAGGGCCTCGCCGTCCGCGTCGGGCACCACTGCGCGCAGCCCCTGCACCGTCGGCTCGGCGTCGCCGCGACCACGCGGGCCAGCACGTACCTGTACACGACGACGGGCGAGGTCGACCGGCTGCTCGCCGGCGTGGCCGGGGTGCGCGCCTACTTCGGGGCGGAGGCCGTCGCGTGAGCGCGTCCCTCGACTCCCTGTACCAGCAGGTCATCCTCGACCACGCGAAGGCGCGGCACGGCGACGGCGAGCTGCCCCACGCCGACGCCGAGCACCACGAGCGCAACCCGACCTGCGGCGACGAGATCACGGTGCGCGTCGCCCTCGAGCCCGGCACCGACCGCGTCGCCGAGCTGCGCTGGCAGGGCGCCGGCTGCAGCATCTCGATGGCGTCGGCGTCGGTGCTCGCCGACCTCGCGCCCGGGCGCACCCTGGGCGAGATCACCGGCCTCGTGGGGGAGTTCCGCGAGATGATGCGCTCGCGCGGCGCGGGCGAGCCCGACGACGAGCGGCTCGGCGACGCCGTGGCCTTCCACGGGGTCTCGAAGTTCGTCATGCGCGTCAAGTGCGGCATGCTCTCGTGGGTCGCGCTCGAGGCCTGCGCGACCGAGCTCGCCGCCGCCTGAGCGCCGGTAGGCTGGCGTCCGCCCACGAACGTCAGGAGCCCCCCACCGTGTCAGACCAGCCAGTCCCCGCCGCCGACAGCCCGCAGACCGTCGAGGCGACCGAGACGACGACGGGCCTCGAGGTCTTCACCGGTCGCGACGTCGTCGCGATGCGCGTGGCGGGCGAGCTGCGCGACCTGGCATCCGAGCTGCGGGCGGGCGAGGTCGCCGAGGCGGTCCTGATCGGGTCGCCCGACGGCCTCGCGGTGCTCCGGCACTCGGCCGCGCACGTCATGGCCCAGGCGGTGCAGACGATCAACCCGGAGGCGAAGCTCGGCATCGGGCCCCCCGTCACCGACGGCTTCTACTACGACTTCGACGTCGCCGAGCCCTTCACCCCCGACGACCTCAAGGCGATCGAGAAGGGCATGGAGCGCATCATCCGGCAGGGCCAGCGGTTCCGCCGTCGCGTCGTCACCGACGCCGAGGCCCGCGAGCAGCTCGCCGGCGAGCCCTTCAAGCTCGAGCTGATCGGCCTCAAGGGCGGTTCGTCCGACGAGATCGGCGACGACGGCGAGTCGGTCGAGGTCGGCGGGGCCGAGCTCACCGTCTACGACAACGTCGACCCGAAGACCGGCGACGTCGTGTGGTCCGACCTCTGCCGCGGTCCGCACGTCCCGACCACGCGCCTCCTCGGCAACGCCACCAAGCTGATGCGCGTGGCGGCCGCCTACTGGCGCGGCTCGGAGAAGAACCCGCAGCTGCAGCGCATCTACGGGACGGCCTGGCCGACCAAGGACGAGCTGCGCGAGTACCAGGCGCGCCTCGAGGAGGCCGCGAAGCGCGACCACCGCAAGCTCGGCGTCGAGCTCGACCTGTTCTCGTTCCCCGACGAGATCGGCTCGGGCCTCGCGATCTTCCACCCCAAGGGCGGCATCATCCGCCGCGAGATGGAGGACTACTCGCGGCGACGCCACGAGGCCGCGGGCTACGACTTCGTCTACACGCCGCACATCACCAAGGCGAGCCTCTTCGAGACCTCGGGCCACCTCGGCTGGTACAAGGACGGCATGTTCCCGGCGATGAAGCTCGACGAGGCGCGCAACGACGAGGGCGAGGTGACGCGCCAGGGCGCCGACTACTACCTCAAGCCCATGAACTGCCCGATGCACATCCTCGCCTACCGGTCGCAGCCGCGGTCGTACCGCGACCTGCCGATGCGCCTCTTCGAGTTCGGCACCGTGTACCGCAACGAGAAGTCCGGCGTCATCCACGGCCTGACGCGGGTCCGGGGCATGACCCAGGACGACGCCCACATCTTCACCACCCGCGAGAAGATGAAGGAGGAGCTCACCGGCACGCTGAACTTCGTGCTGTCGCTGCTCCGCGACTACGGCCTGACCGACTTCTACCTCGAGCTCTCGACGAAGGACCCGGTCAAGTACGTCGGAGACGACGAGATCTGGGAGACCGCCACGCAGACCCTGCGCGAGGTGGCGGAAGAGTCGGGTCTCGAGCTCGTCCCCGACCCGGGCGGGGCCGCGTTCTACGGCCCGAAGATCTCCGTGCAGGCCCGCGACGCCATCGGCCGCACGTGGCAGATGTCGACCGTGCAGCTCGACTTCAACCTGCCCGAGCGCTTCGAGCTCGAGTACGCGGCCGCGGACGGTACCCGTCAGCGCCCCGTCATGATCCACCGTGCGCTCTTCGGCACGATCGAGCGCTTCTTCGGCGTGCTCACCGAGCACTACGCGGGGGCCTTCCCGGTCTGGCTGTCGCCCGTGCAGGTCGTCGCGATCCCCGTCGCGGACGAGTACGGCGACTACCTCGACGGTGTGGTGGGCAAGCTCCGCGAGGCCGGCGTCCGCGCCCAGGTCGACCACGGCGACGACCGGTTCCCGAAGAAGATCCGCACGCACACGAAGTCGAAGGTGCCCTTCCAGCTCATCGCCGGCGAAGAAGACCGAGCGGCCGGGGCCGTGAGCTTCCGGTACCGCGACGGCTCGCAGGAGAACGGCGTGCCCGTGGCCGACGCGATCGCGAAGATCCTCGAGGCCATCGAGACGAAGGCCCAGGTCTGACCGTGGGGGAGGGCGGCGCGCCGTCGGGCGGCGCCGAGTCGTCGGCCGGGTTCGAGTCGCCGGGCGGGTTCGAGTCGTCGGCCGGGTTCGCGGCGGCGCCCGACGCGTTCCAGCGGCTCTGGACCCCGCACCGGGCCGTCTACGTCGAGAAGGGCCAGGGCGCGCACGACGACGACTGCCCGTTCTGCGCGGCACCGGGCAAGGGCGACGACGAGGCCCTCATCGTCGCGCGGGGCGAGCACGCCTACGTGCTGCTCAACCTGTTCCCCTACAACCCCGGGCACCTGCTCGTCTGCCCCTACCGCCACATCTCGACCTACGACCTGGCGACCCCGGCCGAGGTGGCGGAGATCGGCGCCCTGTCGCAGACGGCCATGCGGGTGGTCCGCGAGGTCTCGCACGCGCAGGGCTTCAACCTCGGCATGAACCAGGGCTCGGTGGGCGGCGCCGGCATCGCCGACCACCTGCACCAGCACGTCGTCCCGCGCTGGGGCGGCGACTCGAACTTCTTCCCGATCATCGCCCAGACGAAGGCGGTGACCCAGCTGCTCGGCGACGTCCGCGAGGCCCTCTCGTCCGCGTGGCCCGCGCCGTCCGGCCCGCCGGACGCGACGGCCGCCTCCGCGCCCCGCGCCTGACCCGCTGCGCGTAAAGTAGGGAGCATCATGACCGACAGCACCCCTGCCCCCGTCCCGTCCACCACCAGCACGACCGGCTCCGACCGCGTCAAGCGCGGCCTCGCCGAGATGCTCAAGGGCGGCGTCATCATGGACGTCGTGAACGTCGAGCAGGCGAAGATCGCGGAGGAGGCCGGCGCCGTCGCCGTCATGGCCCTCGAGCGCGTCCCCGCCGACATCCGCTCGCAGGGCGGCGTCGCCCGCATGAGCGACCCCGACATGATCGACGAGATCATCGCGGCGGTCTCGATCCCGGTCATGGCCAAGGCCCGCATCGGCCACTTCGTCGAGGCGCAGATCCTGCAGACCCTGGGCGTCGACTACATCGACGAGTCCGAGGTGCTGAGCCCGGCCGACTACGTCAACCACATCGACAAGTGGAAGTTCACCACCCCCTTCGTCTGCGGCGCGACGAACCTCGGCGAGGCACTGCGCCGCATCACCGAGGGCGCGGCCATGATCCGTTCGAAGGGCGAGGCCGGCACGGGCGACGTGTCCGAGGCCACCAAGCACATCCGCACCATCTCGAAGGAGATCGCCCAGCTGCAGGGCCTCAAGCGCGACGAGCTCTACGTCGCCGAGAAGGAGCTCCAGGCGCCCTACGACCTCGTCGCCGAGGTCGCCGAGACCGGCACGCTCCCCGTCGTGCTCTTCACGGCGGGCGGGGTCGCCACCCCGGCCGACGCCGCGCTCATGATGCAGCTCGGCGCCGACGGCGTGTTCGTCGGCTCGGGCATCTTCAAGTCCGGCAACCCGGCCGAGCGCGCCGCCGCCATCGTCAAGGCGACGACCTTCTTCGACGACCCGCAGGTCGTCGCCGACGCGTCGCGCGGGCTCGGCGAGGCCATGGTCGGCATCAACGTGCCCGACCTGCCCGCGCCGCACCGTCTCGCCGAGCGTGGCTGGTAACCAGCAGACGGAGGCGCGGCGCACCCGGGTCGGGGTCCTCGCGCTCCAGGGCGACGTGCGCGAGCACCTCGCGGTCCTGACGTCGCTCGGAGCCGAGGCCGTCCCCGTGCGCCGTCCCGACGAGCTCGCGGGGGTCTCCGGCCTCGTCATCCCCGGCGGCGAGTCCACGGTCATGGACAAGCTCTCGCGCACCTTCGGCATGGCCGGGCCCCTCCGCGACGCGATCGACCATGGGCTGCCCGTCTACGGCACGTGTGCCGGGTTGATCATGCTCGCCGACCGCCTGGTCGACGCCCCGGCCACCCAGCGCACCATCGGCGGTCTCGACGTCTCCGTCCGGCGCAACGCCTTCGGCGCCCAGAACGAGAGCTTCGAGACCGACCTCGAGGT
>Ga0265798_10010605_pt1 | contig 11340 bp, 7 predicted proteins | sample P3T30metagenome_FD_192430 | JGI IMG/M metagenome (GOLD analysis project Ga0265798, IMG submission 192430) | Plant litter microbial communities from East Loma Ridge, Irvine, California - P3 T30 | ecosystem: Environmental > Terrestrial > Plant litter > Unclassified | place: USA: California... | reverse complement strand
TACCTCGGCATTGCGGCTCTTGTCGGCCTAATCGGTGCCGTGCATCGGGTTTGGGCGCACGCCGGGGAGAGTGACTCAATCAAAGCCGCTGACTTCGCGGGTAAGTGTCTGGCGCTCAGCGCGGCAATGCTCGCTCTCAGCGGCGCCGAGCTGCGTTTCGGTGGCGCAAACGTGCTCCCGTATCTGCCAACCAACTTCGCCTTCCTTAGCACGTTGGTCGGTGTGATGGTGATCGCCGCGCTCTGGCTTTGCGGTTATCTGGCGGGCGAGGCGAAGAAGGACTGCGCGAAGAATGCACCTTGTCCTCGCCACCATCCATGCGAGGCAGCCGAAACCCGCGATCTGGCATAAGTTACGACAGCGGTCTACATCACGGTGTCGCTGTAAAGCCCTGAAGAACCGCTGCCTGAAAACGCAACATGTCCGCCGAGGACACGACGGAGCCGCGTTACAGGTGTTTGTACGCCCAGAGGTAGACGTGGCCGTCGTACTCGCCGGAGTACACCTTCGTGAACTCCCTCGTCCCACCGCGAACCGAAGCCACACCGAGTTCCGCCAAAGGTGGTGCGTCTGACGCACCGGCAGCGGAGTGGACGTTGTCAACGAGTGCGAGCCAGGAGCTGACATCAGCGCCAGCGGGCGCTTCGAGCACCACTTGGATCTGCGGGGTTCCACTCACGGCTGCAACGGGCTCTGCCTCCGCGGTAAGAACGGTCCAATCATCGGGGATGGTCTGCCCGAACTGCTTCTCGACGGAGTGTTGCGGCACTGCGCGGCAAGACCACGGGGAGTGTTCGTCACACACTCCGTACGCGCCAGCCTGAGCCGGAGCGGCTGCTTGTTTCTGCCCGGAGGTCAAAGTCGACACAGCCCAGTACACGCCGCCAACTGCGACGCCGGCGAGGACGACGATGAACGCAACGAACACGACAAGTGCACCGAGGCGTCGTCCGACGGTTGGCGTGTTCGACTGCGAGGACATCGAACCATTGTGCCGGTCCGATGTCCTCGCGTCGTCATCCGGGGGACGGATCGTTCTACTCCTTGTTGAAGAAGTTGATGAGGTAGACGTCGGCGAAGGCTCGAGCGAAGTCGTGCTTCTGGCCGTCCGTCAGCGCCTGGAAGTCGCCACCGAACTTCTCGATGAGCTTCGCTCGGAAGAGGTTCACGGCGAGGTTGTCGATGTTGCTCATGACGTTGTCAGCGGAGGTGAGCAGCGTCGCCGCTGTCCCGCCGAACCGGAGAGTCGACGTCTCGGCGAACCGGTGCTGCGCGTGGTTGTCGTAGTAGTCCCGGAAGACCTCGTTCGCACGTGCGGACGGGTTCTTCCTGAACCGGTCGCCCATGACGATGGCGTCCATGTCCTCGAAGAAATCCCCGATGCCGAAGAGTTCCGAGTTGATTGTGCCGATCTGCGCCAGCGCCCACGTGTACGGGGCGATGTCGGTGTGGTCGGCCTGCCACTGCCCCACGATGGAGTAGAGGTCGCCTGCCCAGCCGCCACCGTCTCCGATGTTGGGCGAGTCGTAGTTCGGGACGCCGAACTTACGGACGGAGTCGGTGCTTGCCGCCAGGTGCTGCGTGTCCATCGTGACGCCGAAGTGGCTCGGCTCCTTGAAGGAGTTGATCCGTCCAACCCCTTGCTTCGTTGCCCAGTCGATCCACTGAACGTCGCAGACTCCGGCGACGACGTCCCACTGCAGCGCTGAGATGAGGGAGCCGGCATTGCCACCGACCGAGTCGCCGGCACCGTAGCTCGGGAACCGCATGTACTGCAGAACGAGCTGGCCGGCAGGAAGGTCGAGGCTGCCTTGCCCTGAAGCTACCCACTCCTCTGCGAGGACCTGAAGTGCGTCGAGCCAGGCGTACAGCGGCGACGCGGGTGCCGACGGAGTGGTGGTTGAACCGATGCCGACGTCTCGTCCGGACGAGACGTTCTTGTCGATCTCGACGGCGCCGGATCCCGAACCGATGGTGAGGGTCTGGATCTGGTTGAACGCCCAGTTCGACGGCAGCGCGAAGCCGAGGTTGCCAGCGAAGCCTGTTGAGAGACCGGCGATGAAGCTGGCGCGGGCCAGGCCGGCAGCATTGACCAGGGCGCACACGTGGCGGGCGCCGTAGACGCCGACTGTGTACTTCCCACCGAGCTGCGCCATTCGCTGCGCGATTCCGCGGAAGTACGGGATGACGGTCGCGTTGGTCTGGTCGTCCGTGACATCGACGTCGACCGCGAAGTAGACGATTGTGCCGGCGGGGATGCCGAACCCGTTCGCAGCATCGTAGGCACGCTGGGCGTCCTTGGCCCCCTGCGCTGCGGAGAACCACGACGCCTCGTACCCACCTTCCTCGAAGATGGGGAACAGGCGCAGTCCCGCGTTGAAGATGGTCTGCAGCTCGCCGGGCTTGATGACCTTGTCGAGTGGGCTGGTGACCTGCTCGTTCGTCAGGTAGCGGCCGACAGTGGTGTAGCCGGCGGCCTTCAGCGACGCAGCGCGGGCGGCGGTGATGGTCGACGCCATGTCGGCGGCAGTGCCGGGACGGTTCGGGTCGCCAGTGCTGACGATGAGCTCCGCCCACGTGGCGTAGTCGCCGATGCCGGACTGGTTCCCGGCAGTGAACGCCTCGAACTGCTGGAAACGCTTCGCGACTGTGCTGTCCGCTGCGGTGAACGTCGAATTGAACGTCACCGGGTACCCGTTGAAGATCAGAGCGGCCTTGAATAGCGACACCCAGCGGCCGGTTGAACCGACACGGACCACAGCTGCGGTGTTGGCCTTCAGCTGTCCGCCGGTGCCGGGCCCGAACGCACCATCGGCTGCGGAGTCGGTCTGGCCGAGTTCGTACTGGATGCCGCGGACGAGGTTCTGCTGGGTGGACCGGTCGAAGACACCGCCGGTGGAGTTGTAGTAGAAACCGGTGTGGCTGCCGTAAGTGGCGTTGAGGTACTGCTGTGCGGCGCGGGCAGCGTCGGACCCGCCGGCGATCTTCACCGCCGGGTCAGTGCTGAGCAGGGCGCGGAACGTCTTCGGGGTAAGACCCGTGACGCTGCTGCCGAGACCGAGGTCGGAGGACAGCTGCTTGATGGAGGGGAGCGTGTCTGCCCACTTCCCGTCGAGGCTCGCTCCGGAGTAGCCCTTGCAGTACAGCGCTGCCTGCACGAGGGTGACCCACTTGGCACTGTCGGCGCCAGTGACGTTGCCGTGCGCCTGGAGCTTGGTCCAGGTGGTCGGACCGAACGATGCGACGACCGGGCTGATGCCGAGGAGGTTCTGGAGCCCCTCGATGAGGCCGTTGACGGTGCCCTGGCCGGTGTTCCCGTCCTCGGTCACCTTCGTCCAGCCCGATGCCGAGCCAAACGTCTTGTTGAGCCACTGCTGTGACGCGAGTACCCACTGATCTGCCATGTGCGTTGCCTTTCGGTGTGGATCGAGATCCGTTGACCGCCGACCGGAGGACGTTCCGATCGACCTGGATTCGAACGTACGTTCGATCCGAAGGGCTGCCAATGGTCCGTCCGGCCCATGCGCACCAACCGATCGCCGCTACCGGTCGTCTGCGTACCAACGCGCGAAGTCGCGGTTGACCAGGAGCTGTGCGCAGATCTTGGACGCGAGCGTGCTGGCCACCGCCGCGGCGTTCGCGCCGACGTAGATCCACACGGGGAAGGCGCTGGACAGTGCGTCGTCGGAGAGTGACTCCTGGATCAGCAAAGCGACCGCGTTACATGTTGGTATCGCCGTCACCAACACCTTGATCACCCGACGCCAACTGACCTCGTGGAGCTGCACCGCGGCTCGAGTAATCACCCCACTGAGCCCCTGTCGTGGCCTGACGTGCTGTGCTCTGTGCCGTTCATCTGTCTTCATGGGCTTCCCTTCGACTGTGCACGCCGCCGGGCCCTACGCCCCGCGGTGTCGTCGGTCAGGTGGGTGCAACCGCCTGCCTGTGCCCAGGAACTTTCTCCACCGAGGCGAGGGCTGTCGATGACACGAAGGGACCACAACGCCCTCGTTACCCGACCGCTGAGTCGAACGTATGTTCGAGTGTCGGAGGGCTCACCTACCTTCAGGACCGCCGACAGACTCAGACTCCGAGGGGGAGCAGTGGACATCATCACCAGAGGACAGTGGGGGAGCACGCGGGACGTGTTCCGGGCAGGGATCGTCGCGCCGGGACGGCGGGTCGGAGTGGTGCTGCATCACTCCGTGACCGGACAGGGGGGATCACGCTCCGCGGTCCAGGACCTGTTGCGGATGATCGAGCGACTCGATCGCGACACGAACCACTGGCCCGGCACGTACAACTACGCCGTCGACTACGCAGGGCGGGTCTACGAGATGAGTGGACGCGACGGTGTCGGTACCCACGCCGCTGGGCACAACACGGCGTACTGGGGGATCTGCTTCATCGGAGATGGCCGGAAGAGCTATCCGTCAGATGCTCAGCGAGCGACCGCGGCCCTGGTCTCTGAGCTGCAGGTCGCTGCCGGTCACCCGTTGCAGGTCGTCGGCCACCAGGACGTCAACGAGACTGAGTGCCCGGGCGCGTTGATCGAGGCAACGCTGCACGCCGCTGCTCCAAGTGACGCGATGTTGACCGTCGACGGGCGGCTCGGACCAGCAACCGTCAGCCTGCTCCAGCAACGGCTACGGACGGCGGGACTCTACGACGGTCCCGTGGACGGGCGCATCGACGTCCCCCATTCCGCTACCGTCGCCGCGCTACAGACGTACCTCAACGCCCACGGGGCACACCTTGTGGTCGATGGTGCCGGCCTCTGGCAGACAGGCACGCCGAGCGCGACAATCACGGCGTTGCAAACCTGGCTCGGCACACCAGCCGACGGCACCCTGAGCTTGCCTTCCTCTGCTGCGGTGAAGGCACTCCAGGTGCGCCTGAACGGGGGGCCTCTGTGAGCAGTGCAGAAACTCAAGCACGTCCAGGGACGTCACGGTGCTCCGCGACTGAAGCATCCGGATGCCCGTCCTTGACCGAGCGCGAACTCGAGGTCGTGAACCTGATGGCGGAAGCGCTGACAAACCAGCAGATCGCGAGCAGGCTCGGGATCTCTTCCAACACGGTGCGTCGTCACGCCGCAAACCTGTTCGCAAAATTGGGCGCCGTCTCTCGCCTCGACGCGGTACGCCGTAGCGCCGAGCTCTGAGCTCCACCATCAGATCTGACATAAGATACGTTATCGGCGCGCTGTAGGCCTTTCGCTTCAAGAGCGGTTTCCTCAACGTATGCCCGTAGCCGAGGGCGGAGACGAGCCGCCTTACTGTTGAGCTTCGCGCCGGGCTCGGCGTGCGGCTCGGTGGTGGTGCAAGTCGTCGAACGAGGCGCGGAACGTCTCGAAGAAGCGTTCGTGCCCGGGGGTCCCCGATAGCTCGCGTGCCTCGTTGCGCCGTTGAACCCGAGCAAGCAGCGTCACCGCGATCGCGCCGAGAATCCCGGCAAGAACCAGACCCACGAATGCCAGGGCCAAGTAGCCGATTCTCCCGTCACCATGTTCGAAGAATCCCGCGACGAGGCAGCCGACGCTGAAGGCCCCCAACATGGCTGCATAGGCCGCAGAAAGGGTTCGGATCGCATCGTTACCTGCCGGTGTCGGGTACTGCTTGGCGTAGACGGCGGCGCTTTCACGGACTACACGACTCAGCTCAAGCCGGAGGTTTGTGTCGCTGTGCTCAGTGAAGAACCGGCTGGTCTCCGTGGTACTGAGGGCGGCAAGCAAAGCTGCAGCGTCAGTGCCACGTTCCGCGTATCTGCGGGCGCTTGACGACCGAACCGCCGCTAGCGTCCCGACGATCCCCGCGACTGTGCCGAAAACGCCGATCACGGTCGTCATCACGCTCAAGCTGTCCACTTCGTTCCTTCCCGCACCCCGTGGCGCCTGTAGCTCGCCACTGACCTCACCGCTCGCCTGCCCTACTACCGTTCGAGGCCGTCATCTTCGCGGGAGATCTCGGGAGTCTGGGGCATATCCAGCGTGAGCGAGGTATCGGAACTGCTCGAGGTGGACGCTTCGTCTGGGTCGATACCAGCCTGACGGAGCATCTCTCGATCGCGGAGCTCGAACGCGTCGTAGTCGATCTCGTCAGTGTCGATCTCGTCGGTGCCGCTGGGCGTCGTGACGGCAGCAGCGTCGTCGTCGTGGCCGTCGGCGGCGATCGCCGCGGTCTCGGCGGCCGTCTCGTCGCGGCCGTCGGAAACGATCGCCGCGGCGTCAACGTCGGTCGCGGTCTCGATCGCCTCGGTGGCGGCCGCAGCACGGGCGGCTGTCTCGGCGGCGACGGCAGTGGCGTCGAGCGGCCGCTCGACGTCTCCTGCTGGGTAGCGTGCGGCCAGGCGGTCGGCGCGTTCCTGCTCACGTGCAGCCTGCTGCTCGGCCTTCTCACGCTCCCGGTCGGCCTTCCGCTGGGCGTCGCGGACTACGGCATCACGCTCACGTTCAGCCTTCCGCTGGGCGTCCTGAAGGGCGCGGCGGCGTTCGTCGGATGCGCGCTGCAGTTGCCTAGCGACTTCGGAGGTGATGGTCTGCGCTGCCCGTCCGGTGGTGCGGCCAACGTGCTCGAGGGTCTCGTCGAGGGGATCGCTCATGGTGGTTCCTTCCTGTGCGGTGGTGGGCGACGCCGCGGCCACGGGAGTGGTCTCGGTGCCGGCCGCGGGTGCGGCTGAGGGTGCGGTCTCGGCGGTGGACGCCTGCGAAGCGGGCTCCGCAGGGGTTCCGGTGCTGGTCTCGGCGACGACGTCGACCGCGGTGGCTACCGCCGACGACGTCGCCTGCCGAACGCCCTCCGCCGCCGTGAGGAGCGCCGTGCGGGCAGCAGCCGCACGCTCGGCCGCGTGGGTGGCGTAGTGCTCACGCGTGGAGACGGTCACCTCGGGTGCGGTGGACAGCGCGGCGGCCTTGTGGAGCGCGGTGACGCGTTCCTGCAGGTGGTCGGCGATGGGCTTACCGCGGAGCTTGTCGGGGATCGCCTGCGGCTCGGACGGGTCGATGCGGTACTTGGTGCGGAGGACGTCGACCTCGGCCGCGGTGCGGTGCCAGTCGAACATCCGCCACGGCTCGGACGGGAGCCGTCCGAGGTCCTGCGTCCACGCGGGCTGCTCGAGGGCCAGGGCCGCCCCGCGCTCCTTCAGTCGGACGCCGATGTAGTGGTGCCGCTCCTCGAGGTGGTCGCGCCACTCAGCGGGGAGGAGTTCGTCCTGGTGGCGGCGGCCGTCAGCGATCCACGCGGGCACGCCGTCGACGGGTTCGCGGTCGATGACGCGGACGACGGGCTGGTCGATGCCCTCGAGTGCCTTCTCGATCCGCCAGTGCAGCACCGCGGGGACGTCGTCTGCGGTGCCGAGCTCCCGCTGCGAGTACGCGTCGCGGAGCGTCTGGACGGGGTCGTGGCCGGAGTCCTCCGCGTGCCGAAGCGATGTCGCGAGAGCACCCCACGACTCCTGCCCCTGCAGAGAGGTCGCGAGCTCGGCGCCGAGGGCGCGTTCGACGATCGTGCCGGCGCGAAGCTCGTCGGCGCGGGTGGCGACGTCAGCGTGCTGGTCGATGAGAGTGACGAGGTCCTCGACGCGGTCCTGCTCGGCGCGGATCGACTCGTGCGCGGAGAGGAGCCGGCCGGAGCGCTCGGCGATCTGCTCGAGCGCGTCGGGGACGGTCGCGGCGTCGTCGAGGGCGAGGTAGAGGCGGTTGCTCTCCTTGCCGCGGGAGAGGGCCGTGTAGGCGTCTTCCCGGCTCATCGTCGCGTCACCGAGCACGTGCGCGTGTTCGGTGGTGAGGCCTTGGGAGCGGCTGATGGTGCGGGCGTAGCCGACCTCGACGTGCTGGGCGACGTAGCCGGCGGGGAGGGTGATCGTGGCGCCGTGTTCGGCGTGGGCGACGTCGAGGGCGCCATCCCGGTGGATCCCGGTGACGCTCCACAGGTCGCCGTTCTTCACCCGGTCGCGGCCGCCCTGGATCCGCAGGTCGGACTCGTTGCGGCGGGTGACGACCGTGTCGCCGACGTGTGCGGCGAGCCCGTCGCGCAATGGCACCGACTGGGACGTGTCGACGTCTCCGGTGGAGATCCGGTACGCCTGGGCGCGGGCGTTCAGATCGGTGACGGCCGTCGCGGTCGGGGCGAGCATGAGGGAGCGGACGTCGGCGTTGGTGTCGCGCTGCCAGCCCTCGAATACGGCGGCGGTCATCCGCTCGCTGTCGCCGCCGACGACACGCTTGTGCTCCTGGTACCAGGCGAACGGGTCGCCGGGCCGCATCGGGTCGCGCAGGCGCAGGGAAGCTTCGGCTTCCTCGGCGTCGCGGAACCGGTGCACGTGCTCGAGTTGCACGGAGCCGACCTCGCGGTCGATCAGGCGGAGTGCACCGCCGGCCTCAACGGCGGAGAGCTGGCGGTCATCGCCGATGAGACGGACGAACGCTCCGTACTCCTGGGCGAGCTTGGTGACGTCGCGGAGACGCTTCGTGCCGGCCATGCCGGCTTCGTCAACAACGATGACGTCGCCGGGGAGGAGGGCGTACTGCTCCTGCACGTCGACGTCCTGTTCGGCGGCGTGCTGGTGGGCTGCGAGGAAGCCGTGGATCGTGGTCGTCTGGATGCCGACGGCCTCGGAGAGGACCGCGGCCGCGGGTGCGGACGGTGCGAGTCCGATCATGCGGACACCGCCGACGGTCAAGGCCTCGTTGGCAAGCTTCAGCGCGGTGGTCTTGCCGGCGCCGGCGGGGCCGATGCCGGCGACGAGCTCGACGTCCGACGTCGCGAACGTGCGGGCGAGGTCCCGCTGCCCGGCGTCCAGCGGACCCGTGTTCGTGGCGGCGATACGCTCGAACACGTCGCGGGAGACCGGCGCCATTTTCCGGTAGCGGGCCGCCTGCAGCAGTTCGTCTTCTGCCTGGAGGATCCCGCCGGAGGTGTAGACGGTCTTGCCCTTGTGCTCGAACACGGACTCACCGTTCGAGCGGGTGAGCGGCTGGAACGCGCCGTGCGGGGACGGCGGGGTGAGCGACACCGAAGACTGCAGGGCGGTCTTCGCGACCTGCTGCACGAGAGGTTCAGCGATCGTCTGGTCCGGGATGATCTGCGCCAGCTGCCGGCGGGCTTCGGCTTCGACGACGCCGGCACCCCACACCGCGTAATGCTCCTCCACGGTCGCGAGGACGAGGGCTGCGCGCTCGTCAACGTCCACCGTCGGCGTTCCACCGTCCTCGGCCGCGCGGGCCTGAGCGGCGCGCTGCGCGGCGGGGAGGACCTGGTCGGCGCGGTCCTGCCCGACGCGGGCGACGGCGTCGTCGTGGGTGGCCTGCGGGGAGCGGCCGTGCTCCTTCTGAGGACGGGTCTCGAGGGTCGCCTGCTGGGCGATCTTGATCTGCGCCTTCATGTCCGGGGCCCGCCCGTGGTCACGCTGGTACTCAGCGGTGAGGCGTTCCACCTCGACGCGGATCGACGCGGACCGGGAGGAGAACGTCTCCAACAGGTCGGTGTCGACGCCAGCGATCTCCATCACGGGACGCTTCCCGGCGGCGACCGTTCGCGCCTCGGTGGTGACGTCGAGGGCCTTCGTGACCTCGGACATGATCGCCGCGTTGTAGAACTCCGAAATGGGGACGTTCATGCGGTGCAGCAGCTTGGAGTCGATGGTGCGCCACTTGCCGTCGGAGCCCTTGACCTTGTTCGCAACCACCAGGTGGTCGTGCAACTGGGGGTCGCCGTTGCGGGACTCGAAGTGCCGGAACGCGGTCACGGCGACGCCGCCCTCGACCTCGATTTGCTCGACGCCGTTCGTGCCGGCGCGGGTCGCCAACGCCTCCCGCTCGAGGTAGGCGATGGTCGACGCGACGGCGCGGTCCTGTGCCTGCTCGACGGCCTTGCGGGTGTCGTCGTCGCCAAGCGCCCACAGCACGGAGACGCTCTTCGCCGGTGAGCAGACCAGGTCGAACCCAGCGACAGCCTGCTGGTCGGGGCGAGTCGCGTCGGTGATGTAGCGGCCGAGTTCTTCCTTGTCGGCAGGCTCCCGGCCCTTCGCGTCGCGGAACGCCTGCGCGCCCTCGCGAGCACGGATCAGGCGGCGCTCTTCCGTGTTGGGCTCGTGGCCCTGGATGCGCTGGAAGGTGGCGTATCCGGCCTGGATGCGGCCCTGCAGGGAGTTCTCGTCGGCCTTGTACACGTAGTACGACCGGCCGAGTCTCGCTGCCTCCTGCGCCTGCTTGCCGGTCATCCCGTCGGCGAGTGCGTCGGCGATGATGCGGTCCGCGTCCGGGTGCAGGCCCTCACCGAAGAGGGCCTTCATCTGCTCCTCGGTGACGGTCCCGGAGACGCCGAGAAGTTCCGCGCCGCCGCCCATCCACCGTCCGGGCGGGTTCCCGTCGGCGGTGTAGTAGTCGCCGAGCTCACGTTCGTGGTCGCGACGGGCATCGCCCGTGGCGACCTCGGACGTGTAGTAGGTGTACCCGTCGCCAGCGGACAGGACGTGCATGGTCATCATGCGCCGTCACCGCCTCGTGGACGTGTCAACGAGACGCACTCATCCCAGCCACGAAGCGGTCTGGAGATAGTGAACATGGCGAGACTCTACCTTCTTCATTTGTAATGCCTGAGGTGTGACGCTCAAGGAGTGGCCGAGCAGGCCGGGCGTCGTCGGAGGAACGGAGACGGCGGCTGGACTGATCGCGGTAGACAGGGGGAGACCGGGAGCGGCGTCCAGCGGCGGAGGAACGGAGCCGCGTCTGGACGCCAGCATCCGGGTCGATGACTGTCACAGGCCGCGCCGGAGGTGCGAGCTACACTGGCGACAACAGGAGCGCCGCAGTGCACCGCCGCAAGGGCGGTGCTGCCCGAATCGGACGGGTGGTGGCCGTTAGGGATTGGGGAGCAGTGATGGCACAGGTTCGGACCTCTGGGAAGCAGGCCGCTGCACGCAAGGCAGCGCGTGAACGGGCAGTCGAGCGGGCGGCGGAGTTCCGTCGCCGGCAGGAACAGCTCGAGGAGCTTGCGGCCGAGTACTTCGTAGCGGCGGACGCCGTCGACGGCATCAACGAGGACGCCGAAGCGCGCATCCAGAAGATCCGCGACGAGCAAGCCGCGGCGATCACCGAGGCCGAGGAACAGTCCCAGGCGATCATCGAGCGGATGCTCGACACGAAGGTCTCCCGTGACGAGGTCGCGGAACGGCTCGGCATCCCTGTCCGTGACGTCAAGCGCAGCAAGCCGAAGACGCCGGCGACGGTGACGGCGGACGCCACGATCGCAACAGGAGACGATCACTCCGACGACACCGGCGGAGTCCACGACGCGTCGCCGAGCGATGCGCAGGAGTCGTACGCCGCGTAAGTCGAGTCGC
>Ga0265798_10010604_pt1 | contig 11342 bp, 14 predicted proteins | sample P3T30metagenome_FD_192430 | JGI IMG/M metagenome (GOLD analysis project Ga0265798, IMG submission 192430) | Plant litter microbial communities from East Loma Ridge, Irvine, California - P3 T30 | ecosystem: Environmental > Terrestrial > Plant litter > Unclassified | place: USA: California... | reverse complement strand
CGTCAGCTCGCAATAGCATGACTGACTCACGACAAACACCCTTGCCCCATGGGTCAAGAGATAGTCGCCTAGGCGCCCATGCTCCCATCCTATCCCACAACGGCGTGAAATGATTTTGATCCATCCCAAAACCTTCAGAGAACACCACCTGAATGCGATCTTCGATTAGATCAGGCGCATTTCGAGCGGCTAGCAATAAAGTGACGACAGTGGTAATTAGGTCTTCGGCGACGTGAAATCTAGCGTCAGATGGTTCACAACAACGATTTACGGATTCCACTGATCCTGCCGATGGATAAGCAGAACAGTATGGTCCACCGTCTCCTCGCATTTTGCCTCCTCGCTATCCAGCTTGACCTGTACACTCTCTTTTCCTGCGAATTGCTCATTTGCCATTTGCGAGATCAACCGGATCCCATCATTAGTCACCTCGCTCCCTGCCGCCCTATATGCCCTTCCTTGGCCCTCAATCATTCGCAAATTAGTCGACAAACAAGGCGCAGCGGGGTACGGCCACCATTTGGTGAACTCATTCCGGTGGATCGCGGAGCAGGTGATCCAGGTCGGTAAACCATCGTGGGAATGGCGAGACTCGTTCCTTGCCTTTGAAGCTCCTTCGAATGATGTTCCAGGCGGTATACAATATGCCATATCTGTCGAGTGGTACTCTTCGATAAATCTCGGTCCTAGCTTGTCCCAACATGTATCTAGACCTTTTGCCTTTAATTCCTTCTCGGCCAAATCCCAAAACCCCAGAATTGTCTTGATGGGCTTCGGATCGCGATAGAACCCTCCTGCCTGTCCTCCTTGCCATGCGTGGTCGGTTACCGAGTACTCTGGGCGAGATGCAGATGGATTATGACGGAAAACGGATCTGACGGACGAGGTGTAGGGGTGATCGGGCGCGACGAGCTGTAAAAGTCCATGTGCGACCACAATCGTCGCAGCGGCGATCAAGGTGATTCGTACTGCGGTCCAAATCGACCGGCGTGGGCTATGCGCATGGTGACTCGAGCCTGGTTGCGGTAAAGGCGTATACGGCGTAGGGTTATGGGTAGCCATCACATACCGCAATCAACAAAAGATAAGGTACAATTAGACAAGTCGAGTTGGCAACATTCAGACGCGCCATGACTCAGAATATCATGCCATGCGATGTCATTATCATTACTGCCTACTTCCTAATCTACTTTCTCCCCTTGCCCTTGACTTGCTTCCACTTGGCTTGGCCGGATACATCTACAAAGTTGAATCCACCCTTTCTCGCCGAATGAGCAGCAGCCTCGCTAGCCTCCTGAGCCTCTTGCCTAGCCTGATCCACCGGTCGGTGTGTCATTGCCTCGACCACCCTTGCCGATTCAGGCGTAGCAGACCCAGCCTGAGCAGCAAGGACCTCCTCCGCAGCTTCCCTCACTCCAGGCCTAGCCTTGGCAGCGAGCTCAGCTTCCTTGACAGCCCTCTTTTCCTTCATTTCCGTCTCTTCGTCCCTGAATTCCCAGACAGTACGCTCGATACCCTCAGATGTAGCTTGAGTAGCACGATCACCGAAAGAGCCACCTGATCCCAATCCAGCATCCCATCGGTCTTCTTCGGCTCGCTCGATACCAGTGGAAGGGTGTGCGGCTCGTTGAGTCGCCTCGTCTCGTTCTCGTGCGGAATCGCCGACTTTGGTCATGGGGTCAAGAGGAGATTTGACACCAAGCAAGCCTTCCATGCCTTTCAGAAAGGCGGATTGAATGGGTAGGTGCTATTTGTCAGCCACAATCCTCGATCCAAATAATTGTGAAAGAGGAGAGGAGGTATCAGAAAGCCATGCATGGTTTGGAACCATTTGTACCTAGTGGGGTACAGTCTTAAAGACTAATCGTTGTAACATCATAAAAGGTTCGGAGGGAAGTGTAGGAAGTGATATGGAAAAGAGCTTACCTGACGCTTGAATTCCAATTCAACATCCTTCAACTTCCTGATGGCCTCTATACGAGCTTTGCTAACATTGTATCGATGTGATAGCTGAGCGACAGTGGAGCCAGATCGTAATTTGTCATACAAGACATTCTGTAGATCGTCCGATAATGGTGGAGGAGGGCGGAAAGATGGGTTTGCAGGGAATGGCTACTTGTCAGCGGACACACGGTAGGCTGATGAATGAACGTACCTGACTGCCACCTAGCCAGAGAGCTCGCTGACCAGTACGAACAGACTCATACTGCATACCAGTCGTTCTGATCCATGATCGATAAGCGTCCTCTGCCTCTTGAGTTCGTTGATCGACTGGTTGTTCGTCCCCTGCTGCTGAGGAGGCGTACCTCGAAGCAGTTGTTAGCCTCTGCCTGACTACTGTACGTAGAGCATTGAATGGTAATCTTGATGGCCCTGCGATAGGTGATGCCATAGTGAAAGAAAAGAGAGATTGGATAGGGAGGGAGAGGGATGGAAATTTCAAGGTGAGATCGGCTGCGGGATTAAGCGGAGTTATATTTTGGCAGAGCTATATACTCGAGGATGTGGCACTATTATTACTGGATTTTCTGGATCAACCATCAGTCTGTCTCTACCTGTAACTGACCATCGTCAAGATCTACATACTATATACTACACCATGGCAAAACTACCTACACTACCTCACCGCCTATGCGCACACCTAGTCAACACATCCCAATCATCTCTCGCAACAACATCACTTCCATACTCGACGTCATCACTAGCAATCACCTCTGTCCTACTCCGTCACGGTCTCATCTCAAACTTGACACTAGGCACACCGACCCACCCATCACCTACCGAATTCCATACCTTACCCGAACCATCTAAACGTATATGGGTAGGATTGAAGTATCGAAACGGTACACCTGTCTTAAAGCGATTAGGCCTTGTTTCGAAACCAAGTCAAAGGCGGATCGTCAGTAATAAGGAGCTCGGAGCTATTTTGGCGGGCAAGAGGGCACTGAATGTTGCTGGCGCTGGACTGGGAGAGGTCTTTGTCGTCCGGACACTGGATAAGGATGGGAGGCATGTCAAGGGGACGGATACGTTCATGGAGGGATGGGAGGCGTGGAGGGCAGGGCTAGGGGGAGAGCTGGTCTGTCGAGCGAGCTAGGGTAGGGGATCGGTATGGGCGTAGAAGGAATAGGGAAAGAAAGCGGAGGTCGTGAGATGGTGCAGCAGCGACGCCTTGTCGCGGCGGGGGCAGCATATCTCGCGCTTGAAGATCAAATCGCGGGCTGGCACATCAGGAGCATAGAAGTTTGGAGACAGCACAACCACACAACCACATTGTAACAGCATGAAACGACATGACGACTCAACTGATCCTGCTCAAAGCCGATGCGATGCAATTCATTATGAAGGAGTCTGATGTGTAATATACAGTGTCGATTTCGATACAACCCTAAGCTTCTAGCCCATTATACCTATTTGCCATGTCCCCTATTACCATACCTTTCCTCGCCATAAGCCATCAACTTCCTATTCCTGACTGCATGCTTTTCAACGCATTCAGCTATCTTGGCATAACCCTCATGCCCAGATCGTTTATACATCCCTACCATCAGCTCAATCTCACGCTACCACCGGAAGCACTCACGAGACATTTTCTTGGAGAACCAGACCCCCAATGAACCATGCCCTACTCCATCCTCACGATCCATCCCGCCCATGCACTTCGCTAGCTCTTTACCCGTGTCGAGCTGTTTTTCGACCCGCTCGAATTCGCCTGAAACATCTACTGACGCTAGGAAAGCGTAGAGCAGGACATAGAGGAGTTTGTCGGCATTTTTGTATGATACGTGGAACGCTTGGCGAAGCTTTGTCCTGGTCGTCAGCTGATTCAACGCGGGTCTTGGAGAGAAGACTCACTTGGAATGAGCACCAGTCTCTAATAGACTAGAGAGGAAATGTCCAACTCCGACCAATCCCGAATTCGTACTAAGCCTGACCTTTTCCACGATCTCCTTGACCTGCATTTCGACCTCGGGGCGAGATTGAACCTCCTCCAATTGTCCATTCAGACCGAGGAGGCCAATCTGAAAGACCAGTCCCAGCTCGCTTCCTGGTACGAGATTGGCCAGTCCAGCACGATAGTATCGCGTCGCAGCGTATTCTTGGCCTAGAAGGTGGGCTGATTGGGCACGAAGAAGGAGGATGTGAATGGCGAGATGGCTGAACAGATCATTTTCTCGCAGGACATCGATCGCTTCGTCGAGGATCTACTTGTCAGGTCGAGATACTTTGATAGCTGACACGTACCTTGTCCGCCTGTGGAAAGACACTGCGGTAGATCAAAGCGAAGGCTTGTTCGAGCATGACTCCAGCACGAATAAGGATAACCTGCCGTTGCAGTGAGATAGCATCGTCCACTCCATGGTGTAAATCGACTATATATCAGCGAGATCAATGGCAGCTTACGTACATCTGAGATCCCACATGTCTTCTGACCTGGGCATGGTCTCGCTTTGGCGCATCGCGTTAGAGTAGACTAGCGCTTTCGCTTTGGCCTGCTTTCCTGAGATGTCGTGATGAGAGACGAGTGCGACATTGTAGGTGAGGATGTAGAGGATATTTGGTGGAGTGGTCTGGATAGTAAGGTGCCAGGTGTAGCCATCATGCAGGATTGGTACCTATCATCAGCCTCTGACGACTTGTTAAAGCTTACATCGACCAAGCCTCCAGTACGACGCAGCACATCAAAGGCTCTACACTCTGAAGCCTGATCCATCATTCCAAAAGCCTCCTTTCGCAGTACTTTGACCCGCTCAGGCCGCCCTTGTCGCCCTTCCCACAGACACTGGTATAGCAGGAACTGCACCGCAATAGGCGCTAGCCAATCTGCATTCTTGCAAGATGTGAGAGTCCAAGCGAACCCCGCTTCAGTCCAGCCAAGCGTGGTCCCTAATTCGCTCAAAGCTGGAGGAAGGAGGTCCCATCGTCTCTGGTGGCAGAGTAATCGGATTTGAGCGAGAAGAAGAATTTGGGTCATTTCGTGGTGTTTGCTGACTCTTGCGTATTTCTGATGTCAGCTTGGACGGTTGGACGAGACATACCAAGACATCAGTCATTGCTAGCAGACATCCATCTGCACCGAGGACGTTCTCATCTTCAAGGAGGAGGAGCTGAAGAGCGTACATATGCGCCGGGTAGCGGCTGTTGTCAGCGTTACTCGACCGTGTCGACTTACTGAGCTGTTTCGGAGTACTGCTTGACTGATCTTTTCGCGAATCCCGTCTTGCCCTGTCTAATCAGCGCCATACCTTTTGTCGAAGGGTCGGTCACACCTGAAGCAGCAATATCCTCAAGCCCAGAAGCTCGAGCTGCTGGCATAGTAGCAGTAGATAAGCGCTTTTCCGGGCAAGGGCCATCTGCCGCATTAGTACGCCCAAAATGGTAGACTAAAGAACGTACCGAGATGTTGACCTGCTCCTCGATATCCTGCAATAGCTTCTGGTGGTCAACACCCTTCTCTTCTTTCCCCTTCCCCTTCCTAGTTCCGCTGCGCAGAGCTTGGACAACCTGAATCCCAATTTTCCCAAATAGCAGTCCAAACGTCACTCGTTCAGTGTCAGACAAACTCGATAGCCCAATCCCGATCTTTAATGTATCGATGGCGAGAATCTGGAGCGAAAGTGCCTTTTCTGCCGCTCGGACATCCGGTTCGTACGGTTTCGAGACGGTAGGGTTCAATGGGTCGATGAGGTGTATTGTCAAGGCATCGGAAGCGATAGGTTGCACTGAGGCCGGGATAAAGGTTTGAGATAGATGGCGATTGGCGCACTGCCAAGTCGAGTAGGCAAAGTGGTAAAGCAAAGCCGAGTCTGGCAGGGTATCGTCCGGCTCGACCTTGACTCGTTTAGATGAGCTTGAGGATCCGTTCTCTGGGCTCGCAGGCCGTTTGACCACTGTAGCCGGATCGAATTCTCTTTCCTCCATGTTTCTCAGGCTATTTGATGATGGCAGTACAGAGTGGGCACCATATCAATTGATACAATCAGGAAAGGAAAGTCGCATTGTATGCATCAACAGTTGTATCTTCCTCCACCTTTGACCCACTTACGTAATACACTGTAATCTGAAAAAGTCAGTCGCCAGCAACGAGTCATATCTTATCCATCTCATACACATATACCTACAAATCACAATGGCAGAACGATCAGCTTCAGTAGAGCGAAAGACGAGCGAGACCTCGATCACATGCTCTATCGTTCTTGACAATGAACCCGGAGTCCGAGAGCAAAAGATTGACGTCAGCACCGGTATTGGATTCTTGGATCATGTCAGTGGATCTAGCTATATCTACGAATCAAGCTGACTGGTAGATGTTCACTGCTTTGGCCAAGCACGGAGGAATGTCTTTGGAGATGAAGTGTAACGGAGATCTACACATTGATGACCATCACACCGCCGAGGACTGTGCTTTAGCACTTGGGGAGGCATTCAAGAAGGCACTAGGAGAACGAAGGGGTATCAAGCGATACGGATTCGCTTACGCTCCTCTGGACGAGGCAAGTCTACTGATCAGACTGATGCAGGCAGCCGCTGATGGTAGGCCCTATCCCGAGCAGTCATTGATATCTCATCAAGACCGTTCTTTGTCTGCCACCTCCCATTCACCAGGGAGAAAGTCGGAGATTGTGAGTCTAGCAGTCTGGTCGGGGCTGATGATAGTGTCTACCGAGATGATCCCTCATCTGCTACAGTCCTTTGCTTTCGCCGCAGGTGTGACACTACACATTGATCACATCCGGGGAGAAAACAACCACCACATGTACGTCTCTCTCACTTCAGATGGGCAAATTCGCTGATAACCAGTGCCGAGGCAGCATTCAAAGCGCTTGCTCTTGCTATCCGTATGGCCATCACGCGCACAGGTGGGGATGATGTTCCCAGTACAAAGGGTGTCCTTGCATTGTAGATCTAATGCACGTGTCTGACAAAATGTCCGTCGATGCCTCCTTGCTGATCAGCCATGTCGAATCTACTTTCTCAGTGAATGACCCAGAGACATGCATTCATCTCAGCATATTGGACTGTTTTTGCAAGATTCCTATTTCGACGCTTTGATCCCCCCTGCGTCAGCGACTTCGTTCAATCCCTTCAATTCCATCGCCTCATCTTCCGTCAATTCCCTGAACGGTGTGGATGTACGCCGTGGAGGTTCGAGAGTGGTAGACGCTTGTGCCTGTGCTTTGAATTCAGCTTCCTTGATCCTCTCTTTGATAGTCGCCGTTTTCGAGTAGTAACGCCCGGCCTGCTGTCAGTACGAGAGACATTTAAACGGTGGACATGCGAGCGACCTACCTGCAGGAAGAGAACACCGGTCAACATGACTGCACACATGATATTGTCACTTGCTAATTCCCTTGCTGCGGATTCGAGAGCGGGATACATGGTTTGAGATGCTGCCTTGCCGGCGAACCGAGTGGGCATGATGAGTACCGCTACAGGTTAGCTTGGTCTTAGACCATATAGATGAGCTTACAAGGGAAGACGCTAGACAGCTGAACGTAGGTGACCCCGGCAAGCAGTACTGAGCGTCAGTTTTAGTTGCGGATGTGCGCGTAATTACTTGCCAGCACTACCCCCATCAAACAAGACCTCACTATCCCCGCCCTTGAGCACCGTCGACAACTGACCTCCGGCACTGAGGATAGCAGTAACCCCCACTGCAACATATGCCCATCCTAAACCATCCGGACATGATGCTAGTAGCGAATAGTATTTGATACTCCGCTCCAGTGCTTCCAACGTAATCGGGCTTGTCCACATGACATTATGGTCGACGATCCAGTGTGTGAACGTTGTCCCTGGTTGTCAGTATTGTCTAGAGAAGATCACTCACCTAGGAGGAAACACGTGAGCACCGTGATTGTTATCGTTCTCCATACCATCTTTGCCTGTCTTTATGGATTATACGAGATATGATGGGGTTGACCAGGGGAGAGTTGACGCTGACATCCACGCGCCTGTCTTTCCAAGTGGGGGTACTGGAATAGCCACGTGTTAGCGTGCCTAATTCAGTTGGGCTCCGGTCGACTCAAAAAGTCCGAGCATCATCATACAATATATTTCGGCCGACTCAATTCACTTGATTTACTATTCCAAAAAGCGAGCCCAATATGCCTATGCTGTGAGTAGTCAGTTCGCCGCGGGAAGAGAGCTGAGACCAGTGCCGACTCCTCCGAGCGTTACCGCCCCTTCCAACCCCCTCCATACCCTCAGCGAACATGGCCAACGAAAGAGTGCAAGGGCGCTCCTATATGGCTCAGCACGGATCTCCGAGATGGAAATCAGAGTCTTGCTAATCGTGAGCCATATGTTGATCAATATGGAGTATAACTGATATATAGCCATGACGAATGAACAGAAGCTTCGCTTCTTCCGACACATTGTCCAAATTGGATTCAAGGAGATTGAAGTCGCCTATCCCGCCGCTTCCGACCCGGATTTCGCATTCTGTCGACAGCTACAAGACAACAATGAAGTACCTGATGATGTTTGGATCCAGGTTCTTACTCCAGCTCGAGCTGATCTGATCAAACGAACGTTCGAAGCCATGGCCGGACTCAAGAATGTCATCATTCACATGTACAATGCTACAAGTTGTCTATTCCGAGAGGTCGTGTTCAACAACAACAAGGAGGAGACGATAGAGTGAGTCAACCGTTCTCCCACGTGGAGAAGTGGCTAACAGTAGACTCGCAGTTAAGCACACTGTGCTGGTCCGAGATCTAGCCCAGCAGTATGCTAAATCAGTAAGCCCGCAAGCCCGAACTTAGCTGATGGAAGCACGGAACCAACTTTAGGTTCGAGTACTCGCCCGAAACATTCTCGCAGACGGAAACGGAATACTGTGTGGAAGTATGCGAGGCAGTCAAAAAGACTTGGCTTGCTGGAAAGGAGAGTGTATTTGCCGACGGAAGGAAAGAGGAGAGAATCATCTTCGTACGTTTTGGCTTTCGACTTCTGCTGATATCAGAATCTACCAGCAACAGTCGAGGTTGCACAGCCAAATCGATATGCCGACCAAGTCGAGCTATTCTGCAATTCCATTTCCGAAAGGGAAAAGTGCATCATCAGTCTGCATACCCACAATGACCGAGGTAGGTATCTTAAAGCACTCATTCAATTAGAGCTGATGATAGGTTGCGCAGTGGCCGCTGCCGAGCTTGGATGCCTAGCGGGTGCGGATCGAATTGAAGGAACGGTTCTTGGAAACGGAGAACGAACTGGAAATGTCGATCTAGTCACCCTCGCTCTCAACCTCTACGCCCTTGGTCTCAAACCCCATCTCGACTTCTCCGACATGTTCTCAGTTGTCGACACTGTTACTGAATGTACCGGACTTCCCGTTCACCCCCGTCACCCATACGCTGGAGAGCTCGTTTTCACCGCGTTCTCTGGAAGTCACCAGGACGCCATCAAGAAAGGGTTCGAGGCTCAGCAGCAGCGAGAAGCCAAGGGAGACAAGACTTGGAATATTCCTTATCTCCCCATCGACCCAGCAGATGTCGGGTGTACCTACGAAGCCGTCATCCGAGTCAACTCGCAATCTGGCAAGGGAGGGTAAGCCAGCTCCTACCTGATAAGTGAATCAAGCTGACACACAGTATCGCATACGTCGTCAAGTCTGCTCTCGCGCTCGACCTACCCAGAAGAATGCAAATCTCTTTTTACAAGGTCATCCAGCTGCAATCAGAAACGACCGGCAAAGAAATGACATCAAAAGATATCACCAACGCTTTCCGACAGACTTACCACCTTGGTGGATCTATCTACGACGGACGAATCGTCCTGAAATCCTATGTCGCGCCCAATCACGAAAACGAGTCACCCTCCATGACCCCTACCTCTGATCGATCACATTCTCGTATGCAATCGCTCTCCCTCGCTGAGCGACTTGAACCCAGTCCCGACCGAAGTTCAGAAAACGAAAAGAATCTGCAGTCCGCACCTAGAAAACTCAATATGCGAGTCACGATCGATGGCAAGCTACGACACATCTCCGGAGAAGGAAACGGACCTCTATCTTGTTTCCTCGATGCCCTTTCCAGAGACCTAGGTCTGAAACTATCGATTCGAGAGTACTCGGAGCATGGTGTGGGCGTGGGATCAGACGTCAAGGCTGCCACCTATGTCGAACTCTTACCTCATGATGCCGATCCCAAGGACAAGTCAAAGGGAGGATACTGGGGTGTCGGTATCGATTCGGATATCACTGCCAGTGGTCTCAAGGCTGTGCTAAGTGCTGCCAATGGTTATGTTGATTCCGGTCTTGTCCAGATCCTCGAGGAGAAGGAGAGTGAGTAGAGAGTCAGTCAAGTAAGAGAAGTATTACGATGTTGGTGTAGATACAATGCATGCTATGTCTCGTCTGCCGAATCCATCAGATCCCATCCCTCACTCAGATCCGATGCGTCCAGCTTATGTGCTCCCCAGCGTCGCTCTTCTGCTCGGACAATAGATCCTACCACCTTGGCAACATCCAATCCGTACAGCAGATGCGGCGCCGAAGTCGCCCCACCAGGTTCATGCGAGAACTCGCCGAGACGAGGAGATTTTGCGACTTCGTCGATAAGCTCGAGTATGGACCAGATGGCTATGCGAACATCCTGACTGGGGTTGGGTATACCCACACCGCTGACCCCCTGGGTATGAGCAAGGTAGCCCACTGAATGAGCCAAGAGGCCGAAGGCAGTGAGGAAGCGCCGCTGCTTGATTTGAGATTTGGGCTTGTCGCTCGTGTCGACACGAGCGATCGACGACATCCACAACATTGGTTCATCGTGGAACCGGGTCGTGCTAACGAGAGGAGCATTGGCGCGCATTACCGGTCGGCCGATATGGGGTGTCGCTTGGTGCGGGTAGAACGGTATTGCAATTGCTAGATAGGGCGTGATGAGCGAGAGTAGATGGGCGGTATGGCATATTGCAGCATTAATTCGTACCGAGCGGTAAACTAGAATGAGCTTGGTTTGACGAGATCAACTCACGTCTGAAGGCATCGGGAGAGGGTAGAGGTAGACCTGCTATCTCCCACTGGTTTTGTTTCCCTACTCCTTTTCGTAAACCAAACACAGACACAGCCTCTCGCACCAAGACCCGCCTCGCCTCTGCTAGATTTCGTGTTATGATGGCTTGCTGCTTGTCCACGGCTTCTATCTCCGTGTCTAAGCGGCCAAGTACTGCTCGAGTCGGTCTTGGAGGATAATGCCGACTTGGAACAGATCGATCTGAAGTCAGACAGGGTCAGTCTCCCTTACTCACCTTTGCTCAGACGCTCCTCAATAGCGGCTATTCTCTCCTGTAGCGCCCTGCACTCCCGCTCCTTGGCCGCAACAGTCGCCCTCAGG
>Ga0265798_10010603_pt1 | contig 11342 bp, 8 predicted proteins | sample P3T30metagenome_FD_192430 | JGI IMG/M metagenome (GOLD analysis project Ga0265798, IMG submission 192430) | Plant litter microbial communities from East Loma Ridge, Irvine, California - P3 T30 | ecosystem: Environmental > Terrestrial > Plant litter > Unclassified | place: USA: California... | reverse complement strand
CGGAAGAGCGTGCTTTTGATACCGAGGTCTATCACCGTTTCGAAATTGAGCGCATTGCCCGCATCGCGTTTGAATCGGCGCGCAAACGCCGTAACAAAGTCACCTCAGTTGATAAAGCCAACGTACTCCAGACCTCCGTAATGTGGCGTGAAATCGTCAACGAAGTGGCCAAAGAGTACCCGGACGTGCAGCTGAGCCACATCTATATCGACAACGCCACTATGCAGTTGATCAAAGACCCGTCGCAGTTTGACGTGCTGCTCTGCTCCAACCTGTTCGGTGACATTCTCTCTGATGAGTGCGCCATGATCACCGGTTCGATGGGGATGCTGCCTTCCGCCAGCCTGAATGAAGCGGGCTTTGGCCTGTTCGAACCCGCAGGTGGCTCGGCGCCGGATATCGCCGGTCAGAATATTGCTAACCCGGTCGCCCAGATTCTGTCGCTGTCGCTGCTGCTGCGTTACAGCCTGAATGCCGATGAGGCTGCCGACAGTATCGAACGCGCCATCAGTCGTGCGCTGGAACAGGGCTATCGCACCAAAGATTTAGCCGGTGATGGCCCAGCGGTCAGCACAGATGAGATGGGCAGCATCATTGCCCGCTTTATCGCCGAGGAAAAATAAAAAAATGAAAACCTTATACCAGAAGTTATTTGATGCACATGTCGTCCACGAAACGCCAGAAGAAACGCCGTTACTCTACATCGATCGCCATCTGATCCATGAAGTGACCTCGCCACAGGCCTTTGATGGTCTGCGCGCGCACGGTCGTAAAGTCCGTCAGCCGGGCAAAACCTTTGCCACCATGGATCACAACGTTTCTACGCAGACCAAAGACATCAATGCGTCGGGCGAGATGGCGCGTATTCAGATGCAGGAGCTGATGAAGAACTGCGCTGAGTTTGGCGTACAGCTGTATGACCTGAATCACCCGTTCCAGGGCATCGTTCACGTTATCGGCCCTGAGCAGGGCATGACGCTGCCGGGCATGACGATTGTGTGCGGCGACTCGCACACCGCAACCCACGGTGCGTTTGGCTCGCTGGCCTTTGGTATCGGCACCTCTGAAGTCGAACATGTTTTTGCTACCCAGACCCTGAAACAGGGTCGGGCAAAAACCATGAAGATTGAAGTGCTGGGCCAGGCGTCAACCGGCATCACAGCTAAAGATATCGTGCTGGCGATCATCGGCAATACCGGCAGCGCAGGCGGAACCGGTTATGTGGTCGAGTTCTGCGGCCCGGCCATTCAGGCGCTGAGCATGGAAGGTCGTATGACTCTGTGCAACATGGCGATTGAGATGGGTGCGAAAGCGGGCCTGGTGGCACCGGATGAGACCACCTTCAACTATCTGAAAGGTCGTCAGTTCTCGCCGCAGGGTGAGAAATGGGAGCAGGCAGTAAATTACTGGCGCACCCTGAAGTCTGACGAAGGCGCAAAATATGATGCGGTGGTCACGCTGCATGCTGAAGAGATTGCACCGCAGGTCACCTGGGGCACCAATCCGGGTCAGGTCATTGCCGTTGATCAGGTGATCCCGAATCCGGCCTCGTTCGCCGATCCGGTTGAGCGCGCCTCAGCGGAAAAAGCCCTGGCCTATATGAACCTGCAGCCAGGCATCAAACTGACCGATGTGGCGATTGATAAAGTGTTTATCGGCTCCTGCACCAACTCACGCATCGAAGATCTGCGCGCCGCCGCCGCCATCGCCAAAGGGCGCAAAGTCGCGCCTGGCGTGATCGCCATGGTGGTGCCGGGTTCCGGCCCGGTGAAAGCGCAGGCTGAAGCGGAAGGCCTGGACAAAATCTTCCTGGAAGCGGGCTTTGAATGGCGTCTGCCAGGCTGCTCAATGTGTCTGGCGATGAACAATGACCGTCTGAATCCTGGCGAGCGTTGCGCATCAACCAGCAACCGTAACTTTGAAGGCCGTCAGGGCCGTGGTGGACGTACCCATCTGGTCAGCCCGGCGATGGCCGCGGCGGCTGCCGTAACCGGCCACTTTGCCGACATCCGTGAACTGACGACAGGAGCTTAAGTCATGGCGAATAAATTTACTCAGCACACCGGCATTGTTGCGCCGCTGGATGCCGCGAACGTCGACACAGACGCGATCATTCCCAAGCAGTTTTTGCAGAAGGTCACCCGCACCGGTTTTGGACAGCATCTGTTCCATGACTGGCGTTTCGAAGATGATGCCGGTACGGTGCCAACGCCCGGCTTTGTGCTGAACAAACCTGAGTTCAAAGGCACCAGCATCCTGCTGGCGCGTGAAAACTTTGGCTGCGGCTCTTCACGTGAGCATGCGCCCTGGGCGCTGACCGATTTCGGTTTTCACGTGGTGATTGCGCCGAGCTTCGCGGATATCTTTTACGGCAACAGCTTCAACAACCAGCTGCTGCCGGTGAAGTTAAGCGAAGAGGAAGTGGATGAGCTGTTCAGACTGGTTGCGGCCCAGCCCGGCATCAGCTTTACGGTAGACCTGGAAGCGCAGACGGTCACCGCAGGCGATAAAGTCTATTCGTTCGAGCTCGACAGCTTCCGCCGACACTGCATGATTAACGGCCTCGACAGCATCGGCCTGACGCTGCAGCACGAAGCCTCAATTTCGCAGTATGAGCAGAATCAGCCCGCCTTCCTGCGCTGATTGAGTCAAAGCAGGGCGACATCGGGTCGCCCTGATGTTACTGACAACGTCTGCTCTGGCCCAGCTGTAAGACCGAGCCTGCGAAGGGAACACGGTCAGATCGGAAAGTCGCTTAAACCATCCCTGGCCGCTCGGCCCGCGCCGTCCCTGGCGCGGGACGCTTTCCTCCTCTGCCCGTGTTCCCTGCGTGTAAAGCTTGTCAGCTGCGGTCCGATTCACTCGGGTTTGGGTTTGTCAGCATTCTGAGGGCGAAATCCGGTCGCCCTTCTTCTTTATACGTCGCGCACCCGCGCCGACATCACCAGCGCCACTATCGCCAGCCCGAATGCCAGCCAGTAAACCGCCTCATGCCCCAGCCGCTCACTCAGCGTTCCCTGAATAACGCCAGCCAGAATCATGCCGGTCGAGATCGAGTTGGTGAACATGGTGGTCGCTGCACCAGGCCGTCCTGGCATCAGATCCTGAAACCACAGCATTCCTATGCCTGCAATAATCCCGATAAACACTGCGTTAAACAGCTGTAACACCATCAGCGACGTGCGGGAATTGAACAGCACCAGCCCCAGATAAAACAGGACGCCCGCAGCCACCGCGATCAACATTAACCGGCGCTTGCCGATACGCCGTGCGTAATGTCCGGCCAGCAGCATCACCGGAATCTCCAGCCCCGCCGCTGTCCCCATCAGCAGACCGGCCAGCTTCTCGGGCAGGCCCAGCGTGGTGCTGATATAGAGCGGCATATCGATGATATACATAGTGTTGCAGGTCCACATCGCGACTGAGGCGAGGAACAGTAAACGCACATCGCGATCGCGCCAGCCACTTAATGGCAGCCCACCGCTTTGCATCAGAGGCTGCGAACGTGGCACCGACGGCACGGTGAACCAGACCAGCAGGATACAGAGCAGAAACAGCGCGGCGGCCACCATAAACAGGGTGACAAAGCCGTAGTTCAGCGCCAGCGCGAAGGAGAGCGGCGGTCCAATCACCCACGCCAGCGACAGCTGCGCACGCATCACAGAACTGAACATCACCGCCTCACGCGCCGACTGATCGGCATATTCCCGCGCCAGCGCAAACAGCTGAGGCATCGAGACGCTGGCCAGCGCCGACAGCAGCACGCCCAGCGTCAGCAAGGTCAGATAGTGGCGGGTAAAGGCAAACAGCAGCGCATTGATCAGCGCCATCAGGCAGCAGAAGAGAATGATATGACGACGATCGCCGACGCTGTCAGAGCGCTTTGCCACCAGCATGCTCACCACGATACCGGCCACCGCATTGATGGTGAAAAACAGTCCGACCCAGAAGGGCCGCGCCTGCACCTCGCGCGTCAGAAACAGGCTGAGCGTCGGCGCCTGCAGTGCGCCCGCAATGCCCAGCATGAACGAGGCGACCATAAAAGCGAGGTAAACCGGATTGATGCGGCGCTGCCGCGTTAACAGCGATTTCATACCGAAATCCCTTACAGAACAAACAGAGGGGGAAAAAGAAGGGTAGACGATACCGCGCAACATGAAAAAAGCCAGCAGAGATCATCTGCTGGCGGTGTAAATGCACCCTACTCAGAAAAGCACTCCGCTGAACAGCGAAGTCAGGGTTGAACGCCATTCAGTGCTGAATGCCTCCCGCTCTTCCCATAACGCAAAGTTTGCTCTTAAAATAGGGCAAGAAAAACAGAGCGCTTTTCACCGGGAGTTCCCCTTTTATGTCCTCATCACGTCTGAAGCAGCAGTTCATTCGCCTGTGGCAGAGCTGTCAGGGGCAAACGCAGGAGATTACCCTTAGCGAACTGGCTGACCTGCTGCACTGCTCGCGCCGCCATATGCGCAATCTGCTCAACCGGATGCAGGCCGCGGGCTGGCTGATCTGGCAGGCGGAAGCCGGACGCGGCAAGCGTTCACAGCTTACCTTCTGCTATACCGGACTGGCTTTGCAGCAGCAGCGTGCCGAGGATTTGCTGGAGCAGGATCGCATCGATCAGCTGGTCCAGCTGGTGGGCGATAAAAACCAGGTGCGACAGATGATCGGCGCGCACCTGGGGCGCAGCTTCCGTCAGGGCAAGCATATCCTGCGGGTGCTCTACTATCGTCCGCTGCTCAATCTGCTGCCCGGTTCGCCGCTGCGGCGCTCCGAAACCCACATTGCGCGACAGATTTTCAACGGCCTGACGCGGATAAATGAGGAAAACGGGGAAATCGAGCCCGATATTGCGCACCACTGGCAGCAGACTTCCCCGCTTCACTGGCGCTTCTTTCTGCGTCCGGCGATTCGCTTTCATCACGGCAGAGAACTGGAGATGGAGGATGTGCTGGCCACGCTCGAGCGTCAGCGCCCCCATCCGCTCTTTTCCCATATAGAGCAGATCGACTCGCCCGCCCCCTGGACGCTGGATATTCGCTTAAGCCAGCCCGACGAGGGATTACCCTGGCTGCTGGGCAGCGTCAGCGCGATGATCCTGCCGCGCGAATGGCCGACGCTGCACGATTTTGCCCGCCAGCCCGTTGGCACCGGTCCTTACCGGGTGATCCGCAATCAGGAGAGTCAGCTGAAGATCGAAGCGTTTGATGACTATTTTGGTTTTCGCGCCCTGATTGATGATGTCTCTATCTGGGTACTGCCCGACATCAGCGATGAGCTGGTCTATGCCGGTGTCCGTCTGCAGGGCGACGGAGCTGATGAAATTCAGGAGGAGAGCCGCCTTGAAGAGGGCTGCTACTATCTGCTGTTCGACCAGCGTTCAGAACAGGGACGCAACGAGGCGGTCCGGCGCTGGGTCAGCTACCTGTTTAATCCTATCGCCCTGCTTAATCACGCTGGTGTCGGCTACCAGCGCTACTGGTTTCCGGCGTATGGTCTGCTGCCGCGCTGGCATCACCGGCGCGATCTGACGCCCGTAGAAAAACCGCCCGGCTTAACCCACCTGACGCTGACCTGGTACAGCCAGCACGTGGAGCATGAAGGCATCGCTAACGCGCTGCGTCCGCTGCTGGCACAGCATGGCGTCACGCTGGAGACCCGCGAGATCAGCTACGAAAGCTGGTATCAGGGCGAAGCGGAAAGCGATATCTGGCTGGGCAGCGTGAACTTTACCCTGCCGCTGAATTACTCTCTTTTCGCTCAGCTTTATGAGATCCCGTTACTGCATCACTGTCTGCCGATCGACTGGCACAGCGATGCGGCCCGCTGGCGCGAGAAAACGCTGCCGCTGGCCGAATGGAGCAAACAGTTAGTCGAAGAAGCGGGTCTGCATCCGCTGTTTCATCACTGGCTGCTGCTTGAAGGGCAGCGCAGCATGCGCGGCGTTCGGATGAATACGCTGGGCTGGTTTGATTTTAAATCCGCCTGGTTCGCGCCACCTGCGCTGTGAGGCTTTCGCCCCGGCGCTGAAATGACTAGAATGTGACGTTCTCAACGGGGTGCCGCCTGCCACCAGCAAGCAGCTGAGAGATACCCGTCGAACCTGATTCGGTTAATACCGACGTAGGGATTTGGGAGGCCTCTGTGCTCAGATCCTTTGCGACTCATCCCCTATTCTCCTGAAGGAGCGCAAAGTGTTAAACAAAGTTCTGCCGGTGCTGCTGTTACTCTCCGCCCCCGTTCTGGCGGCTAAGCCGGTTCTTACGGTCTATACCTACGACTCCTTCTCCGCTGACTGGGGCCCTGGCCCGGCAGTTAAAAAAGCCTTCGAGGCGCAGTGCAACTGCGAGCTGAAATTTGTCACGCTGGAAGATGGCGTGTCGCTGCTGAACCGCGTGCGTATGGAAGGGAAAAACAGCAAAGCCGATCTGGTTCTGGGGCTGGATAACAATCTGGTACAGGCGGCGCAGAAAACCGGTCTGTTTGCCGAAAGTCAGGTCGATTCCTCGAAATTAAAACTGCCCGGCGGCTGGCACAACACCACCTTCGTGCCGTTTGATTATGGCTACTTCGCGTTTGTCTATGACAAAACCCGGCTGAAGAATCCGCCAAAGAGCCTGAAAGAGCTGGTCGACAGCCCGGAGAAATGGCGGGTGATCTACGAAGATCCCCGTACCAGCACCCCCGGCTTAGGCCTGCTGTTGTGGATGCAGAAAGTCTATGGCGATCAGGCACCGCAGGCGTGGCAAAAGCTGGCGCAGAAAACCGTGACGGTGACCAAAGGCTGGAGTGAAGCCTATGGCCTGTTCCTCAAGGGCGAAGCCGATCTGGTGCTGAGCTACACCACCTCACCGGCTTACCACATTATCGAAGAGAAAAAAGATAACTATGCCGCTGCGCCATTTGCAGAGGGCCATTATCTGCAGGTTGAAGTTGCCGCGCAGTTGGCCAGCAGCAAACAGCCGGCGCTGGCTCAGCAGTTCATGAAATTTATGGTGTCGCCCGACTTCCAGCGCACTATCCCGACCGGCAACTGGATGTACCCGGTAATCGACACGCCGCTGCCTGCCGGTTTTAGCGCGCTCAACGTGCCCTCCACTGCTCTGCAGTTCTCGCCGGAAGAGGTTGCCAGCCAGCGTTCGGGCTGGATTAGCCAGTGGCAACGCGCCGTCAGCCGCTGATGCCGCGCTGGCTTATTCCCGGTTCGCTCGCCACGCTATTATTGACCATCGTGGCGTTTCTGGCCTTCGGTGCACTCTGGAGCGCCGCGCCGGACACGGACTTACGCGGCGTGCTGCAGGATGATTACCTGCATCACGTTATCGCGTTCTCTTTCGGTCAGGCGCTGCTCTCCGCGCTGTTGTCGCTGCTGCCAGCGGTGCCGCTGGCGCGCGCGCTCTATCGACGCCGTTTCCCTGGCCGTCTGTTGCTGCTGCGCCTTTGCGCCATGACGCTGGTGCTGCCGGTGCTGGTCGCGGTCTTCGGTCTGCTGACCGTCTATGGTAGCAATGGCTGGCTGGCGCAACTGTGCCAGCTGGCAGGGATGGATTACCACTTCTCTCCCTATGGTCTGTCGGGCATTTTGCTGGCGCACGTCTTCTTTAACCTGCCGCTGGCGACCCGCCTGATGCTGCAGGCGCTGGAGAGCATTCCGGCGGAACAGCGTCAGCTGGCGGCACAGCTCGACCTGCGCGGCTGGCACCATTTTCGTCTGCTGGAGTGGCCATGGCTGCGGCGTCAGCTGCTGCCAACCGGCGCGCTGATCTTTATGCTCTGTTTCGCCAGCTTTGCTACCGTGCTTTCGCTGGGCGGCGGTCCGCAGGCGACGACCATCGAACTGGCGATATTTCAGGCGCTGAGTTATGACTACGATCCCGGACGCGCAGCGCTGCTGGCGCTGATCCAGCTCGGCTGCTGTGTGACGCTGGTGCTGCTCAGCCAGCGCTTCAGCAAGGCGATTCCCGCCGGAACCAGCCAGCTGAACGGCTGGCGCGATCCGCAGGATTCACGCGGAGCACAGCTGGTCGATGCGCTGCTGATTCTGCTGGCGCTGATCCTGCTGCTACCCCCGCTGGCGGCGGTCATCATCGGTGGCCTGCACGGCGGACTGCGCGGCGCGCTGGCGCAGCCTGCACTCTGGCAGGCGACGTTTACCTCACTGCGCATCGCCATCGGTGCCGGTCTGATTTGTGTGGTGCTGACCATGATGCTGCTGTGGAGCAGTCGCGAGCTGCGTCTGCGTCAGCGCCCGGCGGCGGCAACACTTATCGACACCAGCGGCATGCTGATTCTGGCGATGCCAGGCATTGTACTCGCCACCGGCTTTTTCCTGCTATTCAACGCCACGATCGGTCTGCCCGATTCGGCTGAGGGGCTGGTGATCTTTACCAATGCGCTGATCGCCATTCCCTATGCGCTGAAAGTGCTGGAAAACCCGATGCGGGATGTCGCAGAGCGCTACGGCAGACTCTGCGATTCACTGGATATCCACGGCTGGAACCGGCTGCGGCTGATCGAGCTGCGGGCGCTGAAACGTCCGCTGGCCCAGGCGCTGGCCTTTGCCTGCGTACTGTCGATTGGTGATTTCGGCGTGGTGGCGCTGTTTGGCAATGCCGACTTCCGCACACTGCCGTTCTACCTTTATCAGCAGATTGGCGCCTATCGCGGCGCTGACGGTGCAGTTACCGCCCTGCTGCTGCTGATGCTCTGCTTATTACTGTTCACGCTAATGGAAAAATTACCAGGCCGCCATGCTGACACTGAATAACCTCACTTACCTGTATCAGCATCTGCCGATGCGCTTCAGCCTCACTGCCACGCGTGGCGAGCGCATCGCGATCCTCGGCCCCAGCGGGGCAGGTAAAAGCACCCTGCTGAGCCTGATTGCCGGTTTCCTGCCAGTGAAACAGGGCACCCTGATGATTGACGGACAGGAACATACCCACAGCGTGCCAGCCAGACGGCCCGTCTCGATGCTGTTTCAGGAGAACAACCTGTTTCCGCACCTCAGCGTGCAGCAGAACATGGCGCTGGGATTGCACCCCGGCCTGAAGCTGAGCACCGGGCAGCGCCAGCAGCTTGCCGCGCTGGCCGATCAGGTGGGATTAGGCGATCTGCTGACGCGCCTGCCGGGCGAGCTGTCGGGCGGACAGCGACAGCGCGTGGCGCTGGCACGCTGCCTGCTGCGTGACCGTCCGGTGCTGCTACTGGATGAGCCTTTTTCTGCGCTGGATCCCGCGCTGCGCGGAGAGATGCTGCAACTGGTGCGTTCGGTGTGCGAAGCGCGCAGCATCACGCTGCTGATGGTGTCGCACAGTCTGGAGGATGCACAGCAGATTGCGCCGCGCAGCGTGGTGATTGTGGATGGCCGGGTTTACTGGGATGGCGAGACCCGACAGCTGCTGTCGGGCGACACGCGGGAGGCCGAAGTGCTCGGCATCCCGCGTCGTTAAGCGACTCAGGCGAAGAAAACCTGCCACAGCAGATGACGGAAAATTGGCATCATGGGATGGAACTGAATGCCGACGAAAGCCGCGACGGCGATCGCCAGCCCCAGCGGTCCTGCCCAGCGCAGGCGCTCAGGCGGCAGCCAGGCGGTGGCCCAGTCGCGACTCTTGCCGCTGCGCCACCAGCGCCAGCATAACCAGCCACCCAGCCAGATCAGCAGTGCTGCGCCGAGTAACAGCCATTTAAAGCTGCTGCCCTGCGCGGCTTTAGGCACATCGATCGCCACACCCGCCAGAATGCCGGGCAGCAGATAGAGCGGCGGCCAGAGAATGCAGCCGATAATGTTCGGCGGCAGAAATTTACGGACCGGCAGCTCCAGCATTCCGGCCGCAAGCGGGATCAGCGGACGCGTGGGGCCCACAAAGCGCCCGACCAGAATCGTAAACATGCTGTGCTGATGCAGGGCGTGCTCGGTTTTATCCAGCAGGCCTTTATACTTTTGCAGATACTTCCAGCGATGCAGCGGCCCCTGAAATTTCCAGCCGATGCCGTAGGAAACCCAGTCACCAATCAGGCAGCCCGCAAAGCCCGCCGCCCAGGCCGGGTAAAGGCCAAGTTCGCCACTGCCGACCAGCGCGCCCAGACTGGCCATCATCACCGTACCTGGCAGCAACAGCCCGACCAGTGCCAGCGACTCCAGAAACGTCACCAGCGCAACAGCAAACAGCGCCCATTCCAGGGACTGCGTAATCAGTTGTTGAATCCAGGCTTCCATAATTATCCTAAGTAAAAGCAGAATGCTGGATTGTCCAGAGCCAGCCACACAGCGTCAAGGCAAGAATTGTAGGACAATGTTGACAAAACGCAGCGGCGGGAACTGTATAAATATCCATGATATACTTAAGCGGTTTTCTCATCCTGAAATGCTGAGTCCGGAGAACATCTGACTATGCCCCGCGCAGGTTTTCTGCTTACCCGCCACTGGCGCGACAGCCCGCATGGCACCGAAATTATCCTCTGGCTCGCGACCGATGCCGGCGCGCAGCGCGTGGTGCTGCCGGTGCAGGAGTCCGTCGCGTTTATTCCTGAGGAATTTCAGGCGCAGGTCAGCGAGCTACTCAAAGATGAACGTCAGTTTCGGATTCAGTCGCTGGCGCTGAAAGATTTCCGCCGCCGCCCGGTTTTTGGCCTCTACTGCCAGCAGAACCGTCAGCTACAGCGCATCGAAAAACGGCTGCGCGAAGAGGGTATTCCGGTCTATGAAGCCGATATCCGCCCGCCGGAGCGCTACCTGATGGAGCGTTTTATTACCGCGCCGGTCTGGTTTGACGGCGAACAGCGCGGTGACAGCGTGATCAATGCGCGGCTCAAACCCCATCCCGACTATCGCCCGCCGCTGAAATGGGTCTCGCTGGATATTGAAACCACGCAGCATGGCGAGCTTTACTGCATCGGACTGGAGGGGTGCGGTCAGCGTCAGGTCTTTATGCTCGGCCCGGCAAACGGTGATGCCAGCACGCTGGATTTCGAGCTGATCTATCTCGACAGCCGCCCACAACTGCTTGAAGCGCTGAACCAGTGGTTTGCAGAGCACGATCCGGATGTCTTAATTGGCTGGAACGTGGTGCAGTTTGACCTGCGGGTGTTGCAAAAGCATGCCGACCGCTACGGCATTCCGCTGCGACTGGGGCGCCAGCAGGCCGCGCTGGAGTGGCGTGAACATGGCTTCAAACCCGGCGTATTTTTCGCTCAGGCCAGCGGCCGGTTGATTATCGATGGCATCGATGCACTGAAATCGGCGTTCTGGGATTTTCCGTCATTCAGCCTTGAGTCAGTGTCGCAACAGCTGCTGGGAGAAGGGAAAGCGATTGATAACCACTGGCAACGCATGGAGG
>Ga0265798_10010601_pt1 | contig 11342 bp, 11 predicted proteins | sample P3T30metagenome_FD_192430 | JGI IMG/M metagenome (GOLD analysis project Ga0265798, IMG submission 192430) | Plant litter microbial communities from East Loma Ridge, Irvine, California - P3 T30 | ecosystem: Environmental > Terrestrial > Plant litter > Unclassified | place: USA: California... | reverse complement strand
TTCCAGGGCGTATTGAAGGTAGAGCAAGTGACGAAGTTAGATGAGGAGACCAAAGCCGTAGATAGCACACAAGGATGATTCGGTGGCCAAGGCGCTTGCAAGAGATCAAACTCGGGCCTCCTCCGCTACCGAGCCGCCGAGCCGTCTCCCGCACTTCAGCCGTTCGCTCTCTACACACATGTACTTGCCCCTACCACGTACTTAAGTCTTCATGGCCCTATTACGCCTGTCTTTCAATGCGACATCGTTGAGTAGAGCGTCTCGATCGTATCGCCCACTGCTAATTGTCCGACATGTTATCCACCACAGGTAGAGAAGAATGGCTGCTTCTGCTACCCAATTGCCGGCTCGAGCTCGCAGTTTCCCGGAAGCCGGATTCCATGTCCTCCCAACAGATGGGAGGTTTGAGGAGGAGAAACTTCCGGGCTACAAGGCTGAGCACTTTTTCCCGATGCGACTTGGTGACATCGTTCATTCGAAGTATCAAATTGTCGCGAAGCTCGGCTTCGGTACGGCTTCGACTGTTTGGTTGTGCCGTGATCTCCAGTTGAGTCAACCCTCTAGACCTTTGCCTATCAGCGTACTGACAAGTTCCAAGTAAAGGCAATTTGGTCACGCTCAAAGTCTGTTCTCTGGACGATAACAGGACCCAGGAAGTCGAGATCTCACGTCACATACAGTCCATCGATGTTGATCACCCAGGCAAAAACCACCTCCGTGTGGCGCTTGACGAATTCAGCATCGAGGGACCACACGGAAGTCATCAGTGTTTGATCTTTGCGACACAAGCTTGCGGGATCTCCTTGAGGATAGAGCTCTCGACATAACCCTCCTTCAGAAATTATTGCTTGTCATCGCCACTGCCTTGGACTTCCTGTATCAAGCTGGGGTCGTACATACTGGTAGGCTTTTGTCGCGACTCCACTGTTCGCAGACCTTTGCTGAGATACAATCTAGATTTGTCTCCCAACAATATTTTGGTCGGCGTGGACAGCCAAACGGTGTCTAGAGTTGAGCAGGCTGAGATTGATAGCCCTTCGCCTCGTAAAGTACTGACCGATCGGACGATCCATCTTTCCTACGCCATGCCCACCAGCTATGACCCACCTGTGATCACTAACTTTGGGGCTGCTCGTTTGGGCGATCCCGGTCAAAAACATCGCGGCGATTTCATGCCTGGGGTGTTTCGGGCGCCCGAGGTCATTGCGGCAATGGAGTGGGACTCCAAAATAGACATCTGGGCTTTTGGTGTCATGGTACGTGTTACGGCTGACGACAAGACGGCTATTCCTCGCTAACGTCCCAATAAAAATCTGGAACTTGCTCGAGGATGGGAACCTCTTCAAGCCTTTCAAGGGTGGTCACCCAAACGATGAGCTCCATTTCGCTCAGATGGTCTCCTCAATAGGACCTCCACCAAAACAGTTTTTGCAACGCAGTGATCAATGTGGCAAGTACTGGGATGCCGAAGGAGAGTCAACGAGCGGTAATGGTCCGGCCTCGTTAATCGCTAACTTGAACCTGGGAAGGCAATTGGATTGCTGCGACCAGTATACCTAGTCAAACGCTCGAATCACGCGAGATGCGTCTACAAGGCAAGGACAGAGATCTCCTCCTTGCACTTCTGCGGAAGACCCTGAAATGGCTCCCAGAAGAGAGACCTTCAGCCGGAGATTTGTTCGAAGATGAGTTCATTTTGCAATTCATGACTGATGATGCTTCGGTTGCCCCGTAGGTGTACAAATTACTTTAGCTGTTTAACCTTTGCAGCTACATCAAGCTCAGGCACCGCAAGCCGCCGCTCTCTGTAGTCTCGGAAGTGATACATCGGCTCCCCGAGCTGAGGACACGCGCTCACTTACTGCAAAATTCCTTTCCGCCAAACATTCAAAGGCCCTCAAACACCAAGAGGCTCTGGACCTGGGCCCGACCAAAGCCAGATCGACTTAACATCTCTCGACCGCGGTGCGCAGGAAACTCCGCCACAACCATCACGGTAATGTCCGAATCGTGGATCCCGGCTTGCGTCAGCAAAGACAGCACGGCACAGAGCGTGTTGCCAGTTGCCAACACATCGTCAACGACCACCACCGAACGGGCCTTAGAAATGAGAGCCGGGTCGACCTCGATTCGCTCTTCTTCCAGACCACGCGTCGTCGCCCAAAAGATGTGCGATGCAGAATTGGAAGAAGAGATAGTGGGAGGTGGGAGTTTGCCCGCCTTGCGGATAAGCACCAGCGGTATATCGAATTGTACCGCCAATGAGGATCCGAAGATAAACCCACTAGCTTCGCATCAGACTATCGCGCCGACATTGGTCAAGTCAACGCCGGACAATTTCTGCATCAGAGATGTGCACAATTTCAGCCCACCTTGATGCTGCGCGATCTTCAGCACGTCTTGGAACTGGACGCCGCTGCGCGGCAAGTCGGCCACTAACGGCACCATCTTGGCCAGTCGGTCCAGGTCTTGATCGAAGAAGGGAAGCGGGCAACGTTCGGCGAATGTCTTCGCGGCACGATCGCCCGTTGTGCGGTTGTCGAAGACAAGACCAGTCTAGCGGTAACCAAGGTTCCTAGTCTTCGCTCCACAGGACTGCCGCACGCTCTCGTTGCTCTGCACGCGAATCTCATCTACTCTGGTATCCGGCACAAGATGAGCCACGGCTGCTACCGGCGCATGCTCCCTCATACCGGTGACAAAAAGTACATCTACACCAGCGTTGTCATGGACAAGCTTGAGAAAATTCTCCTGTGGGTAGTTGTGTTGCTTCTCCACCTGGCCCAGGAAGTAGGCTGTCAACGCCTGGCGGTGTTGTTCCTTGTATCCGCGATCACAAAGCAAACGCTCCAAGTCGGCACCTATGGCCCTGGCGTACTCAAGCTTGATCGCGTCGCTGATGCTGAGGACTCTCACTCTGCGACTATTCTGGAGGCAAATAGAGAGTGTGGAAGCCCAGATGTCGGCGCAAAAGTCTTTCCCAGCACAGCTTTCGCCTGTCACCAGAAAGATGACTTGCGGATGTTTGGGAGGAATTGGGAGTGGGCAAGCTTAGGCAAACACGTTCTTCGGATCAAGATCGCATTTGAGCCTAGCCAAGCGTGATTGATTGGTTCCAAAAGCTTTCATCGCCAACTCAGCATCTCTGGGATCAGGTCCGAGGGTCTGCTCCGTAGACTCCGCTGCAATGCGACAACAAGGCTTTGACCGTATCATAGACCCACTGGTTGGCAGCTTCAGCGGTCGCGGTTCCGTCCTAATCACGAGGCCAGACGCCAGTCACCACGCACCCGAAGTCACAGTCTCTGCATCCAAAAGCGGTGTCCTCAGCTGCAGCCTCGCTGATGGCGGCGCCACCATGGAGAAGGTGAAGGTAGCCTAGTGGTGAGGGGCGAGATTTGACGGCCGCTACCAAATCGAGGGCAACCTCTGCCGAACTGATGCGCTTCAGAAACAAACAGCGCTTGAAGGATGAGGTCTTGCCGCCAGCGTGTCCGCCGTGCATTCCGGACATGTACATTTCTGCCTGAAATAGCCCAGCGCTATCGACGATCTTGGATGGTCCTCCTGGTCCGAGCATTCCAGTGAGATCTTCAGCTGAGATGGTTGGCACTTCGTTGGTATGCACGGGGGTTGTTGAGGCTTCGAAGATGGTACTCCCAAGGTTCATCTTGTCTCCTTCGCAGAAGAGATCTGCATCAGCTGAACAGTGTTTTGGCAGCTTGCTAGCAATGCTTTCGTCGAAGAGTTTGACTTTGGCCAACGCATCGACGGTATTATCCAGAGCAAGAATCCAGTTCCGGTACGCGTACACGGGAGCTTTGCAAGCTTGAAATGTCACGCTGATGACCACTGCAAGATTCGTTCCCGCGCCCTCCAACATCCATAGCATCTCCTCGTGGTCGTCCGGACGTACGCTGCCTGCGGGTCGGTGCCAACTGGGCACACATCCGATGTGCATGATCCGGCCATCGACAACACTGACGATCACAGCTCCAACGATGGAGTCGCTGGTCAGGCCGTGAAGCCTGGAGAGGTGACCAATACCGCCTTGCAGCCACAGCCCGGCACCGACGCTTGGGCGAGATCCAAGAGGGACCGTCAAGCCAGCCTCCAACGTGGTGGTGATGATGTCGCCCGTTGTGCAACCAGCTTCTACTACCACCAACGGCCCTGATTGCAGAGTAGATTCGGCGGGTTTGTCCTCACTCCCTGTTGGAAGGACTTGCACCTGGTCGAAGGCGCCTATGTCGACGGCCACAACATGCGACCACGAACAGTTCCCGCTGTGGCTTCCGCCGACGATGCTGAGTCCAGCATGGTTTTCCAGTGCCCAGCGAACGCACTGCTGCACTTGTTGAACTGTCTCGGGTCTGACGACGGCGTTGGGTGTCTGATCCGAGCTGGCCTATTTTTGATCCTGGTTTCTCCGCTAGCCGATGGGACTTGCGCTGTCAACGCAGAGAGGTTCGTGGCTTTTTTTTTCGAATGTCACCATGATCTGAGGTGAACTGAACGACAGATGTCCCGGCTCCTCTTTGCTGCGACCTCCGAGCGCACGGCACGTCTTACGATAAGACTCACGGAGTTCTTTGGCTACAACTGTGTCATGAACGCTAGAGCCCGCGACAAAGTCAGCGAAAGCGTCCAAGACCTCATCATCATCGCGAACGTGCACGATTCCCATGGGAAACACGACCATTTGACGACATGCCAAACCGTCAAGGCTCAGGTTGCCGTCTCTGTGGAAGACAACGACCATCTCTTCTCCCGATTCCTCGCGGAGCAGGCCAAGCGCATGCTTGATGATGTCCTGCTTGTCTGCCATTCCGTACATGCTGTGACAGAAGAGGATTAGGTCGAACATTCTAGGGCCGCCATTAAACGTCATCTCGTCTTCCACTGGGAATCGAACGCGCCGAATGTCAGCTTCACTCTCGAGGCAAGGGAGCTGCTGTTCGCCTCCTTCGGATGCAGGGAGCAGTGAGTTCCTCAACGGCCATGCGAACAGCTTGTTGGGTTTGAACCCGGCGTATCTACTGACGCGTCGCCGAAGGTGACCGGGGAGACGTCCGATGGTGCTCTTCGGGCCGGGCCCGACTTCTAGAATTGAGATAGAGGTGCGCGTTTGCAGGAGCGATTCGACCAGTGGGGATAGTTTGGAGATGATGAATTCGCGGTAGGCCATCTGGTTTGCGAGGGCGGAGAACCCGGCGCAGTATTGTTCTGCAGATAGGGGTGATGTGTGCGCATGGTTGTTGTGCCAGGATTTCCGCAGCCGCGGATTCAAGGTTCTGCTTGAGGGAGTCGAGGGTCGCCATGCTCGTTGATCTGAATGAGTCGCGATCTGAGAGGATAGTGATGATGTCGTTGTCGTTGTCGCTTCTAAGTCTGTTGGAACGGTGAGCGGTTGAAGTTCAGTACTGCGATGCGAAAGAGGACGATGTTAGAAGGAGGAGGCAGTCAAACGATGGATCCTACTGTGATTTCAACTCTCAACCAGCTTTCATGAGAGACTTATAAGTGATTCGAAGCACGTGCAACAGTGACATGTGATGCAGTTTGCTGCTTCGCTTATACACTGTCTCGATTCGTTGTTCTAGGTTGCTTGTTCTAGTCGTTGATCAAAGCTGTCGTTTGAGGTGAGTGGCCGTTAGCGGCCCACTGAGTGTCACACAAACAACAAACTTGACTCTTCATTCTCACTACGGACTTTCTGGGTGCAAAAGAAGAGCGGTGAAGCGCGGGTCTCGCGACAGTTGTCTTCAGAGCGTATGAAGCCTCGGCATTGATGCAGGTGCCTGGTCGATCGGCTTGGACTCTTGCTCAGAAGATGCGTTGCCCTGGCTGTCACAATGCGATACGCCAATCATTGCAGTCTGCTCGCTGCTGGTGTCAAGGTGTCCGGCCTCCAAGCGTCAAAGTGACGCTCAACTTCGACTTGACCCCGTCTCAGATCAATACGTGTCTTTGCTCGGTATCTTGGAAGAGGGTCGGTGCCTGTACGATCGTTGTGCGCTATGAGACCCTTGCAGCTCTTGCCCTCTTGCCGTTCTCAGAACAATCGAAAACCTGTTGCTATATGAGGCACCGTTGCTAAAGATGGAAACCCAAACCCTGCACTGTTCCCCCTAGTGGGAATCTGCGTCTGCGTATACTGTATCGTGATCCTCTTCCGTATCTAAAACAATGCTTGTGGGTGGCCATTTCAGCGTTGCATGACTTCACCGCTTTTGAAAATTGAACATCACGCGTCTAGCTCATGTAAGTGTGGAAGCACAGAGGATGACATCTTGGGAGTTTCGAGCGAAAGGAGACCTACCATTGCCAGAGCGCTCCATACCGATAGTGGCAGCTCCAACATCGTCGCGGCACAGCTCCCAGGCGAGCTGGGTGCCGTACTGGGCGTCTTGACGCTTCGCTGGCTTGACGGGGGACTCGGCTCCAACGCTCCTCCTTTTGCCGTTTGAGATGGCGGTGGCAACGCCGGCAGCGCCGCCGGCGATACCACCAGCAGCATCAGCCCAGGCGGCGGCTAAGCCCATCAAGATAGTGACGGCGACATCAACGAGGCCGAGGAAAGGAGCAGGGGCATGCTGGATCAAGCCGACGGCGGCGAGGGAAGAAAGTGCAGCGGTGGTGAACGAGACCATTTTGAAAGGAGTCTAGAAGTTTGACGGTGGAGTTTTTTGTTCGAAGGGATCTGGATGGTGTTGAGGATGCTGTTGTTGATGGGCAAGAGACCGATGGAGAGGGCAGCAGGAGCCTTTATATACCTTCGTGGAGGAATCGCAAGCGAGGTCGTTTGCTCGACGAGGTGACTTTTCTCCGTCCTTGATGAAGATGAATGCCAAGTTCGGTTGTGTTGATACCTTGCATCGTATGCATTTCGCTTGTTGTCTCCGCGTTAGCAGGGAAGTCTCCACTGAAGGAATCGTCTTCAGTTGAATATCTCCGTGCCGTTTCTGCGTAGGTGCCGTGCATTGCACACGTCTGACCTGCTGTCCGTTCATTACCAAAGACCTCACTACACCGTTTGAGTCGAGTGCCACTGCGTTGTGTGTACGAAGATACCATGCACGGTATGGTGTCAAGGTGTCATGGCCAAAAGGGCTTCACCTGGGAGTGTCGTCTAGTCGACTTTCTTTGAATATGCCTAGGGTGATGCGGCACTGTTGTTTGCTTGCTGGCCTTGGCAAAGGAGCTCTCGTCAGACGTTAGATCGTGTGTTAGGTCGACAGGCATGTTGAATGCGTCCAGGTCGCTTCTGCTAGAGCCTCCATGTTGTATATTGAATACATGTAACGTTGCACGTGCGAGGCAAGGATGGAAAGCGGGACTTGACATTGTGCTTTGAAGGACTTCAGTTGCTTTCGTGACGAGGGGTGACTGTAGTCACTACCTGATCAAGATGTTTGCAGGACGGAAAGCTCAGATGCAGACGTAGTGGAAGATCACACTCTAGGTCGATCGAAGGACATAGGCAATTCTGGAACTCAGTTCAACTCAGTCAAGGCAGTCATGCACGGGTGCAGATGCGTAGAAAACATATCTGAGCCTCATACCCGTAGCCTCAGATGTCCAACGCTCGTGACGTCTCATCCAAACTCGATCTGGCTCTGAGCTCTGTAGCGCTGCTTGAGTCAACTCACCACTAGCATCGTTACGGTCACGCTCCAGGGAGATGATCATGGGCCTAGTCTGAACTGGGCTGGCAAACGGATTGGTGCTAAATTCTGGAGGCGTAGACGTGTACAGTAGTCGGAACTCGGAGGTGTAGCTACCTATACACGTCCGGCATGTGTTGCCGCAAGTGTTGCGCTTGGCGCGAGCTAAACAACGCCCTTCTCCACACGGAAGTCGTCCGAAGCCGTTACGGCTAGCCGGACCGAAAGCGCCGCTACCCTCTTTCCACGTAGCACGCAGCGGCAGTTGAGGATCAAGACCGACGAAGCTATCACAACCTGAATTCATGACTCTCATCCCTGAATCCTCTAGTCAAGACTCATCTCCATGGCTAGTGGCGGAGCCCCGGACGCCACAATCCTTGCTAGACTCGACAACGAAATCCTTCACGATAACAACATGGCGCCATCTACTCTCGGGCCAACCGCTTCATCTACGTCCTTACCCGACCTCCGATGCCAATCACACACCGAGTCCTCTGTCAGAGCCAAATTGGCTTCGCTCGACGAGTGCCCCTAACAGTCCCGATACTCCCGATGCTCATTTACTCCCATAACCCATTCGACTACTATGGAACACGTTCGTCTCTCACAACCCGCCGCGCCAGTCACTTGTGACAGCGGCCACATCTCAAAGACCGAGACTACCATTACCTTTCGCTGCCACGACAGACACTTCCGCGATGCTGTAGCTTACGACGAAAATGGAAAGACACTGTTCACTCTCGGTGCCGACAGCCTTTGGACTTCTGCGAGCTTGAGGCGGACCCTGCGAAGCGCTGCCGACAACAAACACATTCTCGACATTCGCCACCACAACTCCAGGGCCAGGGAGTGGGTCGCCGAGGACCCCCAAGAACACCAGCTCTGTCTGGCCAAGGACAGCGTCTCGAAGGTCAGAAGAGCCACTTCCATCCAGGCACAGGTCGTTGCGAAGGAAGTTGTCGGCGGCCACGTCACTGTCAACATGCAGTCATTTGATCGTGCAGGGACCAGAACTGTCTTTCTGGTCGACGATGTGGCCATCGCAGAGATGGTCATTGTCGAGAACAACGATCTCATGTTCCTTGGTACTCGAGGCTTGGACAGGTCGGTCTGGAAGATTCGCTTGGCTGCTGGTATTGACGTCGCCCTCATCCTCGCCCTTGCTTACTGCCGTGCCGAGGTCTCTCACGCGTGGCGACGTTGAAGGGAGTCCTAAGAGGAGCACGAGTCGCGAGATTCTCGTTCACATTGACAACTCTAGCATCTGTTTCTCAAAGTTGATCTCCAAAATCGTTGTACCTAGCTTCCATTTCTCCCATCGACGCCTTTTCTACATCTTCACAAGTCTAGTCCCTCTACAAGAATCGAAGCCGCGAACGCATTGCTTGCGTCAAAACAGTCCGCGCGCAGAAGACAGGCCCGTTCTCAAATGCCAGTGAGCAGATTTGAGAGTCGTTCCCCTATCTCTCGCGGCGCAATGACTATCCAACCCAAGAAAGGTATGTACCCACGCACGATCCCACGGATCTCGCTTCTCAGAACGGTGGTTCGGTCTTGAGGGTAGAGCGGAACATCATCAACCTCGTTGTTGTCGCCTTTCGTGAGGATGTGTTGCCTAGTACCACACAATTAGACCGGAATGACAGTAGCAAGACTTGGCGGGAACATACACAGGCTCACCTCCTACGATCTCATCCTCGACCCAATGTGCTTGTATCGCCCGATGCAGCATGGGAAGACGCTCTTCCGGGAACCAAACAAGTGGTACGTCGCCAACTCGAATCGTGCGGTCTTGATTCCAGAGAAGAAAGAGATCGCCGCGGTGGAAAGCTGGTGCCATAGATTCGGAGATGACTACGACGATGGGAACGTCAGATCCCGTGATCATGCAGCAGCTTTTCCAGACTATGAAGAGGTTGCTGATAGCGAGCATAAGGTGAAGCAAAGACAAGAGATGTTGGCGCATTCTTCGTAGTGAATCCACAACTTGGCGGTTTGCTTGACTTGACGGGACTGCTCTCCTGATCGGGGACTGCGAGACAGCGATTCTGGACGGCTCTCGAGCATGTCACGCGACATGATTCCGGGATCCATTCAGGTAATCTATCATCTCCGTGTGGGTCAGCGCTTGTTACTACTACTCCGCAAGGCCGGGGGACCGACATTCGGCTACCGGAACCCGAGTTGATTAATATCTGTTAGGTGGTTTAGGGTGTGAGTACGCGCGATCCTTCGCTTGCCCCACTTATCTTGGTCTTGACTCCGGTAGTCGATTAACGATACCCGGCAGATGTGAAGGCACACGCTTTGGCAACTTGGTGTTTGTAGCTGATTAGGATACTCTGGCTTGATCCCGATTCTTGACCAGACTCAACATGATCCGACAAGTCCAGTTGCTCTAACAGTTCGACGATCGCAAAGACATGATGCAAGCCCTCATACCACCATTATCACTTCTCTGTTCTGCCGTCATATTTTGGCACAATACTCCACACGAAGCGCCAACACCATCGTGTATACTTAACACCAATCTTCCTGCTCGCCGCATATCATTCCCTCGCCACACCGCAACAATTCTCCTTCCTGTGCCTGTCGCTCTTCAGTCTGTGGGATCTCGCCGTCGGATTATACGTTTTGCACACACTCTCGCTATTCCACATCGAGCAATGGCGCGCTCCAACAACACCAGCCGGCCTTACATTCCTGCAGAAACACAGATGGAAAGCCGCCACAACGTACCGGCTTTGGGGCAACCCACGCATCTTCATCTCTAGCAAGTCCGGAAAGGAGAAGCAGCAGACTCGCGGGGCTTTTGCCACGTCACGCATCATTAAGCTGGGTCTATACTACACGTTGCTCTCCCACCTGGTGCCCGCCTTCGACGCGTGCATCATCGGCGAGGTCCAACCATCGGACGTTAACGTTATCCACAGGACCCTCTTCCGATCTCTTCTGCAAGCCGTCTTCTCAACGAAGGGTTTCACCTCTGCCCCGCCGCTGGCACTCCAAGCCCTCGTCCTCCGCGCCCATACAGCTGTGTCCTGGATCCTCGAAAGCATAGCCTATCTCGACGGCGCCAACGCAGCTCTGGGTCTGTTCTTCGTCTGCGCAGTGCGCGTGGACGAACCCGCAGACTGGTCGCCCCTGTTCGGATCGCCGGCGGCAGCGGTGTCGCTGACTCGTTTCTGGAGTTTGTTCTGGCATCCTCTCGCCAAGAGACCGTACAGCAACATAGGAAAGGCCGCGGCAAGACGAATCTTCGGCTTGGGTGTGGCAGACTCGACAGCTGCTAAGACCATCGCGGCGGCTGTTATATTCACCCTCTCCGGTGCCACCCACGCCATCGTTACCTGGCAGGCCGGGTATCGGGACTGGTACCTGGAGATTTGGTGGTTTGTTGCGAATTTTGGCGCCTGCGCTCTGGAGACAAGGGTGATTGCGTTGTGCGTGAGGAGTCGCTCGCGGTTCAGACTGCTTCGCTACCTGCAGCGCGACGACAGGGTTTGGATGGTTAGATGGTTGGGAAGGCTCTGGGTGTTTGCTTTCTTTTGTTGGAGCGTGCCGAAGTGGCGGTATCCGCGTTTGGAGAGGCAGGCAGTCGCGAGGGAGCAGGCGGAGAGGATGAGGAGGATATTTTCTTGGTGAATGGAAGCGGCGCAGCTGGTAGTGTAG
>Ga0265798_10010599_pt1 | contig 11343 bp, 10 predicted proteins | sample P3T30metagenome_FD_192430 | JGI IMG/M metagenome (GOLD analysis project Ga0265798, IMG submission 192430) | Plant litter microbial communities from East Loma Ridge, Irvine, California - P3 T30 | ecosystem: Environmental > Terrestrial > Plant litter > Unclassified | place: USA: California... | reverse complement strand
GACTCGTAGCCGGCCTCGACCTGCTCGGGCGATCCGCGGCTGATGCCGAGCTGCACCCGGCGGTTGGAGATGAGGTCGGTCATGGCCGCCTCCTCCGCCATGTAGAGGGGGTTCTCGTAGCGCATGTCGACGACGCCGGTGCCGATCTCGATCCGGCTGGTGCGGCTCGCGATGGCGGCCAGCAGCGGGAACGGCGCCGCCTGCTGCGGCGCGAAGTGGTGCACGCGGAAGTACGCGCCGTCGATGCCGATCTCCTCGGCCGCGACCGCGAGGTCGATCGACTGGAGCAGCGAGTCCTGGGCCGTGCGTACGCGGGATCCGCGCACGTCCTGCCAGTGGTTGAACGACAGGAAGCCGATCTTCGTGGCCATGGGGCGCTCCTCGGTGCTCGACGGCGACGGATCCGGGTGGATGCGTCTGCATGGAAGTGAACGGCGCCGGGGCGCCCGGCTATTCCCACCCTCGACCCCGCCTCCGCATCGGCCTACGCTCCCGACATGCACCGCATCTACACGACGTCGTTCGCGTCGGTCCACGTGCTCTACGTGAAGAAGGTCGAGCGGAAGGGCCGCACGCGCGCGGAGGTCGACGAGGTGATCACCTGGCTCACCGGCTTCGACCAGGCCGGGCTCCAGCGCCACCTCGACGCGGAGACGACGTTCCAGGACTTCTTCGCGGCGGCGCGCCTGAACCCGCTCGCCGACCAGGTGCGCGGGGTGATCTGCGGCGTCCGCATCGAGGAGATCGAGGACCCGCTGATGAAGAAGGTCCGCATCCTCGACAAGCTCATCGACGAGATCGCCCGCGGCCGCCCGATGCAGAAGGTGCTCCGCGGCAGCTAGCCGATCCGCTCCGCCTCCGCGAGCACCGCCGCTGGCAGCACCGCGCTCGCGTGCAGCACCTCGATGCCGAGGAGGCGGCCGTCGGCGTCGAAGTCGAGGGCGACCTCGCCGCGGTCGCCGGGCGTCGTGATCGCGGGGATCTGCGTCGCCGCCTCGCCGTCGCCGACCGGCCCCGCGAACGCGATGTACGCGGCATCCACGCTCGCGTCGTACGTGACCCGCATCAGGCGCCCGCCGCCATCACCCGACGGAACGCGCCGAGGGTGTCGCGCAGCACGTCGGCGAGGTCGGCGCGCCCGCCGTCATCCGACAGCCACCGCCCGATGGACACCCCGAAGACCGTCGCGGTGGCGTGGGCGACGAGCACGGCGGTGAGCGGATCCACCCCGCGCTCGACGAACCCCGCGCGCACCGCCTCCTGCATCGCCGCGACCTTGCGCATCTCGCGCTCCTGCAGGCCGGCGTCGGCGACGATGATGCGCTTGCGGGCGAGCAGCGTCGCGCGCCCCTCCGCGAACTGCGACGCGACGACCTCCGGGAAGCCGTCCTCGACGACCTGGAGCGGCGAGCGGTCGGGCGCCGCCTCGCGGATGATGCGCGTGACGAGCGCCGGCAGCTCGTCCTCCTCGGCGAACAGCACCTCGCGCTTGTCGGCGAAGTGGCGGAAGAAGGTGCGGGTCGTGAGGCCGGCGCGGGCGGTGATCTCGGGCACGGTCGTCTCCGCGAACCCCTGCTCGCGGAACAGCTCGAGGGCGGCGGCGGCCAGGCGCTCACGCGTGTCCGGCTGCCATCTGCTCATGCGTCGATCCTAGTGATGACACGGCGTGCCATCGGTGTGTATGGTGATGACACGCGATGTCATCAGGCAGCGCGACCCCGAGATCGGAGATCCGCCGTGCCCACCGAATCCGTCGAGTCCGCCGCCTGGCTCGCCTCGTCCGCCGCCGACCTCACCGTCGGCCCGGCGCCCCGCACCGCACCCGGGGCCGGCGAGGTCGCGATCCGCGTGCGCGCCGTCGCGATCAACCCGCTCGACACCATGAAGCAGCACATGGGCGACCTCATGTACCGCTGGCTGCCGCACCCCGCGGTGCTCGGCGAGGACGTCGCGGGCGTCGTCGAGGAGGTCGGCGCCGGCGTCACGCGCTTCGCCGTCGGCGACCGGGTCGTCGCCTACGCGGTCGGCATGGAGAAGGGGCGCCGGCACGCGCCGGAGGGCGGGTTCCAGACCCGCGCGATCGTGCGCACCGACCTCGCCGCCCCGATCCCCGACGCCCTCCGCTTCGAGGACGCCGCCGTCCTCCCGCTCGGCGTCTCCACCGCCGCGTCGGGCCTCTTCGGCGCCGGCCAGCTCGGCCTGCGCATGCCGGGCGCGACCACGCCGCCGACGGGCGAGACCGTGGTCGTGTGGGGCGGATCCACGAGCGTCGGCATGAACGCGATCCAGCTCGCCGTCGCCGCCGGCTACGACGTCGTGACCACCGCGTCGCCGCGCAACCACGAGCTCGTGCGCTCGCTCGGCGCGAGCCGCGCCTTCGACTACCGGAGCCCGACGGCCGTGCAGGACATCGTGCAGCACCTGGCCGGGCGACGCGTGGCGGGCGTGCTCGCGATCGGCACCGGATCCGGCGACCCGGCCGTGCGGATCGCCGCCGCCACGGGCGCGACGCGCGTCAGCATGGCGAGCCCGCCCGTCTCGTTCGAGACCCTCCCGCGCGGCGGCCGCATCGGCCTGCCGCTCGTGCGCCTCGGCCTCCGCATGGGCACCGCCACCCCGGCCCTGATGCTGCGGGCACGCGCCCGCGGGATCCGCGCGACCTTCATCTGGGGCAGCGCGCTCATGCACGACGAGGTCGGCCCGATGCTCTGGGGGCGCTTCCTGCCCGAAGCGCTCGCCGAGGGCCGCTACGTCGCGATGCCGCAGGCGGAGGTCACGGGCACCGGCCTCGAGGCGATCCAGCCGGCGATGGACCGGCTGCGCGAGGGCGTCTCGGCGCGGAAGCTCGTGGTGACGCTCTAGCGGTCGCGGCGGTCGCGGCGTTCCGGCGGTCGGACCGCGGATCGCATGTGCGCTGCGCCCGCGGGTGAGCGCCCCGGCCCGCTACCTTCGCGCACGTTGCGGGCCACCTGCGGCGTGATCCCCGCTCGCGGGAGTGAGGCATCGCCATGCGGAGACCGTTGATCCTGCTCGTCCTGCCCGGGCTCCTGCTCATGGGCGCCGTCACGTCGGCCGTCCCGTCCGACTCGGCGCTCGCGGCCTCGGCTCCGTACACGGTGGTTCGCTCGGCGCCCGCCGGGGCGAAGGCCGTGCACGAGATCACGGCGGTGCTCATCGCCCCCGCCGGCACCACGCGCGACTTCACCCGGGACGACGCGATCGCCACCATCGACGATGCGTCGGCGTACTGGGAGCACGAGTCGGGCAGCTTCGTGCGGTTCGACGCGGCCTCGGTGACCGACTGGATCCAGCCGGACGATCCGAGCATCCGCTGCGACGACCCCGACGCGGTCGTCACCTTCGCGCTCGCGCAGTCCGGCTGGACGCCGGGTCCCGACAAGGACCTCGTCGCGTTCGTCCCCGGCGGGATGCAGTGCGGGGACTTCTCCTCCGGCGACCAGGGGGACGACATCGACGCCGGCGGGACGGCGTACGTCACGGACAGCACGCCCGCGGCCCTCACCCACGAGCTCGGGCACAACATGTCGCTGCACCACGCCTCGGGCGTGCGGTGCACGACCGGCTGGGACTTCGACGCGTCGAACGGGCTGCCCTCCTCCTGCACGCGCGACGAGTACGGGAACACCACGGACCTGATGGGCTCGTCGTACTCCTACTACCCGGCGTCCGCGCCCTCGCTCGACCGGCTCGGTCTGCTCGCGCGCCGAGCCGTGCCCGCGTGCGGTGCCACGCGGCGCATCCCCATCCAGACCATGAGCGCGGGCTTCGACGCGACGCGCGTCATCTCGTGGACGGATCCGGCGCGCCCGTCCGTCACCTACTACGTGCAGTACGCCGACGTGGTCGACCAGTCGGAGTACGACCCGCTGTGGATCTCCGGCTTCAAGGTCGCGCGGCCCTCGGGCGTGCAGATCCTGCGCACCGATCCGACCGTGCCGGACTCCGGGACCATCCTCATCCGCCCCGGTGACACGAGCGTGAGCGACGAGCTCGTGCGACCCGGCGAGAAGGTGGCGCTCGCGGACGGCATGTCCGTCTCCGTGGCCGCGATGGACGAGACCGCGCACACCGCCTCGATCGACGTCACAGTGCCCTGCGCCTCGCGCCCGGCCCAGGGCGCCGAGGCTGCGCCGACCGCCCAGGGCGCCCTCGGCTCGATGACGGGCCAGGGCGGCACGGCGATGGGGCTGACGATGACGGCACCCGGCGCCATGACCATGACAGCTGGCGGCTCCGCGGACACGGCAACGGCAGGCGCCGGCGGCATGGAGATGACCGCGGGCGGCATGATGGAGATGCCCACGAGGTAGCCGACGGGGGCGTCCGTAGCATCGGATCCATGCCCGCCGCCGCGCACGAGCTCCTCACCGTCCCCGACCGCGCCGCCTGGCGCGCCTGGCTCGACGCGCACGAGGAGTCGTCCGACGGCGTGTGGCTGGTGCTCGCGAAGAAGGGCACGACGGATCCGACCTCCCTCACCTACGCGGAGGCCCTCGACGAGGCGCTGTGCAGCGGGTGGATCGACGGGCAGACCGCGAGCATCGACGAGCGGATCTTCCGGCGCCGCTTCACCCCCAGGCGCAAGGCGTCGCTGTGGTCGGAGCGCAACATCGGCCTCGTCGCGACGCTCACGGCCGAGGGGCGGATGCGGCCGGCCGGGCTCCGCGAGGTGGAGCGCGCGCAGGCCGACGGCCGGTGGGAGCGCGCGTACGCGGGCCAGGCGTCCGCCGCCGAGCCCGAGGACCTGCTGGCCGCGCTCGCCGCGTCGCCCGCCGCCGCGGCGACCTTCGCGACGCTCAGCAAGGTCAACCGCTACGCCGTGATCCACCGGGTCGCGACCGCGCCGAACGCCGCCGTCCGCGCGAACCGCCTCGCGAAGCTCGTCGCGATGCTCGAGCGCGGCGCGGCGCCGCACGCGCAGAAATTCAGCCCAAAACGCTGATCGATCGAGTCGGGCGCCTCGACTCCTTGAGCTGCGCCTTTCGAAGCTCGTCCTCAAATGCGTTCATGGCCTTGTTCTTGGCGCTCAATCCACTGAATTCATAGCGCAAACCAATGGTGTGCCGTAAAAAGTCTCGAATCGCGATACGATCAGAGTCATTTAATTTCCGGTCCGAGATATAAGCATACCTAGCCAGGGATGACAAGAAAACGGCAGAGATCCATGATTTGGACGCCTCTGTAGAAAGCTTCGCGAGGGCATGTACCCAGGATGTGCTTCCGGATACATACAGCGCAAGTATGCGCACAACGCCAGCGTGTTCTCCGTCCGGAATGCTATCAATGTCAAGCTTGTCAAGGAGAGGGATAAGGCTTGGCCCGGCCAGGCAATAAGAAATTCCACTCAGCGTCAAGTAACTTGGCGCAATCCGCAGAACCATAGCCCTTAGTGACGCCACCTCAGAATCACTCATTTCCTCCTTTTCTGGCTCTTGAAATAAAGAACGGATCGAAGCATCGAGATCCGGATGCATCTTTAGATCGTTTTCGTAAAGGTCAGTAAAGCGAACCCAGGAAGTGAGTACCTTTTGCAGCACTCGCGCCTTTAGTTCCTGGTCACGGATCTCGTCAGTATCTCGGAGTACCCGTGATGCCAAGTCGGCCAGGAGCATAGCTACTCGTCCCGGCGGAAGATCTTCGATCCGTGCGGTCAGAAAGGCAGGAGCATCTCTATCGCTGCGATTGTCATAGTACGCTTCTATGTCTATATTCGGTCCAGCTTCAGGGGGGTCCGCCTCACCATCTTCGCTGCTTTCGCCCGAGTCGCTGAAGAGCGTGGAAGGCGCTTTGCTCTGACGCACTCGCCCGAAAACGGTGCCGGACGGAGGCGTGAACTCGACCCGCGACAGCTCTTTTTCCATCAACTCGAGTAGGTCTGAATCATTTCTACTCATGGCTGCATAGGTACGAACGATAGACGCGAGTTCTAACGGAGCGGAGAACACGATATTTCTAAAGCCTATGTCTTCTTGAGCTGCGATGCCGGCCATCAATTCCAGATACGCGGAACGCTGAAAGCCAATTGTATTTGCGGGGCCAGCGCTGAGAACTCGGCGTCGAATAAGGTCATTTACGCACCCGAGGGCATTGTAAGGCCACCCCAATTCCGTGAACAGCGCTTGAATCCAGGTCAACACTTCTGACTGTTCCGCTTTGTCTTCCTTGGCCTCAACAAATTTGCGCGCGATTGCGACGAGCACTACACGCTTGTTGCGAAGCGTAAGCTCATCCCGCGCGTCAGATCGGATGTGATCGCCGATAAGCAGCAGGTCCATGTACTTGTCGAGAACAGCGATTTCTGATTCTTGGTCTTTGAGATTGCTGCCGTTTCGTATCAATTCAATGAGCAAAGTGATTGTGAATGGATTGCGAGGTAGCCGCTTCGCGCGGATCACCACCATTACTGCGGTTACTAGTCGGCTCTCGCTGCCGGGAGAAACGCGGCGCGCCAGCTCTTGTGCTTCCATGTCACTGAAGCGCCCTAAGTAGGCAATGGACACGCTCGGTGCGCCCGCCTTCGACAACGCGTTTGCTACGTCAATAGCGTCTTGCTGGCGAACGCCGATAAAGGTGGTCCTTACGCCGAGAGCGGCGATGTCGGCGATTGCTCGTTCAAATTTATCCGACGTTTCGTATCTAAGGTTATCGATTCCGATTGCTGCGTCCGCAAGCATGGCGTCCGGGATGGGATCTACGCCCCAAGTTCTGTAGAGGCGCTGCAACTTCTTCGTAACGGGAGCCGGCCCGTTGATTAGCGGATCGTCAATATAATGTGTATGTACTTTCTTGTCTGTCTGCAAATAAAGATTCAGTGCCCAAAGTACAGCTGTGGAGACCCCGGCGTTTTCCTCTCCTGCAATGAGGACAATTCCGCTCGACGTGAAAATCTTATTAGGATCGAGTGGGCTCGCTTTTTTGCTTTCACCATCGAGAACAGATTCTGTTGCATACTGATCATGGGGCTCAGGCAGAAATATAGGTGGGACGACTAGCTCTGCAAACGTCTTACCCTCGACTGCATCTGCTTCGCGCCATAATGTCGAATTGTCTCGTGCGCGCACTAATAGGTCGTCAAAGGATCGAGTGCGCTTATCCACCAGTGCACGAACCGATGTGTCTGGTTTTAGAGATTCAAGAAACGCTGGTAAATCCTCGTGCTTATGTCCATACGGGACGTCGACGACGCTTGCTAGACTACTACCAGGCTGGGCATCCCCAGTCAGACAGAGGCGGAAGTGGGCGGCGGTAGTTCCAGAAAACATGGCGCCAAAATTGTCAATCATCAACTTAAAGTTTGGATCGTCCGTTCCGCTACCAAAACCGATGAAAAGGAATGTCTTCATTGTGAAGGCTGCATTTTGTAAAGCCTGGGCGGCGGGGTCACTTATCACCTTGGAATAATCTGCGTTTGTAAATATTACAGATCCAGAGTCTTCGTGCAACCCATGCAAGTGTCCGATGGCGGGGTTGGAGTGTGTCGCTATGTTTCTCATGACATCCGGGTGTCGCCAGGATGAAGAGCTACGCCCCAAAGCGCGCTCGAGAAGTAAGTCATAATTTGTAGTAAATATTGGCGCCGCAAGCGCCTCTATGTTGTACGCGAGGTCCTTGTGCTCAAGTGGCAGTTGGCCAATTGCAACGTTGAGCCATCTGTTAAAGCTATTTATGTCATGGGCATCGAATTCTTGCTTGAGTTCGGTTGCTAGATTAGTAAGGTCGGATAAGCGCTTCTCGTGGGCGGGCGCATTTGTATAAGCTTCTAGCCGCATGCGAAGGAATGCGCCCCGATTGCCATCGATTGCTTCTATTCGGGCGACGCCGTCCTCGAGCAGGCCTAGCCATGTCGCTGTCTTTGCGCCTCCGCTGAGAGCGGCCGAAACGCCGGTGCCAGTGACGACTACTACTTGCTTGTGGGCAATTGCTTCTTTGAGGGCGTCAACGGACACGGCTGCTCCTGTCATCTTGACCCCATGAATGCAGGTGCCCAGGGTGGGGCAGCCTGATGCGGGCTTCGTCGGGTGAAGGCAGCGGGGCGCAAGAGTTTTTCGAGCGTATGCCGAGTAAGGTCCAAGTGGTCTCCCCCAAAATGGGGGTGAAAGTGAGATATTGCAAATATTAGCTTGGAGGCTCGGGGATCGCTTGTGCGGCTCCGCTAGTAACGCCTCTCTGTGGTGTGCCGTCACGTATGCGTTGCAAGTACCGCGACGGTAGCGGCTACGCCGTGATCCACCGGGCGTCGACGGCGCCGAACGCGACCGTGCGCGCGAACCGGCTCGCGATGCTCGAGCGCGGCGAGGCGCCGCACCCGCAGTAGGGCGGCCGATCCGCGCCCGCCGCGTCAGCGCGCGAACCAGTCCCGCGCCAGCACCGACATCACGATCTCGTCGTTGAACGCGCCGTCGTGGAAGACCGTCTCGCGGAGCACGCCCTCTTCGACGAAGCCGACCTTCGCGTACGCGGCCCGAGCGCGTGCGTTGTAGGCGAAGACGCGCAGCTCGATCCGGTTGAGCCCCATCTCGCGGAAGCCGTAGTCGACGAGGGTGCGGACGGCGTCGGTGCCGTAGCCGGCGCCGACGTGCTCGGATCCGATCATCACCGTGAGCGTCGCCGCGCGCGTCAGCAGCCGCGCGCCGTAGAGGGTGACGTGGCCGAGGAGCTGGCCGGACGTCCGGTCGGTCACGCAGAACCCGACCGACCCGGCCTCCTCGTTCGCGCTCCACTTCCGGAACTGCTCGACGACGTCGGCCTCGGGTCGAGGCCGCGCCGTGAGCTGCTGGAGCACCGCCCACTCCGGATCCCGCCACCAGCGCACGAGGTCGGGCAGGTCGCCGTCCTCCAGCGCTCGCAGGCGGATCCGCTCGCCCTGCAGGATGCCCGCGCCGTACCGCTGCGGGTCGCCCGCGTCGCTCCATGCCATGCCGTCATGGTGCCACCCGCACCGACGATCGCGGCCGCCGCCGAGCGTGTCGGCCGCGTGCCTTTCGTCTTGCTGGACGTCGTCACCCGCCATGACACGGACCACGAGCGCACCCGTAGTTTGTGGACTAACGGCCTCCCTCGCGGCCCGGTGGGCGCCGTCGGCGTCCTCGGCGCGGCGATCCGCCGGGCCCGCACGACCGGACCGCACGCCCGCGTGCATCCTCCTCGACCCGTCGCCACCTGCGACCCGCACCCCGAAGGACTCCGATGCGCGACACCGCCACCCCGACCACCCGCCGGCGACGCCGCCCGATCCGCCTGGCGCTCGGCGCCGCTGTGGCCGCCGCCACCGTCGCCCTCACCGGCTGCGGCGCCGGCGCCGACGTGGGAGGAGCGGGCGTCGCCTGCGACATCCCGCAGCCCGACGCGAAGACCACGGTCAACGTGCTCTCGTACAACAGCCCGTCGACGAACCCGTTCACCGATGCGATCGCGACCGGCTGCACGGGCGGGAACCTCACGGTGAACGCCCCCACCACCGACTTCGGCGGCCAGAACCAGCGCGCCGTGCAGTCCATGTCGGGCGCGAACCCGAGCTACGACCTCGTCGAGGTCTACGGCACCGTCTACCCGCTCTACGCGGAGCGGGGCTGGATCGATCCGCTCGACGACCGCATCGCCGACGCCGGCGACGAGCTCGGCATCGACGACATCGACCCGACCCTGCTGGAGTCGCTGCAGTACGACGGCAAGCAGGTCGGCATCCCCACCTTCTGGGGCACGATCATCTTCATCTACCGCGAGGACATCCTCTCCGACCTCGGCATCGAGGTGCCCACGACGTTCGAGGAGATGTACGCGGCGGCCGACAGGATCCGCACCGAGACCGGCATGGCGAACCCGCTGGCCCTCCCGTTCAACGCGGCCGGCGACAACTCGAGCGCGTACAACCAGTACCTCGGCTCGCTCGGCGGCACGTGGTTCGAGGACGGATCCGCGACCCCGACGCTCGACACCCCCGAGTCGATCCAGGCGCTCGACACCCTCCGCGCCACCTACCAGCAGATGAGCTCGCAGTCGACGTCGTGGTCGTCGCCCGAGGTCATCACGCAGCTGCAGACCGGCCAGGCCGCCATGTCGATGCTGTTCGCCGGCCGCGTCTCCGCGCTCCTCGACGAGGGGCAGACGGAGAACTTCGACAAGTTCGCGTTCGCCGTGCCGCCCGCGGTCGAGGAGGGCGGCACCCCCGCGACGAGCCTCTCGGTCGACGGCCTCTCCATCGCCGCGAACTCGAAGGTCGACAAGGACCTGCTCTTCGACCTGCTCGGCGTCGCGACCGGCGCCGACGCCGCGACCGAGGCCGCCAAGGCCACGATCCCGGCCCGCACCACGCAGGCGCAGGCCGCCGACCTCCCGTTCGAGGAGGCCGCGCGCGACGTGCTCGAGAGCGAGAACCCGAACGGCCTGCCGCTCGTGCCGTACATGTCCGACGTGTTCGCCGCCATGGCGCCGATCCTCGCGCAGGTCGTCGACGGCACGCTCTCCTCCGCGGACGGGGCGACCCAGCTGCAGGCGGCGGCCGTCCAGGCCATCGCCACGGCGGGCTTCGCGCCCTGATGCGCGGACCCGGCACGCGCGGCGACGCCCGCGCATCCGGCCCCGGCCCCCGGGCATGAGGCTCAAGACCTTCGCCGCGTTCACGGCACCCGCCATCATCCTGATGGCGGGGCTGCTGATCGTGCCGCTGATCACCACGCTCGTCTGGAGCTTCCAGAACGTGCCGGTGGGCCAACCGGGCGTCTTCAATGGGATCGCGAACTACGTCGAGATCTTCACCGACCGCCGCTTCGGGCGCGACGCCGCGTTCACGATCACCTACGCGATCGTCATGACGATCGCGAAGCTCATCGTGGGCTACGGCATCGCGCTGCTGCTGAACCGCATCGAGCGCGGGCGGATGGTGATCCTCGGGCTGCTCATGGCGAGCTACGTGGTGCCGACCGTGATCGGCGCGCTCAACTTCTCCTGGCTCTTCAACGACATCTTCGGCGGCGTCGTGAACCAGGGACTCGCCGTGTTCGGGATCCACGTGGACTGGCTGACGGAGACCGGGCCCGCCCGCGTCCTCATCGGCCTGCACGCGCTCTGGCACGAGACGCCGTTCGTGATCCTCGTGCTGCTCGCCGGGCTCCAGACGCTCCCGGAGGAGCCGCTCGAGGCCGCGCAGCTCGACGGCGCCGGCTGGTGGCAGCGCCAGCGGTACATGATCGTGCCGCTGCTCGCGCCGCTGTTCTCGTTCGTGACGCTGATCAGCCTGATGGACAGCCTCAAGGTGTTCGACTCGATCCGGATCATCACCCCGGCCGCCGGCAGCGTCGGCACCGAGTCGCTCATGGTGTTCGT
>Ga0265798_10010597_pt1 | contig 11344 bp, 11 predicted proteins | sample P3T30metagenome_FD_192430 | JGI IMG/M metagenome (GOLD analysis project Ga0265798, IMG submission 192430) | Plant litter microbial communities from East Loma Ridge, Irvine, California - P3 T30 | ecosystem: Environmental > Terrestrial > Plant litter > Unclassified | place: USA: California... | reverse complement strand
GCCACGCGGTTCTCGTTGTTCTTGATCTCGGGGCCCGCGGGCCGGTCGTCGTCGATCGTTGAGACGATGCTGACGTCGATTCGTTTCATCCGTGTTTCCGCCGAAGAGAATTCTGCGAAGATCGGGCGATCGACCTGTCGCGCCCTTCTGAGAGGTTTTTCCCGTGTCCGAACCGAACGATCTTCGACCCGTGGCCGCGCCTCCTGCCGATCTCGACGAGGTCGACCGGCGCCTGCTCGACGTGCTCGCCACCGACGGGCGCCTCTCGAACGCGGCGCTCGCCGCGGCCGTCGGCGTGGCTCCGTCGACGGCCCACACGCGTCTGCGCTCGCTGATCGACCGCGGGGTCATCACCGGGTTCCTCACGAGCGTCGACCAGCGTCGCATCGGCCGGCCGCTGCAGGCGATCGTCGGCGTCACCCTGCGGCCCGGTTCGCGGCAGGCGGCCATCACGGCGTTCTCGGAGGCCGTGCGGAGCCTGCCCGAGGTGCTGCAGGTGTTCTTCCTCGGCGGGCAGGACGACTTCATCGTGCACATCGCGGTGTCCGACTCGAGCGAGATCCGCACGTTCGTCGTCGACCATCTGTCCGCGCAGCCGAGCGTCGCCTCGACCCGCACGAGCATCGTGTTCGACTACCACCGCAACGGCGTGGCGGCCTCGTTCCGCTGATCGGACCGGTGTCGGCGGCAGCGGATATGTTCGGACCATGCAGCTCTCCGTCCCCGGCGAACCGGGAACGCTCACCCGACTGATCACCGACCACCTCCCCTCCGACGTCCCCGGCGCCCTGCGGCTCGCCGTGTCGCTGACCGACGGCGACGGAGGCGCGGCGCCCGTCCCCGGGGCCGGTCGCACCGCCGACCTGTGGCGCGCCCTCGCGACCCTCGCCGCCCACGACCTGGGCGCCGCGCGCGCCGTCGAACCGCATCTCGACGCGATCGCGATCCTGAGCCAGGCGGTCGACGCGGGCCAGCTGCCCGGGACGACCCGCGCCTCCTCGGCGGGAGTCAGCTGGGGCGTCTTCGCCGCCGAGCTGCCCGGGGCCCGGCTCGAGGCGCTGCCCGTCGGCGACGGGTGGGCGCTCTCGGGCGAGAAGGGCTGGTGCTCGCTCGCCGGCGTGCTCGACTCGGCCCTCGTCACCGCCTGGGCGGGCGACGAGCGCCGGCTCTTCGCCGTCGACCTGCGCCAGCCGGGGGTCGAGGTGGCCGAGGGGGCCTGGCACGCGCGGGGTCTCGTCGAGATCCCGTCGGGTCCCGTGCGCTTCGACGCGGTCGAGGCCACGCCGGTCGGCGAGCCCGGCTGGTACCTCGAGCGTCCGGGCTTCTCGTGGGGCGGCATCGCCGTCGCGGCCTGCTGGTACGGCGGGGCCGTGGGCGTCGCCCGCGAGCTGCACCGCTCCGTGGTCCGCCGCGACCCCGAACCGTTCTCCGCCGCCGCGCTCGGCGCCGTCGACGAGCGGCTCTCGGACGCCCGACGCGCTCTGGCCGAGGCCGCGACCCTCGTCGACTCGGGCGCCGCGACCGGCGACGAGGGCCGGCTCCTCGCGAAGCGCGTGCGCGCCACGGTCGCCCATGCCGCCGACGACGTCCTGACCCGGGTCGGCCGCGCTCTGGGCCCCGCGCCCCTCGTCTCCGACGACGCGCACGCCAAGCGCGTCGCCGACCTCGGCCTCTACCTGCGGCAGCACCACGCCGAGAGGGACGACGCGTCGCTCGGGCGTCAGCTGCGCGAGAGCGCCGTCGCCCCGTGGTGAGGTTCGACGCGCGCGACCCCGCCGGCTCCGTCGCGGCCTGGGTCGACGACGGCCGGCTGGCGGCGCTGCCGGGCGACCCGCGCCTCCTCGGCGACGGGCCCCTGCTCGTGCTCTCGGCGCACGCCGACGACGAGACGCTCGGTGCGGGCGGACTCATCGCGCTCGCGGTGCGCGCGGGCCGGTCGGTCACGGTCGTGGTCGTCAGCGACGGGGCGGGCTCGCACCCCGACTCGCGCACGACGACCGCCGAGGCGCTCCGTCACGAACGGGCCGCCGAGGCGCGCGCGGCCCTCGACGAGCTCGGCGCCGGCATCGACCTCGTGCTGCTCGACGTCGCCGACGGAGCCCTGCAGGAGGCGCGGGCCGACATCCGCACCCGTCTCGCCTCGATCATCGGCGGGCTCCACCCCTCCGTCGTGCTCGCGCCGTGGCGCGGCGACGGGCACCGCGACCACCGGGTGCTCGGCGAGATCGCGGCGGAGCTCGTGGCGGAGGCGGTGGCGGACGAGGCGGCCGGGGCGGCCGAGGGCGGCCCCGCGCTGTTCGAGTACCCGGTCTGGCTCTGGCACTGGGGCGACCCCGAGCACCCCGACGTGCCGTGGGACGACCTCGTGCGGGTCGAGCTCGACCCCGCCGCCCGCGAGGCCGCGGCCCGGGCGCTCGACCGTCACGCCTCGCAGCTGCGACCCCTGTCGTCCGAGCCGGGCGACGAGGCCGTGCTGCGCCCCGACTTCGTCGCGCACTTCCGTCGCGACGCCGAGGTCTTCGTGCGGTCGACGCCCCGGGCGCCCGACGGCGCGGGCGGCGGCGCGTCCGACCGTGCGTCCGACGGCGCGGCCGGCCACGCGCCCGACGGGCGGAATGCCGACGCGGGCGCCGACGCGGGTGCGGGTGCGGTGCCGGGCAGCCGCTTCGACGCGACGCATGCCCGGCAGGCCGACCCGTGGGGCGTCACGACGCGCTGGTACGAACGACGCAAGCGGGCGATCACGCTCGGGTCGCTGCCCGACGAACGGCTCGGCGCGGTGCTCGAGATCGGCTGCTCGATCGGCGTCGTGACGGCCGAGCTCGCCGAGCGCGCCTCGTCGGTGCTCGCCCTCGACGTGTCGCTCGTCGCCGTCGAGCAGGCCCGCGCCCGGGTGGCCGGTCGTCCGCACGTGCGGGTCGAGCAGGCCGACGTGACGCGCGGGCTGCCCGACGCCGGCCCCTACGACCTCGTGCTGATCAGCGAGGTGGGCTACTACCTCGACCCCGAGCAGTTCGAGCGGCTCCTCGACGACGTCGAGCGGGTGCTGACGCCCACCGGCGTCGTCGTCGCGTGCCACTGGCGGCACGGCGCCGACGACTTCCGGCAGAGCGGCGACGACGTGCACGCCGCACTCGTCCGCCGACCGGGACTGCACGCCGTCGCGCACCACGACGAGGCCGACTTCGTGGTCGACGTGCGGTCGCGCGACGGGCGATCCGTGGCGGCCCGGACGGGTCTGCGGTGACCGCGCCGCGCCTCCTCGGGGTGGCCGTGGTCGTCCCCGCGCGCGACGAGTCCGATCTGATCGAGCGGTGCCTCGCCTCGATCGCGGTCGCACGTGAGCAGCTGAAGGGCATCGCCCCGGAGGTGCGGGTCGTCACCGTCGTCGTCGCCGACGCCTGCACCGACGACACCGCCGATCGCGCCCGGCGCGCCCCCGACGTCGTCGTGATCGAGACGGCCGGCCGGGCCGTGGGCATGGCCCGCGCCGCCGGGGTCGACGAGGCCATGCGACATCTCGCGCAGCTCGGCGTCGACGGGAGCTCGGTGTGGATCGCCAACACCGACGCCGACTCGGCCGTGCCCCCGCGGTGGCTGACCGTGCAGGTCGAGCTCGCCGACGACGGCGCCGACGTCATGGTCGGCACGGTGCGCCCCGACTTCGCCGACCTCGACGCCGAGCGGATCGCCGCCTGGACGGCCCGCCACACCCCGGGGCGTCCGAACGGGCACGTGCACGGCGCCAACCTCGGCATGCACGCGATCGCCTACCGGCGGGCCGGGGGCTTCGATCCGCTCGACCTGCACGAGGACGTCGTGCTCGTGCAGCGGCTGAGAGACAGCGGTGCCGTCGTCACCGCCTCCGACGCCGGCGAGGTGCTGACCTCGGGTCGGAGCGTGGGGCGGACGCCCGGCGGCTACGCCGGCTACCTCGCCCTGGATCTGCTCGGGCAGCGACCCGTGGCCTAGGGGCACTGCCCAGGCGGTGCACCTAGGCCGGGAGCGACGCCTCGATCAGCGACACGATCTCGGGGGCGTCGGGCTCGGTGGTCGGGCGGAAGCGGTGCACCGCGCCTCCGGGGGTGATGACGAACTTCTCGAAGTTCCACTTCACCTTGCCGCCCTTGCCGTCGGCGTCGACGGCCTTCTTCAGCTCGGTGTACAGCGGGTGCTCGTGGCGGCCGTTGACGCGGATCTTCTCCATCATCGGGAACGTGACGCCCCAGGTCGCCGAGCAGTACTCGTCGATCGCCTCGGACGACCCGAGCTCCTGCAGGAACTGATTGCTCGGGAACCCCAGCACCGTGAAGCCGCGCTCGCCGTACGTCCTCTGCAGCTCCTCAAGCTTCTCGTACTGGGGGGCCAGCCCGCACCGCGAGGCGACGTTGACGACCAGCACCACCTTGTCGCTGTACGCGCCGAAGGTCGTGGTGTCGCCGCGGAGGGTGGTCAGGTCGATCGGATCCAGTGCGCTCATGGGGTCGAACCTACGCTGCCCGGCGGGGAGATCAGGGCGCGCCAGGTGTGCGCCGGCTGGGGGGCAGGGGAGGTGACGGTCGAGCCCGGGCGGCCGACCTCGGGCGGCCGGCCCGGGGCGGGTACGGGAAAACCCCACCCTGCCGGCCTGGTGAGGGCTGGCGGGGTGGGGTTCCACCGGGAACAGGGGTCCCGGCACGGGGCCGGGGCCCCTGTCGTCGTGATCGGGTGGTGCCGCCGCAGCGGCGCCGACTACTCGGTCGCGACGGTGATCTTCGCGACGCCGACGAGCATCTCGTCCTGGACGGCGTCGGTGTTGAAGGTCTGGTTCAGCAGCGCGGCGGCGTCGGGGCTGATGTGCACCGTGGTGCCCTCGAGGACGGCGTTCGAGCCCTCCATCTGCAGGGGCTTCAGGCTGCCGCCGTAGAGGTTGAACAGGTAAGCGTCCTCGGCGGCGACCTCGCCGTTGGCGGTGACGGTGCCGTAGAGCTTGGACTCGCCCGGGTCGATGCGGAAGTCGGTGAGCTCGACGACGGTGTCGCCGGCGGTCAGCGACAGGCCCGAGCCGTCGTGGTCGATCTCGCCCTGGACGTAGGGGCGCACGTCGGAGGCGGGGTCGTAGTAGTCGACGTTGCCGCCGGTGATCGGGAACGCGAACGTTCCCGTGGTGGCGTCGAAGGTGCCGTCGCCGACGGGTGCGGGGGTGAGGCCGAGGGTCGTGAGGGCCTCGACGAACGACGCGTCGACGGTGACCTGGGTGTCGACGCCGTTGCTGAGGTCGGCGAGCGAGGCGACGGGGGTGGCCTCGGCGCTGGGCTCGGCCGAAGCGGAGGTCGTCGACTCGGTCGATCCGCTGTTGGAGTCCATCGAGCACGCGGCGAGGGAGAACACGAGGGCGCCGGAGGCGACGATGCCGAGTCCGACCTTGGTGATCTTCTTGCGGGAGAAAGCGTTCATGATCAGGTCCTTTTCTGTGATTCCCGGTGGGGATGAAAAGGATTCGCCACCCTCGCCCGATCGGATGGGAACCGGATCGGCGAACACAGAAGACACTCAGGTTCGCCGATCCGGTCGACGGGGCTACTTCGAGGAGGCGCGGTGCCGGCGAGCGAGCATCAGCAGCCCGGCTCCGAGGGCGAGCAGCGCGGCGCCGACGCCCGCCGCGAGCCCCGCGGCGTCGGAGCCGGTGAAGGCCAGCGCACCGTCGTCGCCGTCGTCACCCGCGCCTCCTGCGTCCGCCGGGTCGGAGTCCTGCCCCGATCCCGAGTCCGAGCCGCCGATGCCGTCGGCCGAGCCGTCGGCGCCGTCGGTCGGAGCGGGGACCGGCGCGATCGTGCCCCCGTCATCGGGGTCTCCCGGCTGGGCCGTGGGGGTCGCGGTCGGCTCGGTGGTCGGCGGCGTGGTCGGCTCGGTCGGCGGGGTGGTCGGCTCGGCCGCGGTCGGCACGGAGATGGCGTACATCGTCGTCGAGCCCGAGACCTCGTTGCCGACGGCCAGCATCGGCTCGCCGGTGGGCGAGTCGTCGGCCGAGATGAAGGCGAGACCCTCGGGGCCGAGGTCGCCGGCGCGGGTCAGCACGTCGGCGGGGTCGGCTCCGGCGTCGATCTCGTCCTCCGCCGAGACGGCGAGGTCGCGGTTGTTGACGTAGGCGGTGAAGGAGGCGCGGGTCGGCTCGGTCACGTCGTACACGGCGATCCCGCCGACGCGCTCGAATCCGATGAACGCGTACGTCCGCCCGTCGATCTCACCCAGGGCGACGCCCTCGGGCTCCGGGCCCTTGTCGTCGCTGCGGCCGTCGACGCCCGTGGAGGAGTGGTTCGAGTTGAACGACTCGGGGGCGACCTCGGCGAGCAGCTGCTCGAACGCGTCGCCGGAGTCGAACACCGAGGCTCCGCCCGCGTCGAGGATGCTGAACGACCGGCCGCCGAACGTGTACAGCGTCTCGTAGCAGCTCTCGTCGGCGGAGAGGCCGTCGGCGGTCGTGATGTTGAGGCGGCCGAGACCGGCGTCGGTCAGCAGCGACGGGTCGATCGAGTCGCAGACGGGGGCGAGACCGTCGTCGCCGAGGTCCTTCACCCGGGCGACCTCGCTGTAGGCCGACCAGTCGCGCGAGTCGCCCTCGTTCGCGGTCACGATGTAGGTCTCGCCGTCGACCTCGTAGCTGTCGATCGTGTCGGGCATGAGGTACCCCTGCACCGGCCAGGTGCCGATCGCGACCGCCGGCCCGCCGTCGACGCCGTCGCGGTCGGACGGGTCGAACGGCACGACCGAGCGGTCGACCGTGCCGAGCGGCACGACGTCGGTGATGGTCGCCGAGGCGACGTCGACGAGGGCGAGCGCGTTCGCCTCCTGCAGCGAGACCCACGCGGTGGCGCCGTCGGCCGAGAACGTGGCGTACTCGGGTTCGAGGTTCTCGGACACGGGGCGCACCAGCGGGTCGGCCGCGGTCACCGTGCCGGCGTCGTCCCGCCCGCCGAAGATGCGCACGGCGGGGTCGACGGGGGTGGCGCCGTCGGCCTCGAACGCGTGGAAGTCCGCCGTCCGCACGGCGGTCTGGGCCGGGACCGCCACGGTGGAGGGGACGTCGATCAGGCTGACGGCGCCCTCGGGGTCGGCCGAGTAGTCGTCGGCCGGCTCGCCCTCGTTCGCGACGATCACGCGGGTGCCGTCGGGCGAGAAGGCGACCATGTCGGGCAGGGCGCCGACGCGCACGGCTCCGAGGGCGTCGCCGTCGCCCGCGGCGTCGAAGAAGACGATCCAGCCGGCGTCGGTCTTGGGGCTCGACTCGACGGCGACGACGCCGAGTCCGTCGGCCCGCACCGCCACGGAGTTCGCGACGGCGTCGGCGGGCACGACCGAGCCGTCGGCGGCGAGCACGCCGGTGGTCTGCAGGTCGAAGAGCTTCGTCGGGGTGGTCGGATCGGCGACGTCGAGCACCTCGACGCGAGCGGCCGCGGCGTTGACGACCAGCAGACGCTGCCCGGCGGCGTAGTGGGCGACGATCTCGGCGGCGCTCTCGTCGAAGACGCCCGTCTCGTAACCGCCGACCGGCGCCATCGAGAACGCGTCGGCGTCGGCGAACGAGCTGATGGGCGCGGCGACGACGGCGGCCGAGGCCGGGGCGGTCGTGGCGCCGGGCCCGACGGCGGCGAGGGCCACGAGGCCGAGCCCCGTCAGACCGGCGGCGCCGGCGAGGGCGGTCCGACGGGTGCGCGGGCTGCGCGGAGCCGAGGAGGCGCGGGTCGCGTCGAGCGGGGAGGGGCGGCGGGCTGGTCGCATGGGAACGGTCCTTCGTCGGGGGTCGCGTCGACGGTAAGGACCACAGGTGTTGCGCACGTGAACCGCCGGTGTCGAGCGGGTGCCGCACCGCGCCTCCCGACGGGCGCCGCGCCTCCGAGCCGTGTCGCGCTAGGCGGGCGCGATGACGCGCAGCGCGCCCGGCACGACCTCGACGGTCACCGGCAGCGACCCCACCCGCTCGCCGTCGGCGAAGGCCGCGACGTCGTCGGAGTGGATCGTGACCCGCCGTGCGCGGTGCACGTGCACGCGCGGATCGGCGAGGTGCGTGCCCCGGGCGACCTGCGCGAACAGCCGCAGGAACCCGAGCCTCCCCAGCCGCTCGACGACCAGCACGTCGAGCAGCCCGTCGTCGAGCAGGGCGTCGGGCAGCACGGTGATGCCCCCGCCGAACGAGCGGCCGTTGCCGACGCTGACGAGGGTGCCGTCGAGCTCGAGCGTCTCGCCGTCGATCTCGAGGCGGTACGACAGGTGCTTGAGCCGGATCAGTTCGAGGTACAGGGCGATGGTGTACCGGCTGCGGCCCCGGGGGCGCCGCATGCGGTTGGCGCGCTCGTTGACGACCGCGTCGAACCCGGCCGAGAGCATGCAGGCGAACCAGGTCGTCTCGTCGCCCCGGGTCACGCGCCCGGCGTCGACGACGCGGGCCGGTCGGTCGAGCTGCGAGACGAGGAGGCGCGTGGCCGACTCCGCATCGTCGTGCGGGATCCCCAGGGCCCTGGCCATGTCGTTCCCGGTGCCGGTCGGCACGAGCCCGAGGGGGACGCCGGTGCCGGCGACGAGGTTGGCGCCGAGGTTCATCATGCCGTCGCCGCCGACGACGACGAGGGCGTCGGGCGAGGCGGCGATCTCGCGGCGCGCAGCGGTCACGAGGTCGTCGAACGAGTCCTTCAGCAGCAGCGTGACCTCGTGGCCGGCGGCGGTCAGCGCCGAGACGACCGATGCGCCGACGTCGCTCCGTCGCCCGAACGACGCGGAGGGGTTGACCGCGACGACGAGGCGGAGGGGGGTGGGGCTCATCGTCCGATCATGGCACCTGGTCCGCCCGCGGGCGGGTCGGCGCCCGCGTTCCGGGGCGGATGCCCGCGGGGCCGGGGATGGGGAGGGATCGTGCCCGGCTCGCGCGCGCCTCCCGGGGGTGCTTGGATGGACGCCGGGCGTCCGCCCGAGAAGAGATCCGCAGGAGGCCGCAGCATGACCACCACCAGCACCGTTCCCGCCCCGAGCATCCGCGAGTCGCCGAACCGCGGTCTCACGCTCGCCCTCGGCACGATCGTGCTGCTGCTCGGGGTCTGCGGATTCCTCGCGCCCGACATGGGCTCGTTCTTCGACACGACCGGCGCCTCCCTCTTCGGCGTCTGGAACGTCAACCCGGCGCTCACGGTCATCTGGGTCCTCGCCGGCGCCGCGCTGATCCTCGGCGGGACGTCGGGCGTCTCGGCCGCCCGCTCGCTCGGCGCGGTCGTCGGTCTCGTCTACGTCGTCTTCGGCATCGTCGGCTTCTTCGTCGAGGGCACCGAGGTCAACTACCTCGCCGTGAACCTCGCCGACAACATCACGCACCTCGTGGTCGGCGGGCTGCTGCTCCTGACGGCGATCGGCGCCGACCGCCGCCGCTGAGGCGCGCGGCCGCGACCGCCGGCCCCCGAATCGCCGTGACGGCCCCCGAACGGCCGTGACGGCCCCTGCTCGGGGGCCGCTCCGCTGGGTGTAGACCTTGAGTAGTCCTCACCCGGTTCGTCTGGTGGACAATGCGTCGACATCCCGGTCGAGACCCCGTAGACCTCAGTTAACGGGGAACACCGACACGGCCCGGTCGTGTGCTCAGGTGCCTCCTCTTCTCAGTCAGGTGCCTCCATGGCCCGCACGACGTCCCTCCTCCCATTCGCCCGGACGGCGCTGGTGCTCGGCGTCGCCGCAGCGCTCACCGTCGCCGGCGGCAGCGCGGCCCAGGCCGACACGATCATCGACGGGCCGGTGAACCTCCGGACGGCCGCGCCGTACGGGGTCCTCGCCGGGTCCACCATCACGAACACGGGCACGAGCGTCGTGCGCGGCAGCATCGGCCTCAGCCCGGGGACGTCCGTCACGGGCTTCTCCGGCGGCCCGGGCGTCATCGTCGGCGGCACGCAGCAGGTGAACAACGCTCCGGCCCGTCAGGCCAAGGCCGATCTCACGAGCGCCTACGGGGTCGCGCGCAGCCTGACCCCGCAGGAGAGCGGCATCTCCGAGCTGAACGGCCGCTCGCTGTCGCCCGGCGTGTACTCGGGAGGCGCGATCAATCTGGCGGACACCGGCGCGTTGGCCTTCGCCGGCGATGAGGAGTCGGTCTTCGTCATCCAGGCGGCGAGCTCGCTGACCATCGGGGCGGCGACCACCATGACCTTCTCCGGCGGCGCCAGCGCCTGCAACGTCTTCTGGCAGGTCGGCAGCTCGGCCACGATCGGCAGCGCCGCGCAGTTCCGCGGCACGGTCCTCGCGCAGCAGTCCATCTCGACGACCACCGGCGCGACCGTCATCGGGCGCCTCCTCGCCCGCACGGGCGCCGTCACGCTCGACACGACCAACATCACCGTCCCCCAGGGCTGCGCCGCTCCCGGCACGCCCTCGGCGACGAACGTCCCCACGATCACCTCCGAGAGCCCGTCCGACGGCACCGTGGGGACTCCGTACTCGTTCGAGGTCACCGCCTCGGGCAACCCGGCGCCCACCTTCACGGTGACGGCCGGCACGCTCCCCGCGGGTCTCACGCTCGACTCGGACTCCGGTGTCATCTCGGGCACGCCGACCACGCCCGGCAGCACCACGGTGACGATCGTCGCCGACAACGGCGAGAACCCGTCCGACAGCGTCGAGTACACGATCGACGTCGACGAGGCCGCGGTCGTGCCGGTGCCCAACCCGAACCCCGGCCCCTCGCCGGCGCCCAGCCCCGCGCCCAGCCCCGGCCCGTCGCCCGCACCGAGTCCCGCTCCGTCGCCCGCGCCGAGCCCCGCGCCGACGCCCGACGTGCCGGCTCCCTCGCCGACTCCTGACGTGCCGGCTCCGTCCGACTCGCCGACTCCCGACGTGCCGGCTCCGTCCGACTCGCCGACCCCCGACGTGCCGGCTCCGTCCGACTCGCCGACCCCCGTCGTGCCCGTGACCGACCGCTTCGACGGCTTCGACGGCGGCTCCGGCTCCGGTTCGGACTCCGGAACGGGCGGCGACCTGGCCTTCACCGGCTCCGAGTCGACGGTGCCTCTGACGATCGGAGGCCTGGCGCTGCTCGCCGGGATCGCGCTCCTCGTCGGCGCCGCGGTGCGTCGACGTCGCGGGATGACGTCCGAGAAGTAGACCGCGCCTCCTCGGAGGGCGCCTTCTCGGAGGGTCGGTGTCGTCGGTCCAGGCCGTCGGCACCGGCCCCCTCGCAGGCACTCGCCTGGCCCCCTCGGGCCCGGCGGGTGTGACCGCGTCAGAACGGCTATCACGCACACATGCGTGATAGCCGTTCGGCGTCTACATCCCCCGCAGCCCGCCACCCGCGCCACCCCACACCGCACGCCCCACACCCATACCCACACCGCAC
>Ga0265798_10010596_pt1 | contig 11345 bp, 8 predicted proteins | sample P3T30metagenome_FD_192430 | JGI IMG/M metagenome (GOLD analysis project Ga0265798, IMG submission 192430) | Plant litter microbial communities from East Loma Ridge, Irvine, California - P3 T30 | ecosystem: Environmental > Terrestrial > Plant litter > Unclassified | place: USA: California... | reverse complement strand
GGCGTGCGGCCTGGGCCTCGTGGTCGAACTGGTCGCGCTCGAAGTCGCGGCTGCCGACCCAGGCTTTGACCTCGCCGGTGGCCGGATCGATCGCGACAAAGCCTGCTTCCAGGCGTGACTTGGCGCTTTTCAGGTCGGCCATGAAACTGCGGTCGGCCTTGATGCGCTTGAGTGCGTCCGCTGGCGCTTCGCCGCCTTCGACGGCATTGCGGTACGCGCCCGTCTCGCGCACGAATGCATCGAGCTCGCGCCCGTGCGTGATCCAGTAGTACGAGAACGGATCGACGTTGCGCCGCATCGACGTGTACATGCTGCCCGACGTCGAGCGCGGGACATTCGGGTTGGCCCATTCGACGTCGGCAATGGCCTGCAGCATGTCGGCCTGGCGCTTGACGGCGCGCTCGGCGTCGGCCTGCAGCGCGGTGTCGAGCGTGGTGCGCACGACCAGGCCGTCGAGTTGCAGATTGACGTCGTTTTCGTCGGCCCAGTCGAGCAGCCACTTGCGCACATAGGCGCTGAAGTGGTTGTCCTTGCCGCTGCGATCCGGCAGGCGTGCAAAACGCAGGCGCAGCGGGCGTTTGATCAGCGCCGCATAGCGCCGCTCGTCGAACGCACCATGCTTGCGCATCTGGCCCAGCACGACATTGCGGCGCGCCAGCGAGCGCACCGGATTGGCCACCGGGTTGTAGTAATGCGTACCCTTGAGCATGCCCACCAGCGTGGCCGACTCCAGCACATCAAGTTTCAACGCCGGCTTGTTGAAATAGGTGCGCGCGGCCATTTCGATGCCGTAGGCGTTGTACAGGAACGGCACCGTGTTCAGGTAGGCCTCGAGAATCTGCGTCTTGCTGTAGGTGTTCTCGATCTTGATCGCGGTGATCAATTCCTTCATCTTGCGGTTGATGCTGCGCGCCCGGCCAATCTCTTGCGGGAACATATTGCGCGCCAGTTGCTGCGTGATCGTCGAACCGCCCTGCGGGGTGCCTTTCACGCTCGACCACAGGGCGCCGCCCACGCGCCGGAAATCGATGCCGTGGTGATCGTAGAAGCGGTGGTCTTCGGTCGAAATCAGCGCCTTGACGACATGGGGCGACACCTGCGACAGCTTGACGCGCTCCTGCAGGCCCTGTTCAAAGGTGCCAAGCGACTTGCCGCCCGAATCGAGGATCACGGTCGGGCGCGCCTGGCTCGCCTGCTCCAGGTCGTCGATACCGGGCGTCATCGGTATCAGCACCAACAGCCAGGCGAAGATCGCCATCAATCCGGCGGCCATCGTCCACAAGGCGATCAGCGCCAGCTTGACCGGCATCGGTCGCCCGTGCAGGCGCTGCTGCGCGCCGGACCTGAGCGCGCCGGCCCCGGTCCGGGCCCCGGTGAACCCACGCCGGACGAGGCGTTGCAAGCGTTGCTGGAAGGTCGGGGCAGACGTGCTGTCCGTGTTGTCATCTTTCTTCTGTTGGTCCACGCGCTATCCCTGCCTGCTCAATCTGTCAATTCGGCAAGTATAGCCGACCGGTGGCTTGCGCCCGGCGCGCCGCGCACCAGGCGTCACGCGGTGCTGGTCTTCGGCTCGATGTGACCGGCGCGCAGCAGCACCTCGATCCGTTCCACCGTCTGCGGCCGGCTGTAGACGTGGCCCTGCACCGAGTCGCACCCGGCGCCGCGCAGGAAATCGAGCTGTGCGATGGTCTCGACGCCCTCGGCAATGACGTGCATGCGCAGGCCGTGGGCGAGCGAGATGATGGCGTCGACCAGCGCTGCGCCGTCGGCGCTGCCCAGCATGTCCTGCACGAACGAGCGGTCGATCTTGAGCACGTCGACCGGCAGGCGCTTCAGGTACTGCAGGCTGGAGTAGCCAGTGCCGAAGTCGTCGATCGACAGTTTCACGCCCATGCGCTTGAAGCAAGCCATCGTGTGGATGGCCGACTCGATGTCGCCCATCATCATGCTTTCGGTCAGTTCGATCTCGAGCGACGCGGGCGGCAGGCCGGTCTCGTGGAGCACGCGCTCGACGCTGCCCAGCAGGCCGGGTTCGGCCAACTGGCGCGCCGACAGGTTCACAGCGATGCGCAGCGGCCCCAGCCCGCTGCGTTGCCACTGCCGGTTCTGGCGACATGCTGTCTGCAGCACCCAGGCACCGATCGGCACGATCAGGCCCGTTTCTTCGGCCAGGCCGATGAACCGCTCCGGCTGGATCGTTCCCAGCAGCGGGTGGCGCCAGCGGATCAGCGCCTCGTTGCCCACCACGCGGCCAGTGGCCAGGTCGATCTGCGGCTGGAAATGCAGCGTGAATTGCTGCTCGTGCAGCGCGCTCCGCAGCGCGCTTTCCAGCGCCAGCCGGTCGAATGCCTGTGCATTCATGTGCGGCGCGTAGAACTGCACCGCATTGCGCCCGTCCGACTTGGCGCGGTACATCGCGATTTCGGCATGCTTGACCAGCGTATCGGCGTCGGCACCATCGGCCGGCCAGGCCGCCACCCCGGCGCTGCAGCCCAGCACCAGGTGCTGGTCGCCGAGCTGCAATGGTTCGGCCACCGCGTCGCGCACCTGCTTGACGCGGGTGGCGGCCTGACGTTCGTCGCTGCAGCCGCACAGCACCAGCACGAAGTCGTCGCCGCCGACACGCGCCGCCGTGTCGAGCGGGGGCAGCGTGCGCTTGATGCGCGTGGCCAGCAGCTGCAGCGCCGCATCGCCGGCGGCGCGCCCCAGCGTATCGTTGATCAGCTTGAAGTGGTCGACGTCGAGCAGCACGACCCATACCGGCGCCCCGGCGGCGGCGGCAATCGCGCGCTCGATGCGATCGGCCAGCAGCGCGCGGTTGGCCAGGCCCGTGAGCGTGTCGTAACGGGCGTGGCGCTCGAGTTCGGCCTCATAGCGCTTGGCGGTGGTGACATCGTAGACGGTCACGACGAAATGGCCGACCTTGCCGTCCGCCCGGCGCACGGGGGCGATGTAGACATCGCTGATCAGTTCGGCGCCGTCGCGTGTGTGCATCGTCACCAGCGCGTTTTCCTCGCGCTGCTGGCGCAGCGACGCACACAATGCGTGCACGGCCGGCTGGTCGGTGTCAGCGCCGAGCAGGAGCGCGAGCGGCTGGCTGGCCAGTTCCTGCGGTGCATAGCCGAAGGTGCGCTCGCAGGCCGGATTGGCGTAGCCGATCGGGTAACCCGGGGCACGCGCATTGACCAGCAGGATCGGATTGGCGCTGGACGCCATCGCCCGCTCGTACACGCGCAGCGAGCCGGTCGCCCGCTCAAGCGCGGCGGTGCGCTGCGCCACCAGCGCCTCGATGCGGCGGGTACGCGCCACGCGCTGCTGCACCAGTGTGGCGGTCGCGGCGCTCAGGATCAGGCCCAGTGCCAGCGCCACCAGCTCGCCCGCGTGACGTCCGAACGCAAGGGACTGCTCCTCGACCACGACCTGCCAGTGGCTCCCGGCGATATCGACGGATTCGACATGGCGCAGCGTGTTGCCGTAGCCCACGCGCGCGAGCCAGCCGCCGGCGCGCACACCTGGACCATGCCGGTAGGCCGTCACGATCTGGCCATCGACAGCCGGCCCGTGCAGCGACAGCCCCACGGCCGCGTCATCCAGCAGGCGTACTGCATGCAGGGTGCCACCCACCAGCAGCGCGACATCGATCACGACCTCGGTGTGGCCGATAACGGCGGCGCGCCGCGCCAACACGTCCGCGGGGCGCTCGTTGCCCCGGTAGACCGGCACGGTGATCAGGATGCCCCGGCGCGTACCGCCGCCCTGCAGCAGCGTGATAAGGGGACTGGCGACCGGTTCGCCGGCATCGATTGCCGCCTGGCTGACACGGCGCAGCGGGGGCTGCGACCATGCGTCACTACCGAACGCGATGGCGTTGCCCAGAATGGGCGCGACATAATCGTTGACCAGATAAAGGGGACGCTCGCCGGCCCGCACCAGCCCTGCAGCGCTACCAGCCGCGCCACCCGCCGCGCGCTCGCGGATCTGGAAGTCTGGCCAGAAGGCCCGGCGTTCGGCTTCGAACGCTGGCCGCCCGGCGGCGCTGACGAAGCGCTGGAACACGATCGCCTTCAGGTAACCGTGATTCGCCACCAGCGGCAGCGCAAACGCATCGAATTCTTCGCGCGAGATATGGTGGGATGCGCGAAAGAACAGATTGACGGCGCGCGCCGCATCGACGGCGTCGGCAAAAGCCTGCGTAACCGCCGCCACGCGCACGCCGGCGCGCTGCGCAAATTCGGCATTGGCGCGCTCGGTCTCCAGCGTGCGCACGACGCCACACAGCGCCGCAGTCAGCATGAGTCCGAGCAAACACGTCACCACCGCGGCCCTCGACAGGCCGCGGCCGATACCCAACGAGCGGCGGGTGGATGCGCTGTACATACAGCAGATGCTAGCGCAGAACGGGGCGGTCGAGCGCAGCGCTGACACGGCGCCGATGCACAAGAATGTGCGGTGCGATGATGTGTTTTGACAACGCTTGCATTATCATCTCGCGCATGTCGTCCGAACTCCAAGCCCCTCCCCAGCCCTTGCCGCCCGATGCACCGCCCCAACGCGTGCTGCGTCAATTCCGTATCGTCTTCAATGCGGTCAAGACCCATTTTCGTCAGCTCGAACATGAATCCGGGCTGGGCGGTGCCCAGGTGTGGGCGCTGTCAGTGATCGACAGCCAGCCCGGGATTGGCGCAACCAGCCTGAGCCGCGCGCTCGACATCCACCAGTCCACGGCCAGCAATCTGGTGCGTGGCCTGGTCGAGCGCGGCTATGTGACTGCAGCGCGCGAAGGCACGGACCGGCGCAGCGTCGCGCTGCGCGTGCTGCCGGCTGGTCAGGAGGTGCTGCGGCGGGCCCCGGCGCCCCTTGCCGGCGTGCTGCCGAATGCCCTGGCCACGCTCGATGAATCGACGCTGCTGCGGCTCGAACAGGACTTGGGGACATTGATCGCGCAACTCGATGCCGATGAGGCGGCGGGCAAGATTCCGCTCGGCCAGTCTTAACAGGACTAATCGGGAAACACCGGGAAAAAAAAGCCCCCCGACGAATGCGGGGGACGAAAAGAAGCGGCGCTGACCGCCTCTTCGCTGATCGGGGCAAGGTGGTCAAACGACCCACTTGCCACGTCCCTATATTGCCCGAAAAGTATAATCAAGGCAACCTTATTTGTGCCAATGGACACAGGACGGTGCCGCACACCCGAATATGACAGGAATAGGTATGGAAATAGCAGGCTGGTTGCAGGCAGGTGGATGGGGATTGTTGGCAGGCGGCGCGCTGATGCTGGGCGCCGGGATCGGTGTGCGTTATGCGGTGCCCAAGCGTCTGGTCGCGGCAATCATGGCGTTCGGCAGCGGCGTGCTGATTTCGGCGCTGTCGTTCGAGTTGATGGATGAAGCGCTCGAAACGGGCGGGCTCGCCTCGACGGCCGCCGGGTTTGTGGTCGGCGCCGGTATCTACACGGGCGCCAACTGGCTGCTGGCACGCAAGGGCGCCAAGCACCGCAAGCGCTCCACGCCACAGGAAGGCGCCGATCCCAAAGCGAAAGCCAGCGGTACAGCAATTGCCATCGGGGCCCTGCTGGACGGAATTCCCGAGTCGATCGTCATCGGCCTGTCGCTGCTGGGCGGCCAGGGCGTGAGCATGGCGATGGTGGCGGCGGTGTTCCTGTCGAACCTGCCGGAAGGTTTATCCAGCGCCGCGGGCATGAAGCGCGCCGGCCATTCGACCGGATACATTATGGGCATCTGGGCAGCGATTGCGATCGCTTCGGGCCTGGCGGCGACGATGGGCTTCACGCTGTTTCACCAGTTTCCGCCTGAAATGCTCGCAGCAATCACCGCAGTGGCGGCCGGGGGCGTGCTGGCGATGGTGGTCGACACGATGATTCCGGAAGCCTTCGATGAAACCCACGATTTTGCTGGCCTGATCGTCGCCGCGGGCTTTCTCGCTGCATTTACACTGAGTAAGCTTTCTTCCTGAGATTGCCGCGCATTACTGTTTATAATCACTCTTTCAAGCGACGCTCCCTCCCCGGCGTCGCAACCCCGGCCTCGCAATCCCTACTCCATCCTGACTATGCAACCCCAGTTTTCCGGCGGCACCTGGCGTGACGGCGCGGCGCCGCTCGCACTGCGCTATCTGTTCGCGCTGTTTCTGTTCGTCGTCGCGCTGGCGGCGCGCTTCATGCTGGTGGACATCCTGCCGGCGCGCGGCTTTCCGTTCCTGTCGTTTTTCCCTGCGGTATTGCTGGCAGCCTACCTGGCCGGCCTCGGGCCGGGCCTGCTGACCGCGTTCCTGAGCACCTGGGCCGCGTGGGCGTTCTTCATGGGCCCGCGTCTACCGCCGGCCGCCATGGCGCACAGCGATCTGATCGCGCTGGTCTTCTTCGCGTCGATCCTGGTCGTCGACTGCCTCGTCATCGAGCGCATGAACCTGGCCATGCGCAAGTTGCGTACGACCGGCACCCGCTTGCGCGAGAGCGAAGATGCGCTGGTGGCGCGCCAGACCGAGCTGAGCGAAGCGAACCGGCAGAAGGACGTCTTCATCGCGATGCTGGCGCACGAGCTGCGTAATCCGCTGGCGCCGATCCTGTCGGCAGCCCAGCTGATCGCCATGCGCGCCGGCAACGACGAGCCACTGGCGCGCGCCGCGGCCATCATCACGCGCCAGGGGCTGCAACTGACACGGCTGGTCGATGACCTGCTCGACGCGTCGCGTATCCACTCGGCCAAGCTGACACTGCAGGTCGCGCCGGCCGACCTGCGTGACGTGATTGCCAGCGCGCTGGAGACGAGCGCGCCGATGATCGAACAATCGGCCGCCAACTTCCGGCTGACGCTGCCGTCGTACGTGATTCCCGTCGACGTGGACACCACCCGCATCGCCCAGTGCGTGTCGAACCTGTTGCACAATGCCTTCAAGTTTTCGGCCAATCAGGGCGACATCCATCTGCACATCAGCACCGGGACCGACAGCATGGCCCGCATCCGGGTCACGGATACGGGCCGCGGTATTTCGCCGGACATGTTGCCGCGCCTGTTTGACATGTTCACGCAGGAAGGTCGCAGCGGTAACGATGGCAACAGTGGTCTGGGCATCGGCCTGGCGCTGACGCGCGATCTGGTCCTGCGCCACGGCGGCACGCTCACCGCGCACAGCGACGGCCATGGCCGGGGCGCGTCGTTCGAGATCGCCCTGCCCCTGAGTACCGAAGTGCACCCGGCGGCCATCGCCGCGCCGACGACAGCAAAAGTCGACGCGCCCCGGCAGGCGCCGGCGGTGCTGGTCGTGGACGACAACGTCGATGCCGCCGAGCTGTTACAGGCGCTGCTCACCCTGCACGGGTTCGACGTGCGCATCGCCCATACCGGCGCCGCCGCCCTGGCCGCGCTGGCGCAGGATCGCTTCCGTGTCCTGTTGCTCGATATTGGTTTGCCCGACATGTCCGGCTACGAGGTGGCCATTGCTGCACGCGCGCAGGGTTTGCTGGACGATACGACCTTCATTGTCGCGCTGACGGGCTGGAGCGATGCCGAGTCGCGCCAGCGCTCGGTCGATGCCGGAATCGACCATCATCTGAACAAGCCGGTGCAGATGGAAGCGCTGTTAAACCTGTTCGATGCGCGAACATTGTCGACCAATCTTACAATTGGATGACATTACTCAAGGTTGGTTTCACTAAGTACTTGTCGGTATTGAGGATTTTGAACAGGCACGCTCTGTGCTTATTGGATATCGCAACAGCAATGTTCGGAATTCGATGTCACATGAATGTTCATCCATCCTTTAATAGAACGGAGTGCTTTGTGAAACTGATCAAGACCTTGAGGAATGTCGCCCTTGCTGCCATGCTGTTTTCCGCTGGCGTGGCCAATGCAGCGCTGTACCAGTTCCAGTTGACCGGGAATTACACGGCAAGCTGGCAGCTCAATTCCACGGTAACGCCTGAAGATTACGAATACGACCTGGGGTTCCTCCTGGTAGACGTGGAGGGCAATTTCCCGGGCTCGCTGTTCGACTACACCGATATGACATTCTGGAATGCAGCGGTCGGTGGCGGGCTGGAGATCTATGACTGGTACGGTGGAAGCATCCTGCTGAGCGCCGATGGCCTCCAGCTGTATACCGGGACGGAAGACAACCCTGCATTTGCCCTCGGCACGTTTGCCTTGACCGACTACTTCGGCAGCGGCGATACGTATGTCCTGACCGTCAGCGATCTCGACGCCCCTCCAGAACCACCAGCCGATGTGCCTGAGCCTGCCAGCGTCGCACTGCTGATGGGCGGCCTGGGGCTGATGGCTGCGTCACGAAAACGCCGTCAACGCAAGTAACCGCTCTTAAGGCAAGGCTGCCGCGCCAGCCTTGCTACTTCTTCGGCGGGCCCGCCGCTACCCCCTGCGTACGCAGGTACGCCACGATGTCCGCTGCCTGCTTCTCGCTCATGAAGCTGAGAAAGCGCATCTTGTTACCCGGCACGACCTTCTCGCTGTCACGAATGAACGCGACAAGCTTCTGTTCGTTCCAGACAAAACCTGCCTGCTTCAACGCCGGCGAGTAGGCATACGCAGGCGCGCTGCCTGCCTTGCGGCCCACAATCCCGTTCAGTTGTGGCCCAAAGCCATTGCGGGCGCCCGCGCCAACCTCGTGACAGTTGGTGCAGCGCGCAAATAGCCGGCGGCCCGCGTCGACCTGGGCCTGAGCCTGTGCCGGTGCCGCCAGCGTCTCGCCCCCCGTTCCCAGCAACAGCGCGACACCAAAGATGAACGCACGCATGATCACTTCACCCGCTGCTTCTCGAGCTTGCGCGCGAGCGTGCGGCGATGCATGCCCAGCCGGCGCGCGGCTTCAGAAATGTTGAAATCGGTCTCGGCCAGCACGGCGTGGATCCGCTCCCACTCCAGCGTCTTGATCGACGTCGAGCGGTTGGTCACCTCGATCTCGGCGCTGCCGGCAATGTGCCCGAACGCCGCCTCGATATCGTCGGCATCCGATGGCTTGGCCAGATACTGGACCGCGCCGAGCTTGATCGCCTCGACCGCGGTGGCGATGCTGGCAAAGCCCGTCAACACGACAATCAACATGTCGGGATCGTGCTCGTGCAGCAGTTGCACGCAGGCCAGGCCCGAGGTCTGGCCCTTGAGTTTCAGGTCGACCACGGCGTAGCCGGGGTTGTGCTGCGCCAGGATGGCAGCAGCTTCATCGTGGCCGGTGGCGCCCAGCACCCGGTAGCCTCGCCGTTCGAATGAACGGCTCAGCGTGCGGGCGAAGGCTTCGTCGTCCTCGATGATGAGCAGCAGCGGCTCAGGGTTCGGCATCGTTCAGCTCCTCTTCCAGTTCAATGGCCGACATCGGCAGTCGCAGCATGACCACGGCGCCGCCCTCCGGCCGGTTGGTCGCGGTCACCGTGCCGCCGAGTTTGCGCACGACGTTCACGGCCAGAAACAGCCCCAGACCGCCACCTGGTTTCCCTTTAGTCGACTGGTAGGGCTTGCCGAATTGCGCCAGCATGCTGGGCGCGAAGCCGGGACCACGGTCGAGCACGGACAGCACCAGCGTACGCTCGTCGATGTGCGCATCGAGGCAGACCCAGTCGGGCGAGGCTTCCAGCGCGTTGTCGAGCAGATTGTCCACCGTCTGGCGCAGCGCCGAGTCGCTCGCCACCGGCCAGTCGTCGGCAATGCGATTATTGTACGTGAAAGCGCGCACCGGGCGGCTGGCCTGCCAGCGTTCGACCAGGCCGTCGAGAAAGCCCCGCACCGTGGTCCGTTCGGCCGATTCGCCGCGCGCCTCGCCGGCCGAGAGCAGGATGCCGCTGACGATCGACTTGCAGCGCTTGAGCTGCGTCTGCATCTCGGTCAGTTCGCCCAGCAGCTCGGCGTCGTCACGAAACGCGGGCATGCGCTTCCAGTCGCCCAGAATCACCGAGACTGTCGACAGCGGCGTGCCGAGTTCGTGCGCGGCGCCGCTGGCGAGCAGGCCCATGCGCACGATGTGTTCTTCTTCGGCCGCGCTCTGGCGCAGCGCCGCCAGTTGCGTGGCCTTGTCGCGCACATTATCCGAAATGCGCGAGACGAACAGCACCAGCAAGCCGGCATTAAGCGCGAAGCAGACCAGCAGGCCCTGCACATACAGGCTGCCGATCCCGCGTTCGTGGTCGAACGGCAGCGCGAGCGGCTCGGCGAACGCCGCCAGCCCCGCCATGCAAGTGATCGTGATGACGACGATGCTCCAGGTCCACAGCACGTCGAGCAGCACGGCCGAGACGATCACCTGCAGCAGGTACAGAAACGCAAAAGGATTGGTGGTGCCGCCGGACAGATACAACAGCACGGTCAGGCTCGACACATCGACCAGAATGGCCATGAACATCTCGCCGTTGGAGACCGGCCGTCGTTCATGCCAGCGCAGGTGACTGGCAATATTGAAGGCGATCAGGCATGAGAGCACCTGCAGCATGTGCACCAGCGGCAGCGCGATGCCGAACATCAGGATCGCGACGGCGATGGTGGTGACCTGGCCGATGACGGCGATCCAGCGCAGCTCGATCAGCTGCAGCATGTTCTTGTGGCCGGCGGCGAATTCCACGTTCGCAGCCGCCGTCGACGGCGACGTGCGCGCGGCCCTCGCGAAGAAATCCAGCGGAGATTGCATCTAAACCCGTCCGTTCAGTGCCCCGTGCGCGGCAACGCGGGCGGGACGTTAGTCGTTGGCGTCGCGGGAGCGCTTCGCCTCGTAGCGGGCCACCCACCACCAGGCTGCGGCCACCATGAGGGCGAGAGCATACCAAGTCAGCGCGTACACGAGGTGATTATTTGGGAACGAGATGACGGTCAGGCCGCCGACAGCGCGCTCGGGGGCGCTTGCCGGATCCTGGTTCTTGCCGGCGTCGACGAAAAACGGCGCCGTGCGGGCCGGGTCGAAGCCACGTGCGGCGGTCAAGGCGATGATGTCGCGCGAGTACCAGCGGTTGCCGGCCGGGTCGTTGTCGCGCAGGAAGCCACCTTTGGGTTCGCTGATACGCAGCAGACCGGTCAGCTTGATGGGCTCGCCCGGGGTGGCGCAGGTGTCAGGCCCGGCGGTGCGCGCCGGGAAGCGCGTGGCGATATCGCCCGATGACGGGATGAAGCCGCGATTGACAAACACGATGTGGCCCTCGTCCGTGCAGAACGGCGTGAGCAGCCAGAAGCCCGCGCCCAGCTCGGACAGCGCCTGGACGGGTGCAGTGTATTGGTAGAGATAGTGACCCGACAGGGCAACGGCCCGGTATTCGTCGGATTCTTTGGAAATCTGCGGCCACTGCGCTACCGGAGGAAGCGCAGCAGGCGCCGCATGAACGCGTGCATCGACGC
>Ga0265798_10010595_pt1 | contig 11345 bp, 5 predicted proteins | sample P3T30metagenome_FD_192430 | JGI IMG/M metagenome (GOLD analysis project Ga0265798, IMG submission 192430) | Plant litter microbial communities from East Loma Ridge, Irvine, California - P3 T30 | ecosystem: Environmental > Terrestrial > Plant litter > Unclassified | place: USA: California... | reverse complement strand
GTCAAGCCTGATGACCATAGCAAGTCGGTACCACCCCTTCCCATCCCGAACAGGACCGTGAAACGACTTTGCGCCGATGATAGTGCTGCAACCAGTGTGAAAGTAGGTTATCGTCAGGCTAGTTATAAGCGAAACCCCGCAGAGTGATCTCTGCGGGGTTTTTCGTTTTGGGGAATCGAAATCCCACCATTTGGATGTGCACTGCATATCCTCGCTCTCAGCGGGGTTTATAGTTTTGGAAACTAATTCCATCTTCTATTCAAAAATCTGAACAGCTATTGCGCTGTCCCAGCCCCAGACAATTACTCAGGTTCGGGCTGACCCGCACGCGCGACCATTCCAGCGCCAGCATGTCATTGCCGTCGGCGCCACCTGCCCCGGTGCCGAGCGGCCCGGTACCCACGCACAGGTGCGGCGTCCCGAAATTCTTCTCATAGACGTTACTGCTTTCGAAGGTGACTTCCCTGAACATGGCCGGACGCAGTTCCACCGGCGATGCCAGCACCGTCAGCGCCGTCTCGTTCGAGTCGGCTTGCACGAAGCGGTAGTTGGCGGCGGACAGGCCGCCGCCCTGGATCGCATACCTGCCGGCCGGAGAACGTGGCGTGGTGGCGGTGCTGAAGCTCAGCGTACCGGTGGTTGCGTTGGCCAGCGTGTCGCCATAGGCGAACCCGGTCAGGCTGCCGCTCAAAGGCTGTGCCGGCGTGTTCTGGAGCTGGACCATCGGTGTGGCGACGTAGCTGAGCACAGCCGGATCGACAGTCAGCACGCCGGGCACGAAGCGCAACGCGTAATTGTCGGCGCTGGCATCGATGACGACGATCGGATGCGTGCCAACGCCGGCCTGGGCGCCGGACGCAGTGGACAGGCGCATGCCGCTGACCACGCTCGCGGTATCGTCATATCTGAAGCCGCTCATGGTGGCGGTCAGGGCTGGATCGGCATCGCCATAGACTTTCGATTTATCGTCGGCCTTCACCAGCAGCAGTGCCTTGTCCACGGTAAGCGTGCCGGGGCGGTACGTCACCGTGTAATTTGCCGCGTCGGTGCCGGCGCCCGTGATCGCATGCATGCCGGCCGTCGCGCCAGCACCGGTCGCGGTGGACAGGCGCAGGCCGCTGAGCACCGAGGCATCGTCGCCGTACTGGAAACCCGCATACCGTGCGCTCAACAAGGGATCGGCATCGCCATAGGTTTTACGCTTGTCGTCGATGAGGATCTGCAGCGACGCCTTGCCGACCGTGAGCACGCCGGGCTGGTAGATAAAATTGTAGTTGGCCGCGTTGGCATTGGCGCCGACGATGGCGTGCGTACCGGCGGTAGCAAGCGTGCCGGTCGCCGTGCTCAATGCCAGGCCGCTGACCACCGCTGCCGTGTCGTCGAGCTTGAAGCCGGACAGCGATGCGCTCAAGGCCGGGTCTGGCGCACCGTACTGCTTGGCCTTGTCATCGACGCTGACGAGAATCGTGGCGGGTGTGACCGTCAGGTTGCCTGGGCCCGCGCTGATCCGGTAACCGACAGGGGACGTGAACGCGCCGGTGGTCGCGTAATTGCCGATGGATGCCGCCAGCGGCGACGTGCTTGCATAGCCGCCGAGCGCCGCATCGGCCAGGGTATCGTCGTTCACCAGGCCGGTGCCGCTGTAGCCCAGTATCGGATCGGCGTCGCCGTATTCGCGCGTGGCGGCGTTTGGCGTGATCGTCAGCAGCGGCCGTTCGCGATAGAAGAAGTGGCTGCCGCCGATACTTGCGGCGCATTCGCTGCCGTAGGTGCAGCCGTAATAATTCGGGTATGGCCGCGACGGCGCCAGCGTGCCGCGCACTTCGCCCACCCAGGTATCGGCGAACACGCGCCAGCTGCCGCCGGCGCCCGCTGCGAGCTGGTTGTTATCGGGATTCAGGAACACGCCGCCGCTCACGAGCGTGATGTCGCCGCTGCGGGTGGCGACATTGCTGGCCAGCGTCAGGTTGCCCGTGGTGTCGAGCACCAGGTCGCCGGCGACGACTGTCTCGGGTGCGCCGATGACGGTTGCGGCATTGCCGGCGGATGAAAATCCGGCGCCGCTGAGCGCGCGTACGGCCAGCGCCCCGTCGTTGCTCAAATCGACGCCGCCCTGGCCCGACAGCGGCCCCCCGGGCGTGTCGAACGTGGCCGCGAACCCGTCGATGCGGTTGCCGGGCAGGGCCAGCTGGAAATTCGATTCCGGCCTGGCGCCGTGCAGCAGCAGGCTCGATGCCGTGATCGTGGGTCCGCCGTAGGCAACGTCGCTGGCCGCGACCGTACCGCCGGACGACAGCGTCAATTGGCCGGACACGGTCACGTCCGAACCCAGTTCGATGCCGCCGCTGCCGGCGCCACCATTCTGCAGGGTGAGGTCGCCCGTGAACGGCGCCGGGTCGTCGAAGCGGATCACGCCCTTGTGTTCGGCGCTGCCGATCACCACGCGCGCTGGGCCCGAACCGCCGGATCCGTCCAGGCCGAGGCGCATTTGCGCAAGCGATACGTTGAACTCGCCGGCCCGGCCGACATCGACTTTGAGGGGGGTATCCGCGGCGGTCCGGTCGATGCCGACATGGATGGGCGTGTCCACGGACATGGTCGGGGCGCCGTTGTCATCCACGCCGCCCGGCAGCAGCGCGGTTACGCCCGAAGTGCGCACGCTCAGGAACGGGAGACCTGCGCTGGCGCCCAGCATCGGATTCGAGGTGCCGTCATTCAGGGCGCGTACGACGATAGCGCCCGCCATGTCTTCACCGCCCAGCGCGACGTAGCCGTTCATGACGCCGATGCCGCCCGTGGCCTGGCCGGCAATGGACAGCGTGCCGCCCGCCGTGGTGCTGGCCGCGACATCCCACAACGACAGGCCGTATTCCGACGTGCCGCGCCCGGCCAGGAACATGCCGCCCGCACCGGCGGCGAGAAACGAGCCGCCGGCGCCGTCGATCGTCAGGCCGGCGGCCGTGTCCTGGCGCGCGATGCCGGTGATCTCCAGCCTGTTGCCGGCATCGATCCGGCCGCCATACATGGACACGGCGGTACCGACACCCGATCCGGTGAAGCCGGACGCCGTGTAGCTGTCGCCGCGCAACGTGACGCTGCCCGCGGCGCTGGAGATGGCACCATCGTCGAGGGTCGCGCGCAGGCCGACCGATTGCGCGCCGCCGCCGCTCAGGTCAGTGTCGAGCGAGCTGCGCTGCGCGCCATTGGTGCCGGTGATCGAAATCGATCCGCTGGCGCTCTCGATGCGGCCGCCGCTCAGCCACAAACCGGTACCGGGGGCGCTGCCTTCGCCGAGCGGCATGCCGTCGCTGTTGCCCTGCAGTGCGATCGAGCCGGAGCCGGATGCGATGCGCCCGCCGCTGCCGAGGAAGACCTGCAGTCCGGAGGCGCCGCCGGCATGGCGTCCAGGCCAGTCCGGATCCGCCGATATGCGGTCGCCGCCATCGTTGCCGACGACCGAGATCGCGCCGCTGGTGCTGGCAATCTCGCCGCCGTACTGCAAGTCCAGGCGCACGCCGGTTCCGCTGGCGCCGCGATACGTGCCTCCTTCGCTGAAGTCGATCTGGCCCATGCCGCCGTGTCCGTCGAGGCTGATGCCGCCGGCGGCGCTGCGCAGCGTCGATTGCGACATCTCGATCCCGGCGCCGCCATTCGGCCACCATCCGTCGGCCGCGGCATCGGCGCCCGCGCCGCGCAGCGTGATCCGGCCACCGGCCGCGCCGTCGGCGCTGCGGGTATCCAGTGTGGCGCCGGAGAGCCGGATGCCGGTCGTGTAGTCGTCATGGCCGATCGCGCGGCCGTTCAGCGCATCGCTCTGGCCGTATAAAAGGATGTCGCCGCCGTTGCTCAGGATCTGCGAACCGCCCGCGATCACGATGGCGCCGGTGCCGTCGGTTTCATTGGGCGCCGGGTTCGCCCTGCCGGCCGCGTTGGCGTTGAAATTCACGTGCAGCCTGCCGCTGGTCGAACTGATCGTCGGCCCCCCGTACATAATGATGTCGCGCGCCGCGTTCAGGGTCAGCGTGGCGTCGGTCGGGGTGGCGGCGCTCTTGCGGATGCTGGCGCCGACCGTGATGCTGCCGGTGCTGTCGGCGATCGCTTCGGTGCCGGTGTCGAGCACCGCCGAGATGACGGCCGCCTCGCTCGCGCCGATGGTGAAGTCGTCCGGATCGAGCAGCCAGGCGCCGGCCTTGCCCCTGGCGGAAGAAGCGTCGGCCGTCAGGCCGCTGATATCGACGCGGCGGCCCGAGGTTTCGATGAAGCCGCCGTTGCCCGCCTGCGGCCCGCCGCGGGCGCTGAGCGTCCCGTGGGTGGCGAGCTGGCTGTCGCTCGACAGGACGATCGTGCCGCCGTCGCCGCTGCCAAGCGCATCGGCGCGGATGGTGCTGCCCGTTTCCAGCGTGGTCGACGTGGCGCGCGCGAGGGGGCGGATGGCGCCACGCTCGCCGCCGCCCACCAGCACGGTACCGCCGCCGGCGTCGCCGCTGGCGTCGATGGTGGCGCCGCCCGCCACGGCCAGGGCGCGGCCCAGGATGTCCACCGTCCCGCCGTATGCGCCGGTACCCCGGCCGCTCGCGTCCATGGTACCGGCGACATCGACCTTGCCGGCGCCGCCATCGAGCACGATGCGGCCCTCGCGTTCGACCAGAGACGTGGCGCCCACCACGCCACTGTTGCGTATCACCGTGTCGGCCAGGGCGCCGAGTGCGCGCGCCGTCATGGTCACCTGGCCGCCTTCGGACAGCACCGCGCCGCCGTTCTCGACCAGGGCGTTGACGATGGCCGCATCCACCACGATGGCGGTCAGTCCGTCGCCGCTGAAGTCGAGCGTGACCTTGCCGCCCGCGGCCAGGCCGACGCTGCCCAGGCGCGCGCTGATGGTGCCGTCGTTGCCGACCTGGGCGCCGAGCAGGGCGATGGTGCCGCGTTCGGCGGCGGACAGCCGGCCCTGGTTGCGCACCGCGCCGGCGCCGCCGCCGTCGGCGAAGCGATAGCGGCCGGCCAGGAAATCGTCGTCGGCGATGTCCAGCGTGGAGGCCACCAGGCTGCCGACGTCGACCGCGGCATCCTTGCCGAACAAAATGCCGGACGAATTGACCAGGAAGACCTTGCCGTTGGCGCTCAGGCTGCCGTAGATCTCGCTCGGCGTGGCGGTGGTGACACGGTTGAGCGCGACGCTGGCGCTGCCGGGCTGCTGGAACTGCACGCTCTGCCCGGCGCCGATCGAAAAGCTGCGCCAGTTGATGATGGCCTTGTCGCTGTCCTGCCGGATTAGCGTGGTGCGCGCGTCGGGCTGCATGACCTGCGCCTGGCCGCTGACGACGGTGGCGCCGACCGGGCCGGCGATTGCCACGCGTGGCGCCGCCAGCGCGACCGCGACCGCCAGCGCGGCGGGCTTGAAGGCAGGGTGGGCGCGGCGGATGTGCATGGCGTGTCCTTCGACGGTGATGGGCTTGCGGTCAGAACGTCTTGACGAGTTGCGCATAGGCGCGCGGGCTGCGTTCGTCCGGGCTGGCGGCCGCTACGCCGCCGCGGCGCTTCGGCCAGGCCAGACTGGCGCGCAACGCCATGCCGTTCACCACGTTCCAGTACAGGGCCAGGCCCGGCCCGCCCAGGGTCTGGTGGTTGGTTCCGGACGTGCGCGGGTCATGCTCGATGCGCACGCGGCCGATGTCGTAGAACGCGCTCAGGCTGGCGCCTGGCGTGGCGCCCCAGCGCAGTTCCGCGTTCAGGATAGTGGCTTCGTCGCCGATGCCGGAAGCGCTGGAAAAGGCGCGCACCGCGCGCGGTCCGCCGACGGCGATCTTGTCGGCGCTGGCCAGGTTCTTGTTGGCCCATTGCCCGGCCAGCGCCAGGTAGGCGCTGAAGCTGGCGTTCAGCGACTGCAGGCGGGAAATGGCATAACTGGCGCGCGCGAAGCGGCCGTTGGTGTGCGCACCGGACGGGTCCTGGTCCGCGGCCAGGTCCTCGGGCGAACGCAGGTCGAGCCTGCCGCCGTACAGGGTCAGGTTGCCGCTGGTATAGCCGCCGCCGGCCAGGCTGTCGCGCCCTTCGTAGACGACGCCCAGGGCGAGGTCGCGCATGCGCTTGTCGGACGCCAGCGCCACCGCGCCGATATTGTCCTTCAGCTGCTTGACTTCCAGGCTCAATTTGGCGAACAGGTTCTGGCGGCGCGAGCGCAGCAGTGGGTAGGTGGCCGCCAGTTCGAGCACGTCGGCGCTGCCGTAGGCGTCGAGCGCCGTGAATTCCTTGCCGAGCTCGTACTGCACGCGGCCATAGGCGACGCTGGTGCGCAAGCCCGGCCAGCCGAGCGGCGTCTCGTAGGCCACGCGGCCGAAATGCAGGCCCGTGCCGACGGCGCTCAACAGGCGCACATCGAGGTTGTCGCCGCGCCCAAACGGGCTGTTCACACGCGCCATCGCGCCGATGCGGTATTCACCGGTGGAGCGCGAGCCCTGGTTGTCGGTGTCGACGCTGACGTTGTAGCGCGGCGCCGAGCGGGCCTCGACAACCAGGTCGTAGGTGCCGGCCTGGTCGCCGGTTTCGAGCGCGGCCTGGACCGCCACGCCGGGCAGGTCCGACAGCATCAGCATGGCGCGCTCGAGTTCGCGCTGGGTCAGCGGCCGTCCCTTCGGCAGGGCCGATACCACGTCCTCGATCAGGCTTTCCTTCACCCGCACGTCGTCGATGCGTTCGATGCGCACGCGATCCAGGCGCCCTTCCAGCACCGAGAATTCGACCCGCCCGCCGGTCACGTCCTGTGCCGGCACCACGGTGCGGATCAGGATGTAGTCCGCGGCGCGGTACAGGGCGTTGATGCGCTCGGCCAGGACCTGCAGGTCGGCCAGGGTGACACGCTGGCCGATCCGGTCGGCCATCAAGGCCGCCAGCGTGTCGCTAGAAAAGCGCGTGTTGCCGTTGAAGCCCACGGCGCCCAGCACGAAGGATGCGCCGCCGGGGGCCGCGGCGGCGACGCCGGTCGGCGCCGGCAAGGGCAGGGGTGTTTGCGGCGCCGGCGGCAGCGCTTGCGCCGGCGTTGCTTCGCGCAGGGCGCGCCCAGCATCGGGTATTTGCGCTGACACCTGCGCGGGCAGCTGCGGCAGCGCCTGCGCCCCGGCCGCACCCGCAGCGCCCAGCAGCAGGCAGGCGGGCGCCAGGATGCGCCACGACGCCGGCCGGTGCATGGGGTCCGAGGCGTTCACTGGATCGCCTTGCCGCCGCGGATCCGCATGCGCCAGTCGCCCATCAGGTCGAACGGTGCCCAGAAGAAGGGGTGGGCGAACTTCGGCTGCTTCAGGACCGCCAGTTGGCCGGTCTGCATCGCGCCGATCGCCGGCCGCCCCTTGGCCAGTTCGCCGTACACGGTGGTCATCAGGAGTTCGGTCGAGTCGTCGGCGACCGGCCACAGCGACACCAGCAACGTCGAGGCGCCGGCGCTCAGGAAGGAGCGCGTGAAGCCCATGATTTCGTCGCCGCGCGCGATGCGTCCCAGCCCGCTTTCGCAGGCGCTCAGGGTCACCAGCGAGACCTTGCCGAGGTCCAGGCCATACACGTCGCGCGCTTCCAGGAAACCGGTGTCGCCGGCGTCCGGCGCCAGCAGGATGCGCGACTGCAGCGGATCGATCAGGTCGACCTCCGCATGCGCGGCGACGTGCAGGATGCTGGCGCCGGACGCGCTGTCGCGGAACTGGCGCTTGGAAGCCGCTCCCTGCACGAAGATCCGGTTGTCGGGGAACAGGCCGCCGATCAGCCGGACCTCGCTTTCCGCATTGGGCAGCGCCAGCTTGGCATCGGTGCCCGGATTGCCGAATGCGACCAGCTTGCCGCTGGCGTCGGGAACGCGCTGCACCAGCTGGACCGCAAGGCCGGCCGATGGCGCGAACGCCAGCGCATGGCGCTCGATGAGATAGCTGCCGTCCTGCTGCAGCGCCTGGAACGGCAGGTAGTGCAGGGCGTCGTGCGGCACGACCAGCAGCTGCTCGTCCGGCGCCAGCTGCAGGGGCGCGACCAGCAGGGCGTGCAGGCCGGCGCCCAGGACACGAGTCATGGGGCTGCGCGTAAATATGGACTGGCGGAAGGCATCGACCCGGGCCGCCAGGTCCTTGCGCGCAACGTCGATGACGTGTCCCTGGATGCCGCCCGGGCGGATCACCCAGGCGACCAGGCGCTCGTCCAGCGCGTGGAATTCGACGATCGCCTCGCCCTGGCGCAGCACGGCGCGCACGGCCGCCTGGGTGACCGGCTCGGTGTCGGCGCTTGACGGCGCATCCTGCGGCGCGACCCGGTCCCGCACCAGGTCCAGCAAGGCGCGGGCGCGGCTTTGCTCGCTCAGCATCCAGGCGTTCTCGAAGTCGCCAGCTTCCACCGCCAGGCCGAGCGCGCGGTCGAAGATCTGCTGGACGTCGCCGAACAGGCCGGACTTGAATTCCTCGCTCCTGAAACGGCTGCGCATGGTTTCGGCGCTGCGCGCGGCGTCGGCATAGGCGCGCCGCGCGCCGGTCCTGTCGTTCATCCGCAGCAGGGTACGGCCGATGCCTTCCTGGCCCCACAGCCGGTGGTAGGCGGCATCCGAGCCGGCGGCGCGGTCGGCCACTTCCCTGAACAGCGCCAATGCCTGCTTGTAGTCCCCTTCCGCCAGGTGCAGGTTGGCCAGGCCGCGCTGATAGGCGTTCTGCAGCGCCGGCGGCGGCTGGCCGATCTGCCGGTAGAGCGCGCGCGCCTGCGCTGTCTGGCCATCGAGCAGGTAGGCATTGGCGAGCGAGATGAGGATCAGCGGACGGTATTTGTCGCTGGCCGCCGCTTCGGCCTTGCGGTAATAGCCGATCGCCTCGGCATGGCTGGCCTTGCGGCTGGCGATGTCGCCGAGGACCTTGAGTACCGGTCCGGCGATCACCGCCTGCGCACCCGCCGGCCCGGTCAGCGCTTCCTGCGCATACTGCGCGGCGCGATCGAGTTCCCCCGCATAGCTGTAGGTGATGGCGAGGTCGCGCTTGGCGGATGCCATCAGGCTGGCGTTATCCTGCTGCTGGCCCAGCATCAGGGCCTTGCTGGCGGCCTGTATGCTCTGGCGGAATTCCCCGCGTTCGGCCAGGGCCACGGCCTGGCCGCAGTATTGGAAGCCGTCGAGTTTGACGCGCTCCTTTTCATAAAGGAGGCGTCCTTCGTCGATCAGGGATTTCAGGGTTTCGGCATCCTGTACGCGCACCCTGGCGGCATCGAATACGCCCGAGGGCTGGGCAGGGATACCCGGCTGGGCCAGGCTGTGGGACGACGCGGTGCACAGCAGGACGGCCATCATCAGGCGCAGCGTCCGGTTACCGCGATCGAAACTCATCCTGCTCTCCTGGCGTTGACGATACCGGTGTTGCCGACAACCGGTGCGAGACTGGCACCGGTAATGCGGTACCTCGTCTCTTTGCCGACACTGAAAGTCAGCATCGATCGAATACCAGCCGTTGATCAATTTAACATCGCCTGGCTGGCGCTTCAATGCCAGGTGCATAGACCATCAAAAATCGCTTGCCGGCCCGGTGTTCATGTCCGCTTCATTCGGCCAGTTGCCTGGCGCGCCGGCAGAGGGTGTCGATGACGGCATCATGGCCGAACGCCGCATACCTGGCGGCGAATGCCCTGGCCTCGTGCGCGAATGCGCCGTTGGTGAGCAGTTCCCGTAACGCGTCGCCGATGGCCGCGGGGGCGCCGTCGGCGCGGACCACCAGTCCTGCGCCCAGCTGCGCGATGCGTACGCCGAACAGGTATTGTTCCAGGTGGGATGCCACCGACAGCACCGGTTTGCCGCCCATCAGGAAGGCGCCTGCCGTGGACGTGCCGTGCATGATGCCGATATCGGCGTCCTCCACCATCTGGCCGATGTCCACCGGCGTGGTGACGATCGTGATGGCGGGCGGCGCTTCCATGCCGGCGGTCCAGCCGGGGTCGTATACGATGCCGCGGCAGCCGGCGGCGTGGATTGCCGCGATGATGGCGGTGGCCACCGGGCGCGCCTGGCGAATGTAGGCGAAGATCCGTGGGCCGTCTCCGGCCGGCCACGTTTGCGGCGCAGGGACCCGGCCGCCACGCCGTGCGAGTACGCCCCAGTAGCGCGCTGCGCCGCGATGTTCGTAATGGTCCAGCTCGGGCAAGGTGAGCAGGGCGGCTTCCTCGATCTCGAACAGAGCATGCAGATGCGCCAGCGGCGCCGCCTTCAGCTGGACCAGCACCCCATTGATGGTGTGGAGCACGGCGGCCTCGCGCGCGGCAAGGATGCGCTCATCTACCGATTCTCATGGCCGCATGGCGGGGACGGGGGAGCGCAGCGGCGGCATCGTGAAACCCGGGCCGAACAGCATGACCGGGATGCCCAGCGTGCGCGCGGCCAGGATGGCGGTGGGCGCATGGTCTGCGAACACCAGTTGGGGCCGTGCCAGTTGCAGCAGGGTACGCCAGGCCACCACCAGTCCCATCAGGGCAGCAGGATCGGCATAGCCGACGCCGGCCAGGATGTCGGCATAGCTTGCCGGCGCCGCCATGCCGGTACTGCCATCGAAACGGGGCGCCTGCAGCCATGCGAAGCGATCGTCCAGGAACGTCGCACAGGCATGCGTTTCGCGCACCGCAAAGGTGACGTGGTGCCCGTCCTGCCTGAGCTGCTGTGCGACGGGTTCGAATGTGGCGAGGTGGCCCAGGTTGCTGCCGAGTTCCCATGCGTAGAGGAAGCGTGCCATCAATTCAGCCGGCGCTGGCGCCGTATGACGGTTGCTACGGGATTAGGCAGGCGCCGGATGAGTGGGCGCGACATGCGATAGCGTGGGACGGCAGTCATTCTCGGCTCCAGCGTTTGCAACGCCCATGGTCACGACCGGTAAATACTACCAGTCAGCTTTGGAAATGAATGAAACAAGTTCATGTAAAAATATAAACAGGCAGTCATTGTTGTGTTCGCGCCGCAATATCTGGTGTCGATTTCCCTTGTGCGATCACTCATCCATTTGCTATAGTTCTTTCTCCTGCTTCTGCAGCATACGAAAAGTTTGACGGCAACAAGGCGTTGAACTTTGGATCGACAGTGTCGATGAGCTGAAGAAAGCAGGGGTTGACGAGTTAAGTAGAAAACTGCATAATCTCGCTTCTCTGCTGCTGACGAACAAAACGATTCGCACAACGCAGCAAGGCAGTACCGAACAAAGTTCTTTAACAATAAACAGTCGATAAGTGTGGTCGTTTGATGAAGGTGCCGGCATCCTCGTGATGCTGATTACTTAAATTATCAAATGTTCACGAAAAAGAAATACGTTGCTCAGCAATGAGTGACGGTCAGTATTTTGAGTGGGCGACCCCTTAGCAAT
>Ga0265798_10010594_pt1 | contig 11345 bp, 11 predicted proteins | sample P3T30metagenome_FD_192430 | JGI IMG/M metagenome (GOLD analysis project Ga0265798, IMG submission 192430) | Plant litter microbial communities from East Loma Ridge, Irvine, California - P3 T30 | ecosystem: Environmental > Terrestrial > Plant litter > Unclassified | place: USA: California... | reverse complement strand
TAGTCAACCTGCTTGTACGACGTCTTGAAAACACTGAAGCTGTCGAATCGGTTGTCTGGGGTGGTGTCGTCAAGAGGCGCCATCTTGCTCTGTCTTGTACTTGGCTCTTCTTGTGGAAAGAACAGTAGATGAGTTTCTTAATCTACGATTGCACGCACAGTAGAGCTTGTGGTAAGGTATGAGTAGCTTCAAGAACCGGAACCATGGATGGCGAAGGTAAACGAGCTTTATAGCGTCTTCTGAGTAGCTACCTAGATCTAGGCCACGAGGCGGTCTTCGTACGGAAGCCAGGAGCGCTCTTTTGTGACCAACGCGCGTTTGTACTTAGCTGTTACAGGCGGTGTTCCTGCGGGGTAATCTACATGCAGTTACGCCGGTTTCGCCTTACAGATGACAAGAGCGTTTGTCCGCAATCCACACGACGGCTTCTACGGCTTCTAGAGTCACAGTACAGTCCATGAGATCGGACCTTCAGATTGACGTTGTGTGAGGGTAGGTGCATCGTGTAATTTTGGGTAGATAGCAGATCTGTCTTGGAGTAGCATCAGAACTTTGAAGGTCTCTGTCGAAAGCATGGTATCAATCCTTCATGTGCAATCCGGAGCGCAAGGCGTAGCAGTGGACTAGTCGAGATGGGTGCGCAATTTGCAGTCCTGCTGAAGAGATAAAAGGTTGCTCGACAAAGGCATGATGCAACGCGTCATTCTGCAAGCAAAGGATTCCGCATTACTACCAAACGCAAGTCTTCCGATATCCTAGCCCAAGTCACATGCCCAGTATCATCGCTGCGTATCGAGCAACCTCGCTACAAACTCCAGCACCTAGGCACCAATTATCCATTCTCCTCAGTCATCCCTCTGATATTCAGATACCCCCATGGTGCTACGCGCGCTTCCGTGAGCTGATGGTCGAAAACGTGCGACAGGAAAGTTAGCGCACGCCTGCCCCAGGGTATGTCATAGGGTCGGTTTCGGTAGGTGCGAGCGAAGGTAGGGTGGGTTCGGGAAAGGAGGAAGCTAGAATCCACCACGAAGAGCAAGTACCAAATGCAGTGTGGCACCGCCCTCGAGTTGATAGTCCTGTGCGGTCTTCTCGTCGTTCCTGGAAGAGTTTATGTTAGCTCGGTCTGAAGTAAGATGTGCACTCAGAAACACATCCAGAGGTAGCCGGAAGGCGGAGGGGGTAATAGAGCAAGAGATATATACATCTGCTTTCCTCCGTAGATAAGACGTTGTTGCGCTGGCGGGATGCCCTCCTTCTCCTCGACACGCTCCTTTATCCTCGAGACCTGTGTGCCGTCAGCTTCTCGCCCTGGAGATTCGCCTATGCATCGCTCTTAAAGCCTTGAGGCTATCGAAAGCCGATCTAGTATGGGTATGCGGCGACGGATTCGGGTAGGCGTACCTTGTAGTCTGCCTCGATATCGAGCTCGATCTCCTTGCCGGTGAGGGTTCGTACTCTGTCCCAGTGTTAGCAATCTGCCATCCTACTGCTTCTTCTAGCCAGATTCCAGACTTGATATGACGTACTTGATCTGCATCTTGTCTATTCTCCTCTTATTCGCGATTCAGTGGCCGTCGCGGTGTAGCGGATGCAGCGGTGGCAAGCTTCGTGAAGCTGCGTCGGCGGTATGGAGAGCGTTGGCGAGAGCTCGCGAGCTTAGTAAGTGGATGTAGGTGTAGGTGGGAGGACGCGACGGCGCAAAGGGTTATAGGCAGCAAAGTGGTTGTGAGTTTGCTTGGGCGGAACCGTCAGGCTGCAGTGACGGCGAACCACGGACCATCAAGGTGGGGTCCAGCCATGCGCCACGAGGCGGGGCAGAGGCTGTGGCTGATTTGTGCTAACCCGTCGCAGAAGCATTTCCTTCTCGTGGCTGCAAAACGGCACCTTTACTCCACGAATATATCGCTTGTAGAAGTGATATCTCGAGTCTTTCGTCATTAGCAGATCAGAGATACCTGTCTCACTGCGAGCAATCATCTCCTAGTTGAAATCGGTTGGCTCAGCTCCACCAACAACCGCAGTACTACGGTAACGCATCCGATTCTCTATCGAATTACATGAGAGATGTTGTTCTTCTCACATGCACTCAACTACAGTTTGATCAACTAATGCAATGGTGTAGTACGTCATACCTAGGTACGATGAGTTGAAGGCGCGTTTTCTTTTACCAAGGTATCGAGGTTGCTAGGCAAAGAGCATACCATGATTGAAGCATGGAGCAGTTGAGCGTCTCGGCAAAGCTATAGTATAGGGCCTCAATTCTTGCATTGAAGTGCCGGTCAATGACCAAAAAGCATTTTCATGTTCAATACTTACACATTCAACCCAAGGCACCCGATTGGCAGCAGAACCTCAGTCTCCTCACCGCCACTGCCGATATCCCAATTCGTCAACAAAGTTTGCAAAGGACGCTGCTCTTTCCTCAAACAACATCCACTCGCCCTGTGCGAGCAGAAGGAAACAGACAGTTACACAACTTGATCGGCACATCCGAGTATGCATAACCTTACGTGGCCAAAGTGCCTCCACATTCCGACCGATCACCGCAAAGACCAACACATTCGAAATCTCCCAATCAGGCCACTACTGCAAGGCCAAAAGTGAAACACGCAGCGCTGCAAGGCTCTCGTCTCACCGCCCTTGTACTCCTGCATACATAGTCGAGTCTAATAATGAGAAAAGAAAAGAACACGGTGCAGGAGTGATGTATAGTGTGCATGCAAACAGGGTGATATTGATCGGAGTAGGCCTCGCTACTGGATAGGGAAAGACGAAGGCGATCACCCGCCAAGTGCACTAAACACGGGGCAGTGGACATCCGACACCATGTCTAACGGGCGATCTTTTGTATACAAACAACACGCCGATGCAACGGCCTTGCCGCAAGCGCAAGGCTACCTGCTCGCTTGCCATCTAACCCATGCCGTCTAGCTTCCCCCGTTCCCCTCCTCCGCCACCGAAGATACTCCATAATGCAAAATCGCCGTCTCCTAAAAAGTATGTACAGATCTGAGAATAGAAAGAACGATAGTTTGCCGATGGAGCCAACTAACAAGCGATGCCGAATGTAAAGCCGAGTGAGATGCCGAAAGGAATGGCCCATCTAAAAATGGGTAAACAGGGGTATACGTGAACATTCTGATAGCCAACAGAGAAACCCAAAGGTAACATTTCGTGATGATGGTACTGGACAAAGGAAAAAAGATGTGATGTAGTCTGCGAACAGATAGGTCACCGTATACGGCGTGTTTGTAGCGTATCGCAATCCTGCGATCTGGTTGTTGACGCAATATCGAAAGATACCCGGTGGTATGCCTGATACCATAAACGGTCCCAACTCGATAGCGTACCTGCCAAGAGAGACCCGACCAAAATGCCGGTCAATTCTAACACGAGCCCCCAGTGCCCAACTTGGAAGAGAACAAGTCTAAAGAGGATTGCAACAGGAAGCTTACTCCGAAGCGAATATTGAAGAGAACACCGGGTATAATACGAGAAAGTGCGATACAATATTCGGACCAAGCCGTTCGCATGAGGTTATGCAATCCGCTGCGCAAGAATAAGCGTGGAGTCGGCGCTTAACGATGCGTGTTAAGGGCCGTGACCAAGAAAAGAACTCGATGCGAACCAAGTATAGCAACCCAAGTCGAGCTCGCAAAGGTAAGCCGCGCAGGACAGTGACCGACCAGCGAGAATGGGAATAATGCCCGTACTGCAGCCGTTACGAGATGCATCCAGAGTACCAAACGTCGCATGTTTCGCAACGTGCGGGGTTCGCAAGCGCATACTGAGTAACCAAGACGCGGTGGTGGTGGCGGCTGCTGCTGACCAGAGGCGCCAAGATCAAGATAGACGATGCAGCCGGGAGGCGGGGAAGCGGCGTGTGCAGAACAGGCCGCCGTCTGATAGCAGCAACCCCAGCTGCAGTATCCTCTTCGGCCATGCCAACGAAAGGAAAATGTTGAAGTCATGCTAACACTCGACTGGGTGCCGATGCGCCGCGATAAAACGCCAGATATAACCAGCATGTCTTCGATTGCAAAAAAGGAAAAGGCCTAGATATGCAGCCTGTACAGTAGATCGGAGCCTTCCTCAAAGGGGGTCAACGGCAGGATCCGGAAATAACGTCCGTTCTTCGCGATTGCAACAACGTGTTTTGCTGTCATCTCGGGCGAGGCCTGCGTCCTGTGCGAGCAAAGGAAAAAGACTGGGTCGAATGCGTGACGAGTGTATGCAGCCCGCGAACGACATTGCGATGCAATTTCAAGAGATGAGGGAAGAGGGTTCCTTAGGTGGGGTTGCGGGGCCGTGCACTAAGATTTTGAGATGAAGTGGAAAGGCCGGAATGTGAGGTCTGGATGTCTTGATGTTCTGTGTCTCATTTCGCTTGCAACTGCTGCAGATAATCGCAATCGCACCTTCTCTTGCCTTCGTCAGCAAGCGGCGAGATTTCTTGCTTGATGCCCGATTGCCGTGCCGACTTCTTCATACTCGCTTTCGCGTTCGCTCGGGTGAATTGCAAAAGATGTGAGCTTATCGAAGGACCGATAGCGATCGCAATAGCCGCCAATCCGGATTCGTGCATTACGATGCTGCAATCGCGTCCCAATCTAATGGTCACCCGCTTCTCTCTTGGGTGATGACGTATAACCTCGATTCCATTGCTGACTTGTCGCGTGATTTGGCGTTTCAAGTTGAGCAGATGTTGAGGCCGGCGCGTAGTTCTGCTGGCTCTGACCGCGAGCTTCATTCCGCTGAGGCGGTGTTGCATATGCATGGTCCGATTTGGACTGTACCTTGTCGTCTGCGTCCCTTGCTTCTTCTGCTATGTCGCCTTGCCGCACAATTGTCTCGTGCGCAAGCCCCGAGATAGTGCCTCGTCGGCTCAAGGAACCACTGGAGCCTTCCGCCGCTCTCGTGGATGCATCTGATCGGTTTCGAGCGTGTCCCCTTCTTCCAGGTGTCGATGTCGATGACGACGATATGTGCGAGAAGGATGGTGATGTGTATGATCCTGGCGCCGATGTAGGCGGCGGTGGAGGGGGGTGAGGGCCTTGAGCCTTGCGCTTTTTGGGGGAGCTGGTGTATTCTAGGTCAGACGCATGCGACGCAGCACGTTGCCGTGACTGGTGAACAGGCGAAGTTTTGTATTTACCTGATGGCGTAGCTGGCGGGTTCCCACTAGCACTCTTTTCTTGTGAAGCCGAGGATGGAGGTACCCAGTGATGAAAGTATATCGAGGGGGAGGATTGCTCTTGTTGTTGTGTCTGCGTCTGCTGTAATTGCTGCACGCCTGCAGGGGCGGCAGGGGGCTGTTGTACCGTCATCTCGTTCGTAGTCAATCGAGGAAGCTGTGACTGAGGTAATGACCGTGGAGCTGCTGCAGAAGGGCCACCAAGACCAGCTTGTGCAGCTCGTGAGTGCGGTGATGTTTGTCCACCACTGTACGCACTTGCGGAAAGCGGAGGAGGTTGAATTTGCTGCGGCAATGGTTGCCCGGGTAAGACCGATGTCGAAGGTAGTATGGGTTGGGCAGGTTGCTGCTGCCCAGGATACACTGCTGGTTGCTGCTGTCCGATCAATCTCGGGTCTCTTCGAAGGTCCGGGGAAAGTTGTGCCTGTGCCTGTGCTTGTGCCTGAACTTGCGCTTGTTGATGGGCAGCTTGAACCTGAGTCGTATACTGCTGTATCCACTCGGCACTGATGTTGGCGAGGTTCCCTCCGCCAATGCCAGCGAATATAATAGGTACGAGGTGAGGTGGTACTCCTCCCTGCATAGACTCCCGGAGCATGGACTGCTCGACCTTGCGTTGCTCAAGTCGTAAAGTTTCTTGTCTCGTCTTTTCCTCCTCTTGCTTACGTCTTTCTTCTTCAGCTTTGGCCGCCAACCAGTTCTTCATCCCGTCTTCTGCACCTTGCCATTGCGAAGGCGCTGGGGGTAATTGGCCCAATGACGATGACATTGGTGGAGGTCCTCGTGCGGGATCTGGCAGCGTCATCGCCGAAGGAGGAGGAAGTCCTCGATGAGGTGTGCCCATGGTGTGGGAGGAGTTGACTGCCTCTGGAGGTGGAGATAGCCCACGGTGGTGTCTGTTTGAGTAACGAGAAGCCGAAGAGGATGAGAAGGCTGGAGAGTAGGCATGAGGTTTGTATTCGAAATCGGACTTGACCGGGTTAGAGAGTGTGAGCAACATGGAGGTAGGTGGAGCCGATATGGTAGATGTCGTGGGAGCAATTCAACATTGAAATGAGTCGGTGGGTGGCGCCAAAATTCGTAGGTCCGGAAGGAGAAGGAACAGTGTACATACTTATTCACCAGACTACGTTTACCGGGACCACCATCCACAAATGGCCCGGGATAGGATCGTAGCCGTTGCCCTAGGGCCTAGGCTTAATATGTCCCTGGCACAGTAGCCCCGATGTGATTCGCCGTTAAAGCAGGGCGACAAAGACCAAATGGAAGAGTAACAGGCGACGCTGCATGCAACGAAGATCAAGCCCCGTAAAAGCTCGCGTGGGCCGGCGTGGTCGATCAAGTCCAGATTAGAGAGAGGCAAGTGAAAATGGGCAACGGTGGGGAATAGTGCACAAGAAGGGAAGAGGGCCGACTGGAATTGGACCAACCAACGGGGATGACGGCCGCAATGGCTTGAGAGTAGCACGAGCAAACGGCAGGCCGTACGTCAAGGACGGGCGATATGTGGCGTTGAGTACGCGAAGGTGGGAGGGGACCTTTGCAGGGATATGCATGAAACGGGATGGTTGTCAGCAAGTGCAATGTTGTTGGAAGTGGTAGTGCGCGTTCTCGTAGTCCCACCATGTGACGCGCCTGGAGAAGGCCTCCGGCTCATGCAAAATCTGGTAGCGGTTCCCACTTGTGGCGCTGGTATATGCCGCAAAACTACTTACGTCCCGTTCGCGAGCCAAGCAAGTTCAGCTCGAACTCAGCGACGGTAGTTTGATGATACATTGGCCTGAGGCTAGACGTTTAGAGTTGGCGTCGCGGATACTGCCACACTGGCCTCTAGCATCCCATGACGCCTGGATGCTTGGAATTGAACAGAATGATGTTCATATTCACCAAGTGCGACCGCCTTGTTCTGCTGCACAGGATGACGAACGAGCTCGAATACTTCGGCACAATTCTGGTCGCACTGAACCGCTCAGCTGTCGCGATCGTGAGGCCGCAGCAGACCGCAAATTAGATCACAATGCCTCTACTGGGCGGAATGGCATCCAGCACGCATTCGGTAATTTGTCGTGCAGCTCTGCTCTGGACCACCATCGCTGCCAGGTTTGTGGCATCTGTGCCTGTGGCTGAGAGCGAGGCTCAAGGCATGTGGACTGGATGGCGTGGCCTGGGAAATCTGAGCCGTGCGCTAACACCAGCCAGCAGGGTCAAACGTCCGGGAGGAAGCGAGCGCAAGATTACCGCTGCCCGGATGGTGAACTGGCTCAACCTAGCTTGACCAACTTGCATGATAGGAAATGAAGGGTCGTCACCATCGTCAGACCTCAGCCATGTAATGTCCCGAAGTGGAAGGGTGAAATGAGGTTTTCGTGTTCTAAGAGCCGCCGTGCTTCAACGCGAAACCTTGGAATTGGTGGAAATGTATCCTGTGGCCCTGTTGCAGAACCTGTTCCCAGTTTAGTGTGATGCCCGAACAAGTATACACATGCCGTCATAGCGTCAACGGCTGAGGGTGCCTGGATGAAAAGCACAGTGGTGGCACGGAGCAAGGGACCGACTTCAACCTGTCAGCCTTGAGGGACCCCTCCGGATCTACATAGCGTGACAGACGGCATGCTCAATCGATAAGACGACCGATCATCGAGCCGACGCAAGACCCGAAAGAGTGTCACTTGGAGTAGTTGGAGGTGCTGGAGGTGCGCGAAGAGGCAACCAATCTGCTGATCCTCGCGTGCGCGCTGCTCTCCGTCAGTAGCTCTGTGTAATTAGCGACACGCCAGCACTGACTGTGCGTTCCCACCACAGCCCGTAATGTACACGCAGATGACAGCTCGCAAGCCATCCTTGGGAAGGGAAGGGTTAACAGACGCGGCGTTGCGCAATCCCCGAGCGCCTGGTGCTGGCTCGAACGATCGACTAGAAACGTAAATTTCCGCGTCGGCGCTTAAGCTATACCTATCTTGTTCATGCAGCGGATCTACGTGAAACTCGCGGCGCACCGGATCTGTACGAAGGATCTTTGAGTATGATTTCCGGCCCCGGCTGACTAGTCCTGGAACCAATCAAAGCGCCCCAGCGCTGCTTAGCATCATAACAGCAGTCGAAATGGGGACACCATGGCGAAATTGCTGTTGACAAGACAACATCGTTCTGGGGCGATTGTGCGGCGAAGGCTCTGCTTTTCTCACAGATTCGACAATCCCTCGACCTGAAACCGCCGGATTGGTCACGTAGGAGTCGGAGTGGGTTTAGTAATCGTCTTATTGAGGATTTTGCTTCTTCTGGACGGCACGTCGTCAAGACGGGTGTGAAGACCAACGAGAACGTGTGTCTGAAGGAAGACACGGACAAAATGCGGCAGGCTTTTGACAGCCAATCTGTGTAGCCTCCTCTGAGAAGGCCAGGCTTGCAGCCAGAACCATACCAATGGATTCTCAACGCTAGAGGGGTTGTGTCCACCGTCGCCAACAGCGTTTACATTTCAACAGGGGATAAGCGTTCTGTCTGTTTATGGCGGCATGCTTCAGGGACGCACCGGCAAAGCATATCGTTCCTGCCGTGCGAGAAGAGCCAAGCATCTCCAATCGTGGAAATGACGAGGCTTGCAGTAGGGGTGAATAAGAACAGAAGTAGAGCCTCCAATTCAACTCAAGCTTGCACCTTAGCTCTGTTGGATGATGGCCTCATGTCATGATCGGAGATTCAAAGACAAAGAGCTAGGCGCAGAGCAGCTGCTAATGCACTCCTGCAGCAGTAGTCAGTGGACAAGAGGAGCCGGCGTACTCTCTCTGATCGCGATGCTTTGCGACAGACGCGACAATACCAGGCGGGTAGTCGCTGACAGCTGCATTGGACGCACGTAAGCTGCAACATTGGGGTCGATCTGTCGTCTCCGTTGTGTAGGCCATTGGAGCCGTGGCTAGTCAGCCGATTAGCGTACCGAGATGTGAATGACTATTCACCGGCTAGTCCTCCAGGGTGTAAACCTCCGACAAAACTTGCATCTCGCCATCGGTTGCCTTTCCTCAGTTATTTGTAGCAAGTGGCGTAGTCGCGGGAAGGTTGTTGCAACCTGCACATGGTTGATGTCCAGATCGAGGGAAAGTTTTGCTGATCCTCGCTTCACATTGAGAAAATCAGACCATAGATCAGCGTCGAGTTGCTCTGGTCTTGTTGATCAAACCGGGTCTGGCACCCGTACACGGAAGACGACATGCTGTCCTCACGTTCGGGGTAGCCGACTGCGACTTGAGACGGAAGAAGATAGTCGAAGCAGTCGCCCACTTACGAGGACGCGGTAGTTGAGGGGGGCAAACTTGTACGCGTAGTGGGAGGCAAATATCTTAGTCGGGGCAGGAGGTCGCGGCAGTTTGCCACCCGAATCGGCATCTACGACTGCCCCATCGGGCACCAACGCACCTCTACCCGGGCCACTTGGTTATTTTTACCGACACAACATACACAATTGTACACCGGACGAGCACTGCACTCGGGCAATACTTGCTCGCCCAGCACGAGTGTTGATCGTGTATTCTTCCACCATTAGGCTGTACGTCGGCTGAAGTATCTGCCCGAATGCAACACCTGTGCCTCACTCTTGTGCTTGTACGTCTTAGACACTCCTCTGGCTCCCGCTTTTCATAACCGGCCTGGTAAGAGGCATGGAGGCTAGGTTTAATCAGCGTTCCTTCTAGATCTATGATCACGTGCGCCGCTACACCTGCGAGTTTTGGATACCTTGCTTGAGCAGATGTTGTACTCGGCGTAGGAGTTACCGCGACTTTGGAAGATCGGCCGTCAACCTTCCCGATCTCTCTACCCTCCCGTGCGTGGAGCCACAACCCGATCAACCCAGCAGCACTCCCTGTTACCCGCCGCCGCAGTCCGTCCGCCGGGCTGTCAGTCAACCGCCAACGAAGCGATGATCACTTCCATTTGGTCTTGGATTTATCTTTAGACGGCGATCTTGCACCAAAGCGTATCTATTATGTGCAAATATTTTGCCCTTCTAGAAGCTTTCAATATTCGAGAACATGTTCTATGTATGGGCTGATCCTTAACGGTAATACATCCATGTTGGCAGGCGATTAACTATTATATTACTACATCTGGTCTCCGTTGTGCGGAATATATGTAATGGCAATGCTCCCTATGTCTTGACCGGTGAAAATGCAAGCAGAAAAGAAAAACAAGAGGTATCTTGATAAAGGGTCGTTCCATGCATGCGCCGCCGTCTGAGGTTGTCCTCAGATGAACAAAAGAAAAGAAGTCATCGCGACACAGGACCCAACCATCGGGCGAAGGGACGCTGCCCCGAAACACCCTCGGAGAAAGGTAGCCCAAACGTGAGCGAGTCAAGCATTCCTCATACCACGTTGATGGCGGTGTCGTCCACGTTGCACCGCTAATGGGCGCCCAAGCGGTAATGGGGAAGTGATATGTCGCGGGTAAAAACGTGGACGTGTAGTTGGAATAGCCGGAAAAAAACAAACATCAATGATGTCGCAAATCTTGGAAAACGTGCCAGCCACGTTGTAGCCATGCGTCCGGTGGAAAATCATCGCAAGCCACCACTTTGCAAGATCGACTGCCGGCTTCTAGAAAGGGTGTGGAAAGAAAAGTACTCGTTTGGATGTGCTTCCGTGTTCGGTAGTGTACCGCGCTGCAACTTGCAACGCAGCCGCTTGTGAGGGCACGCGCGTTTCCATCGGGTCGGTGTCAAGTTCCAGGAATCCGAAGCGCCGGCCTACCGCTTAGGCATTGGCTCGCTTCTTGCGCATCTTGTATTCAGCCTTCGCTACGCGCATCAACAGCTCTTCGTCTTTGATGGGAATCCAAGATGTCAACACCTTCATCGCATTCTCAAAGTCAGAGTCGAGCAATATCTCTCTTGTCGCATCAATGAGCGCAGCCGAGGTCGCGTGTAGCACATCCATGTCTCCACTGAACTTGGAGTTGGGCGAGTTGGAATGAGACTTGTCGCCCAGTAGCATAAACACGTCCCAGACCCGTAGCTGAGCTGGAAAAGGTAACGAATAGTTGAACAGGGTCAGATACCAGCGGGTACCGTACGCGGTGGAGGTAATGCCAAGGTCAATCTATTGAACAGTTTGGTTAGCATGTATGCCAGGACGTCAGCCTCTTCAGTAGT
>Ga0265798_10010593_pt1 | contig 11347 bp, 9 predicted proteins | sample P3T30metagenome_FD_192430 | JGI IMG/M metagenome (GOLD analysis project Ga0265798, IMG submission 192430) | Plant litter microbial communities from East Loma Ridge, Irvine, California - P3 T30 | ecosystem: Environmental > Terrestrial > Plant litter > Unclassified | place: USA: California... | reverse complement strand
CGCCCGCATTAGCGTCATGCGGCCGGTTACGGGATAGAGACCCGGTGCGCGGACTGCCCCGGAAACGGTCAGAACCTGACTGACTACCTGCGTAACGTTCACGTTGACCTGCGGTGCGCGGACATGGTTGTTACGCAGTCGCTGGGCCACTGCGGCGCCGAGTTGGATAGGGGTCGTTCCGGAAGCTGCGATCTGACCCACTAACGGGAGCGAGATATTGCCGCTTCGGTCAATCGTAACGGTACGGCTAAATTCATGCAAGCCAAGGACGTCAACCGAAACCTGATCGAATGGCCCCAAGACATACGGGCGGGGGCTGGAAACCAAATCGGTCGCACTTGGTTCTGGCAGTGGGACCTGCTCAGCTAACGTGACCCCCGGTCGGCCGATAAATTTTTGCTCAGCGCATCCCGTGGCCAGGATGAAACCACTAGCCCATATCATTTTCAAGTATGACTTCACGACGCAGTACCTAACCGACCCTGATCATTGAGGTGCCGCCTACAAGCCTTTGGGCAAAACGGCAATGTGTGGTCATCCAGCTTCCGACCGCTGTGCCTGGCGGGCGGTACACAGCCATCCGCATGCGATCGCGAACCATGACTGAAGTAGCGGCGTACGTAGTGGATAATCGACGAGACTCGCGAGCAAAAATACAGCGATCATCGTCAGGCCAAGCATGGTATCCTGATACCGACGCTTGTTACTTTTGTCCCTTAGCGCAGCCACGAGCTTAAGCGTGCACCATGAAAGAAAGACCCCGAGTAATGCGACGCCTGCCAATCCTGCGGTCATAACAAGCTCTAACAGCTCGTTATGGGCGTGATTAAAATACGTGTTCTTAAGAATGGCGTCGGGTTCGTACTGCCGGAAAATGGGATCAAAGCTGCCAAATCCAGTGCCTGCTGGAAATGTCTTGCGGATGATGTCCCACACGAGCGGTGCGTAGCGAAAGCGCAAGTCCTCTTCGACGTTAGGAGCACCGCCCAGAAGCCTTTGAATCGATAGAGCACGGCCGAAACGCCAAGTTGCGATGGCGATTACGACGAGCAGGGAAATGATGCCCGTTCGGATCAGCCTGTTATTTTTGGCTATAGCCCCCGGACGCGAACGGTTTACGGGGAAAGCGAAAATAGCAACAGCAATGCTGAACAGGGCGAGCAGAACTCCTGCTCGTGAGCCGGTAGCCAGCAGGACTGGAATGACGGCAATGCCTAAGGTTGTCGCAATCCCTGTACGCCATCGCATCCAGGTCCGATCGCGCACAGGCAGCTGATTCCACGCGTAGAGCGCTGTGAACAATACGGCGAGCATTGCGGCCTGATGGTTGCGGTTGGCGAGTAGACCGACTGCTGTCCCCGGATAGGTGCGTTTGTACCAATAAAGGGCCGACTGATGGCCGCTACCCAGCTGCAAAATGCCGAGGGCCATGCTCACGGAGCACAGTATGATGAAAGCAGGTAGAAGGCGCTCACGCTGATGAGCGGCGAGTTTGGTGACCCCAAGGAGCACTGCTGCCGGTACGATCAAAGTCGCTAAACTGTTCGCGGTCAGGTCAGGGGTAAGCGACAGGGGGCGCCAGGGCTGCGGGATGCCGAGCGCACGAGCCGCTTCTAGGTAGGGCTCGCGGCCAGGTAGCGTTTCCCAGATAGATGGCGGTAACGGTACGAGCTGTGCAGCTATGATCGCTGCCAGTACAGCCAGCATCAGTATCGGTGCGCGGTAGGTGTGCCAATCTGGCCGAGCCGGAGTTAGCAAAAAGGCGACCATCGTAACCACCGCAGCGAGGCGGACGTACAAAAGCGACATGGTATCAGCAAATGCCGACCCGCCGCCTAATGCTACTAAAATTAGGAGTGCTGATAGCAGGATGAAATCGATCTCTGCTCGCCAGTTTGCAGGCAGTTGGACGGGCCATTTCGTCCGTCTACGAGGGCGACCGGGCGCGGCGGAGCGTCGGTGTGAGCGATCAAGAGACATATTATCGACCTCCTAGCGGTCGTACAGAAATATCATCGATCCAGGGTGCTGTGACCTGACCGTCGATACCGCTAGCCGCGCGAACGACGATGCGTTGTGCCGTACAATTGGACGGGATCGTAAAGCCAACGCGCCATGATTGACCGGTATCAGGCGACGGTGGGAATGCAGCATGGAGCACCTCGCGACCATCACGAGCGCACCGTACGACGAGTTGAGGAAAGGCCAACGGATCTCCGCGGGTTCCGCCAACGTGTGCTGTGATCGCATAATTTCCAGGCGGCAGGAGGGTTAACTGTACCGCCACGTCGCCACCGCGACCATTAGCCGCGAACGGAAACAACGCCGTACCGCCTTTGGCTGTTGGATTGGGTTGGCGAAGGCCGGCAAGGTTCTCATCGTCGATAAGGTTCCAGTCAAATGGATCCCAATTGCCTGGCTGTTCGAAACCGCCATTGCGGATCGGCGTGCGATCATCAGCCGGTAGTCCGTGCGCTCGATTGTAAAGCGCTGCCGACTGTTGGTAGGCGTATAGATCCACGAGACGTTTCTCAATTGCCTGGAGCATTGTCGGATCGGGGGTTGGCGCACGGTCCAGCTTCAGCCCTCTGGCAAAGGTATATAGCGCGTTTGGCGACGTGCTGACGGGGATATATTGCGTCATGAAAGGGCGGCCCCAAACCGGGCGGCGTGCCAAGAACATGGCCATAGGCCGAGCGATTTCGGGATCGGAAACCGCCTGATTCAAAATGGGAAACAAAATCTCGCGCGTTTGATCGTTGGTCCTCAGTGCACGGTCGTAATGAACTAAAGCGTTTGGGATATCGCCCCGCTGAACGTTATGTTCAATCAGCCACATTTCGGTAGGAACATCTCGACGCGACATTGTTTCAGCGTAGCGGACTAGGCGTTCAGCCTGCTGATTTTTCCCGTCCAAGCTTGCTACGATAGCCAATAAGGTCGGCGCAGCGGCGTTGACGGGCTGGCGGGTAAGTGAACGCATTCCGTAAGAGCGTATTTGCTCTTTCATCCCGGCCGTCATGTGCTCCAGCAGCAATCGTCCTGCACGGGCATTTGCATCAGCGCTTCCAGGGTTCCACACTAGCGCAATCTGTGGCTTCGGGCGTGCGGTTATCCTGTCAAGCGTCACGCCAAGGACGAAGACGGCCAACATTACCCCAACAAAAAGGATAGCGCTTACGCGAGCGATCGGTCGGATTCTTAGCAACATTCTTCTTTCTACGCGGTACGATCGCCGTATGCCACTGCCGGCGCTGGGAAAGCCGGCAATGTCTTACACCGCCATGAGACCCGATGCCGCATGGAAGCTGATAGAGCTCAAACGTGGCGCCCCCAACCGGTCACCCCCAGCACGACGTCTTTTGCTATCGAAGCCTTGCTTGCCGCGGTTACCGGGCTGTGATCTGCCGCATTGCGGACAGCATAAAGACGCCAGAAAGCCACTGCGCGATCGCGGATACTGGCGCAATCATGGATCCGGGCACGAAGCCGCGCGCGGCCCTGCTTTATACGGTAGCGCGCTGCGGCCGCTTCGGCGCGAGCTGCGAGCGTAGTGTCAGCATGGCGAGATAATGCGTCGAACGTTGTAGCTAGCGCGCCGAAAAATACGTCGCGTTCGCGATAACTCTCCACCGGCACAGTTGCCATTGTCCGCAACCGCGTACCCAAACGAGGCTTGGTCATGCCTAAGGCATTACCGCCGTGTTGGCGATAAAGAATAAGCGGCTCGACTATGTGTGACACTCTGCCAAGACCCGCGGCCAGAATATAAAGCCAGATATCGTGCGTTAAAGGGCGGTTAGCTTCGGGCTGGCGCGGGCGTTGACCAGGCGGCACCAGTGTAGCGAGACTCCGCCGAAAAATCATTGTATTGCCCCAGCCCGACCACGGATCGAGTTCCAGGGGCTCATATGTGCGATCGGCGGTGATACCTTGATCCCATATGCCGATCGGCGCGAGTAAGGCGTCGGTCAGGGTCAGTCTATGCAGCGACATCAAGCTGTCGTCAGCCACTAGCCGCCGTACACCCTGACGTAGCTTATCCGGTAACCAGACATCGTCTTGATCACACAGAGCAATCACATCGTACTGGCATTGCGCTACCGCAAACAGGAAATTGTCGCCGAAGCCCAGGCGCGCCGTTTTGTCGACAATACGCACTGGAAAGGGCGCGCGTAGTGAAAACGTACGGACGATAGCCAATGTGTCATCACTAGACCCATCGTCGCTAACAACAAGTTCGGCCGGAAGAAGCGTTTGAGCTGCCAGACTATTCAACTGTGCATCAATGTATTGGGCGCCGTTGTACGTAGCCAGCGCAACAGAGACGCGGGGGAGATCACTAGCGGCGTTGGTCTGGACAGGGGGCATGGTCAGGGCTGTCCTAACACTGACTGCTTGCCTACGATATTATCGGTATCGCCGTCTACCCGGTCGAGCAAATCTGGGGTCATCGCACACCGTCGGGTGTTGGGCACCATAAGCTGGTAAGTGACACCACCCTGTGTGTAGGTACAGCGACGTTGATTATTTTCCGTGGTTTCGCCCGTTAAAGCAGCGTTGCCTGGAACCGGCCGGTTCGGGTCAACATACGGTGCCGTGGCGGGACACGGCTGTGCGGCGGGAAGAATACTGCTTCGCGGTACAGACTGCCCATCCGCAGTCTGGTCAGAGCCTACGTAGATACAGATGCGTTGGTCACCAACGACACGATCGTCAAGGAGCTGCGCTGTCGCAGGCGATGCATAAATTGCGAATGCCAACAGGGCGATAAACGGTAACGGGGCACGATTCATGCCCGCGATCTTAATGTAAGGGCGACCTGAACGAAAGGTCGCATGCAACGCTCGAAGCCTACGGTTACGCAAGATTGGCCTCAGCGGATTCCAGGATTGCCCGAGCGCATTCATCCCATGAAAACATTTGAGCCCGCTCGCGTCCGGCCTGCGCCAGACCCGCGCGATGAGCGGCATCGGCGAGAAAGCGTTGTGTAGCTGTAACCATGTCAGTCATATCAAAGGGATCGAAATAGGCTGCGGCATTGCCACATGTTTCGGGCAACGCCGCTGCTCTCGACGTTAATACAGGACAACCAAGCGCCATCGCCTCCAGTGGCGGCAGACCAAATCCTTCATAATAGGCGGGATGAACATATCCAGCAGCGTTTTCGTACAGGGCGCGTAGTTCGGCATCCGATACGGCTCCGACGTGTATCACCCGTTCGTCAAGTGCCGTGGGGTCACTAGCGTGCACACGTGGATCAGCCCCACCGACGATAACAAAGCGGCAGTCGGCATTGTTTAGTTTCTCAGCTATCGTCACTAATGCTGCGAAGTTCTTGTGGGGGCTATGACTGCCAACCGCTAATAAAAATATGACGTTACCCAATTTATGCCGTTCGATGGCATCGTAACTGGCATCGCATGCAAACACATGCTCCCGGCCTAAAGGAATTACCGTTATCTTCGCTGGGTCTATTTTCAAATAGCGATTCAATTCCCCAGCGGAAAAGTGCGATACTGTCAAAATATGGCGCGCGCGCTGACCGATCTGGCGCGTTATAAACCGGTACCACTGCGTGAATGCACGAGAATATGCTTCTGGAACAGCAAAGGGAGCGCAATCGTGGATTGTCACAATCTGTTTTGTGACCGTAACTGGGGCGGCATTGCAGAGGTTTATTAACCCTGCGCCACGCCGATGCCACGGCAATTCAAGCTGCTCCCAAGCATGGCCTCGCAACCGCCCGACTCTCTCGGCGCCCAGTTCGCGCGCAATTTCGTGATGGATCACGCCTTTAGGGGTAAGAACGCGCAAGTCCGGTCGCAGGACTTTTAAGCGACGGGTTACCTCAATTGCGTAACGCTGTACCCCGGTTACACGCTGGGTCAGGAAGCGGCCATTGACGATCAACGGTAGAGTACGCCGCGCCATCATCTGGCCGAGCCTTCGTCGAGCAATGGCGTTTGAGTTATATCTGTAGAATTGTAATCAAGACCGATTAACTGCCGCTCTACTGCATCTCGAAAGCGTTGATGAAACTTTTCCGTGGAGAAGCGCAACGCATTTGTCCGAATATTGTGAGGATCGAAGCGATCGGCGTTTGCTTCGAATGCACGCACGGCTTGTATGACAGAGGGTATCGTCTGTTCCGGAAAAAAGACACCCGTTGGCGTCTCGTGATCCAGTCCTCTGATAGTTTCTAGCGATCCACCTCGGGCATAAGCGATCACGGGTAGGCCACAAGCCTGCGCTTCAACGGGCATGATGCCAAAATCTTCTTCCGCCGCAAAGACGAAGGCACGCGCGGTCCTGAATAGTTGAAGCAACTCGTCGTGGGACTGATATCCCAGCACGCGAACGTTAGGTCCCGCGATCTTCTTTAATGCCGCCATATCGGGTCCGTCACCGACTACGACCAAGGTCTTGTCTGGCATCGCCGCAAATGCCTCAGCGATCATGGGAACGCGCTTGTACGGAACCAAACTTGAAGCGGTAAGATAGAAGTCCTCCCGTGCCTGTGTCACAGGTGTAAACGTATCCGTATCAACCGGGGGGTAGATCACTTCTGCCGTACGGCGATAAGTCTTCCTTATTCTGGCCGCAATGAAACGTGAGTTAGCTACAAAGTGATCGACGCCGTTGGCCGTACGCTGATCCCACATCCGCACATAGTGGAGAAGCGCGCGCGCATACAGCCCGCGCATTCCTTTATCCAGTCCGGCTTCGCGAAGATAGATGTGCTGAAGATCCCACGCGTAGCGAATTGGGCTATGGACGTAAGAAATGTGAAGTTGGCGAGGTCCGGTAATTACGCCTTTCGCGACAGCCGAGCTCGAACTGATAACAAGATCATAATCGGTCAGATCAAACTGTTCGATCGCGGTTAACATCAACGGCAAATACATCCGGTAATGCTTGCGAGCGAACGGTAATCTTTGTATAAATGATGTCTTTGGGGTTTTGCCCTGGAGAATATGACGATCTTTATCGTTCATAAAATCGACGGTGCTGAAAACGTCAGCATCCGGGTACATTTTGATAAGCTCTGCAACGACGCGTTCGCCGCCGCGGTAGGTTACCAACCAATCGTGAATTATCGCTATCTTCATCTTTATTTCAGCTGTCATGGCCTGGTGGCAGGCACGGTCTATGTGCTGCGGCTCTAGAGGATTAAGGCGAGACTGCCAATGCTCGAGGTGATATGGCGTTATCCTGGTCGGTCATGGCGCCCTTGCGTTGTGCGCCGCAAGGCCTAGAGCCATGGCGTTTCCGCCTGCCAACCGACAGCCTTTGGTCTGAACCGTCAATGAGTATTGCTTCTCCTCCCGCGTTGCCCAGCCCCATCGTCGAGACGGACGATTTTGGAGAGGCTCGGTCATGGCGTCCCGCTGTGGTGCTCGGCGCAAACCTGTACCAGCCGTTGGCGTGGTGGATGGATCCAATCCGAACGATCTTGTTCGTTGTTCTGCCGATATTTGGATTCTCGGCCTATCTAAATAGGTACAATTACTGGACATTCAGGGCGAGCCGCGATTTCGTCACATCAACGACATTCTGGCTTGGCATATATAGCGCTGGAATGCTCATTCTGGGCGTTGTGATTGGCCGCCTGGTTATCCGGCGCGAGAGCGAGGTAACTTTATTCGATAGTGACCGCGCAACACTTATATTAGTCCGCATCGGCTGGATCACTATTGCTGCCTATATAGTGCTGTTTGGTGCTCTCGTAGTGAACTATCCGCTGGTTATAGCCGTGCTAAACGGTAGTATCGGCGCCTCGGATGATTTGCGTGACTCTTTGGGACGTGTTCCGGGGGTGACGTCCTTTGTGCAGCTTGGCGTAATATATCTTGCGATGATATCGATGTTGGCAACAATGACCAACTACACAATCACGCCACGACTTTGGACGATGACAGCGGTTATCCTTTTCCTCGTTTTTCTCAGATCCATCTTTGCATCTGAACGTCTTGCTCTGCTTGAGGCTTTGGCGTCTATAGGCATCATTCCCCTTGCATATCGGTGGCGCCCTTCTCCCGTACGGGCAATAGCACCGTATATTGGAATAGTATTTGTCTTTATACTGTTTGCCGCCGGCGAATATTATCGTAGTTGGCAGTATTATCGGTACTCTTATGATTCCTATTTTGATTTTATATCCCAGAGGTTTGCGGGCTATTTCTCTACCGCGATCAATAACGGATCGGGGTCTTATCTTGTTTATGGTCGTGATTCGCCATTTCCAGAAATAACGGTGGGCTGGATCACGAGGTTCCCGGTCATAGGACCAATATTATTTCCGCGTGGCGGTGAGACTCTACATAGTCGCTTTCTCGAAATGTACGCGTCCCCCGAGTTCAACAATCCAGGTGGGTTGTATGCAGCGTTTTTGGACTACAACTTCTATCTGGCGTCTATATTTATGGTGTTTATAGGTCTGGTAATCGGCATTATCCACCGGAAATTCCAGAACATGAGCATCTACGGATTCTTGCTGTATCCAGTCGTGTTTCTTGGAATGACCGATTTGATAAGGATCATGTACATCTCCGATACTCGTACATTGCCAATGTTTTTGGGCGGGCTTGCCGTGGCATTGGCGATCAAATCGTCAACCATGCCGCGTGACCGTTTTCTGTCTATGGCAGGCCATGTCAGCCGAGGGCCGTCGTCGTGAACGCTGCATTGAATGCGCAGGAGGACGTCGCGGTCTCGTTGGTCGTTGCGACCTTAGGACGGACCTGGCAGGTTGAGCGCCTTTTTCATAGCTTGGCAGCCCAACGCGGCGTTACGTTTGATGTCGTCGTCGTCGATCAGAACGATGATGATCGGTTGTTGCCGGTCCTGCAGCAAAAATGGCCTTTCGCAATACGCCACATGGCAACCTCTGGGGAACGCGGTGCAAGTCGGGCGCGCAACCGTGGCTGGCGCGCGGCGCGAGGGGCTGTCATTCTGTTTCCGGACGACGATTGCTGGTACCCGCCAAATTTCCTCGAAACTGCCCTGGCGACCATGCGGGAGCGTGGCAGCGCTGTTTTAAGCGGCCGACCTACGGATGAAACCGGCCGTACCATCAACGGTCGTTTCGAGGTAAGTGCGCAGCCGATCGACGTCGCGAATGTCTGGACGACTGCGATCGAATGGATGGTGTTTTTCGAGCGAGCCGTTCTGAGTTCGATTGATGGTTTTGATGAGGATATCGGGATCGGGGCAGCAACCCCATGGCAGTCGAGTGAGATCCAGGACATTATTCTAAGGAGTATCCGATCCGGGTATTCATGTTGGTATGACCCTGCGATTACCGGGTACCATGAGGAAATGGTGATTGGTCGTCCTGACGCGAAGCTTCTGCGCAAGGCGCGTGGCTACGCTCGAGGCATGGGGTTCGTCCTCCATGCGCACGGATACTCTATACCACGACAGGCGATATGGGTTGGGCGTCCCATAGCGAGGGCTGTGGTTTCCCTATTTAAGGGGCGGCGCGACCTGTTACCGTATTATTCCAACGTCGCTATAGGACGCCTTGAGGGTGCTTTACGTCGCACGTTCCTAAATGACTGAGTCTTTCCCATCGCGACGCACCATCGTAGTGGGGTTAGCCGGTGTGCTTGGCACGGCCGCCTGCGGCAACGCCGGTACACGAGCGCTTGCAAACACCGAAGCGCCGACAATGGCGCAGGGTGCGGGTCGAAAGGCCGGATCAGCGGGTAGCCGACGGGGGCTGCCACTGTCACATTTTGGGATCGATCGTTTTTCAAAGAAAGATCAGTGGACCCAGCTCAAAAACGCATTCTTAGCGGCGCATGAAGAGCGTTTTGATCTTTTTGCAGATGCCGATGCGAATTACCGTCACGACGGTCCGCTGAAACTTGATGGTGTTTCGCTCAACGGTCAGGGGTGTACGTTTACGGCATTGTCGGACGGTCCGCAGGTATTAGTTTGTCTCGGTGACGGGTGGCGACTGGCGAATCTGCGTTTACTAGGTGCGGCACGCGCGCGAACGGCCAACCCTGGCTCTATTGGTATTCTGATCGGCGACGGCAAAGCGAATCCTGCCACACAATTTACGATAGAGAACGTTGCCGTTGGTGCGGTGGGTACCGGTTACGGCGTCGGCGGAGCGGGATTTTTGTTCGACAATGCGAGCCGTGGTCGCATCGTTCGGGCAGTTGTGCGCGACAGCCTCGCTGATGGCATTCACATCACCAATGGGTCGCGCGAGCTCGTCTTCGAGAGCCCGCTCAGTGAAAGTACCGGCGACGATGGATTCGCCGTCGTATCGTACCGGAATCAAGGTCAAGTCTGTCGCGACATTCAGGTGTCGAATGGGATAAGCCGCGACTCCGCTGCGCGGGGCTTCTCGGTCGTTGGCGGAAAGAATGTCATCTATACGCGCCCGCTAGTCGAGCGTTCTTCGGCAGCTGGCGCCTATTTATACGGCGAGGGGGCGTACGATACGTTCGGGGTGAGTGGTTGCAACCTTATTGCCCCTACGCTGCGCGATTGCGTTACCGGCCGAAACCGCGATCCCGGATTTAGCAATGCGGCGATCATTATCGGCGGGCGCGACGGCAGTGACTTTGTTGATGGCGCAACGCTTTTACGGGGGGCGGCCGACTGTATGGTCACGGATCCAACCGTGGAAGGAGCCGGCGCTGCATGCTGGGCCGGGATATCGACCCATGAGTATGCCATCCGCCCGAAAATCACTGGTGGGGTTCTTACTGACTTAACCCCTACCAGTGGCTCGTTCCGCCCCAACGGGGTCGAAATCGGCGGACAGGATGTCGTGATCGATCGTATTCGCATGAACAATGTCGCGGGGATCCCGATCGTCGTCACGCGAACAGCAAGCGGAAACTGTCGTATTGATCATACTGTGGTGACGCGGGGCCTAACCCGGCCAGGCCCAATTCGCAGCTTCATTTACGCCGATCCGGCGCCGAAACTTCATCAGGCAATAGTCAGTAACGGCGTGTTCTCTGGGATACCCGACCGCTTGGCGTTGGGTAAATTGGGCAAAGGCGGCCTAATTCTAAGCAATAATAAAATACGCTGAGTAAAAAGTATTGGATCGATGTGGCGAGCCCAAAGCGTTCCTATTGCGGGGTCGCATATAGAGCAGACCGAGCGTATTTTGGGAATCGTAGAGTTGCGTCATGCTATACCCACTGGGCGTAACCTAGGGGTTTTTCAACCTTCAATCCTTAAAACAATGCAGTGAATAAAATGACCAGAATCAGTATTCTTCTGCCGACCTATAATGGTGCTCAGTTCCTTGAGGAGCAAATCAACTCGATCACGGCGCAAAGCTTTGCAGATTGGGAATTGTTGATTTGCGACG
>Ga0265798_10010592_pt1 | contig 11348 bp, 9 predicted proteins | sample P3T30metagenome_FD_192430 | JGI IMG/M metagenome (GOLD analysis project Ga0265798, IMG submission 192430) | Plant litter microbial communities from East Loma Ridge, Irvine, California - P3 T30 | ecosystem: Environmental > Terrestrial > Plant litter > Unclassified | place: USA: California... | reverse complement strand
CGGCCAGCGTGGCGGCCACGGCGCCGTAGTAGACGCCGTCGCGCACCACGTACATCGAGGGCAGGTGGAAAACTTCGTAGCGCTGCGCGATGCCGGCGCTGTCGCCGGCGTCGATCCAGCACACGCGTTCCACCGGCAGCTCCATCATGGGGAGCTGTTCGCGCGCCAGCTTGCAGTTGCCACAGGTCTTGCTGGTGAAAACCACCAGCGAAATGCCTTTGGCATCAAGCAGGAAGCGGTCGGCATCGCCGTCGTTCAATTCGATCTGTTCCATGCGGCAAGCTTAACCCGGCGTCCGGGCCGCATGGGTGTGGCTGAGCTGCCTCGTGCTCATCGCAACGGTGAATATCCGGGGTGTGGGCGCGCGTGCGCAGGGTCAAAAATCCATCGGGCAGGATGAAGGCCGGCGTGGTGTCTGCGAAGGCACTCAGCAAGGCACGCACGGATTGCATCAGCTTGGATCGCATGCTTGCCCTCCGGTGGCGTCTGGCAGGAATCAGGGAGAGCTCAGTCTAGAAGCGCGTTGGTCCATGCCCAACCACCTATTTGTGCTGATGATATTTCCAGAATGGATATAGCGGTGCCGGACTTCTGGTTATTAACAGCCAACAAATAATTCGTAGTTGGCGCGCATGCGGCTTCCTACACTCGACCTTCATCCAAACCGTTCGAATGAAGGTTCCGCATGACTTCCCGTTTCTTTGCTCGTTCGTTTGCTCGTTCGTTTGTTGGTCCGCTTGTTGGTCCGCTTGCCCATGTGATCCGCATCCTGCTTGCCACCTCCGTGATCGCCGCTGGCGCCGCCCATGCCGCCGATCCCAGCCCATTGCGCGTGGGGGTGCGCGGTGGGGTCGACGAGCAGATCTGGGAAGTCGTCACCGAAGTCGCCAAGAAGCAGGGCCTGAACGTCAAACCTATCGTCATCACCGGCTCGGCCAGCCCCAACGAAGCCTTGAACAATGGCGACCTCGAAGCCAATTCCTTCCAGCACGTTCCCTTCCTGCGCGACCAGGTCAAACAGCGCGGCTACAGCCTTGTTGCCGTCGGCAATACGCTGATCTCGCCGATCGCCTTCTACACCAAGAAGGGCTACAAGTCCCTGGCCGAGTTGCCCGCGGGCGCCAAGGTTGGCGTCCCCAACGACCCCAGCAACCAGACCCGCGCGCTGGTCATCTTGCGCGACAAGGGGCTGATCACCTTGCGTGACGGTTTCGACCCCTTCACCGGCACGGCCACGCTGGCCGATGTGACGTCCAACCCGAAGAAGCTGGAATTCGTCGAGATTGCGTCCGTGGTGCTGGCGCGCTCGCTGCAGGATGTCGATGCCGCCGCCATCGTCAACAGCTTCGCGTACCAGGCCGGCCTGATCGCCACGCGCGACGGCATCGCAGTCGAGAAGAAGGAAAACAACCCCTACGTGAACATCATCGTCGTACGCGAAAAGGACAAGAACGCCCCGTGGGTCGCGCCGCTGGTCAAGGCCTACCAGTCCGAGGAAGTGCGCAAGTTCATCCTCACCAAGTTCGAAGGCTCTGTGCTGCCGGTGTTCTGAGTGGCCGCGAAACTGCAACTGGTGCCTGCGCCCGCCTTGCCCACTGTGGCGATGCAAGCCCCGCCGCGCCCAGCGCCGACCGCCGCACCAGCCGAGGCACACATCGTGTTCGACGGCGTACGCAAGTCCTACGCCGGGCCAGGTGGCGCACGGGTGGAAGCCCTGGGCGAGGTGTCGTTCTCCATCGGCCGCGGCGAGATCTTCGGCATCATCGGGCGCAGCGGTGCGGGCAAGTCCACGCTGCTGCGCGCCATCAACATGCTGGAGCCGCCCAATGCGGGCCGCGTGTTGATCGACGATGTCGACGTCAGCACGCTGGACGACGCCGGCCTGCTGGGCCTGCGCCGTCGCGTGGGCATGATCTTCCAGCATTTCAACCTGCTGTCCGCCAAGACCGTGCGCGACAACGTCGGCCTGCCGCTGAAGGTGGCCGGCGTCAAACCTGCCGAGGTGCGTGCGCGGGTGGACGCGCTGCTGGAACTGGTGGGCTTGCGCGACAAGGCCGACACCTATCCGGCCAAACTGTCGGGCGGGCAGAAGCAGCGTGTTGGCATTGCGCGTGCGCTGGTGCATCGGCCCGCCATCCTGCTGTGCGACGAGGCGACGTCTGCGCTCGATCCTGAGACTACCCAGTCCATTCTGGCTTTGCTGCGCGACATCAACCGCGACCTGGGCCTGACGGTGGTGCTGATCACGCACGACATGGCCGTGATCCGCGAGGTTTGCACCCGGGTGCTGGTGCTCGACGGCGGCAAGCTCGTCGAACAAGGTCCCGTGTGGCAGGTGTTCGGCGATCCGCAGGCAGACGCCACGCGCGCGCTGCTGCGCCCCTTGCAACTCGACTTGCCGGCCGACGTCGCCCAGCGCCTGGTACCCAGCCTGGACGGACGCAGTGGCCACGCCATCATCGCACTGCGCTTCACCGGCGACAGCCATACCGGCGGCGTGCCGCTGGCCGCCCTTGCTGCACTTGGCCCCGGCGCCACCTTGCTGCATGGCGGGCTCGACCGCATCGACGGGCATGGCCAGGGGCGCCTGCTGGTGTCGGTCCCCGCTGCGACCCTGCACACGCACGCGTTCCAGGCGACACACGTCGTGAATTCGCTGGGCAACGTGCCTGGCAATGCGTCAACCACCACGCCTGGCCATCCCACCGACGGCAGCGCACTGGCCGATCACATCGAGATACTTGGTTATGTCCCTGCCCATCTTGGATAAATACATCCAGGCCTTTCTGGAAACCCTGCTGATGGTCAGCGTGTCGGCCGTCATCGCTATCTCCGGCGGCCTGCTGCTGGCGCTGACGCTTACGGTGACGGCCGGCGGCGGGCTGTTGCCCAAGCCGCGTTTCAACCGCGGCCTGTCGATCGTGGTCAACATGTTCCGCGCGATTCCCTTCATCATTTTGCTGGTCGCCATGCTGCCGCTGACACGCCTGATCGTCGGCACCACGCTCGGCACCTGGGCGGCGATCGTGCCGCTGAGCATCAGCCTGATGCCCTACTACACGCGCATCGCGCAGGTCAGCCTGAATGATGTCGACCGTGGCCTGATCGAAGCCGCCCGTGCCAGCGGTTGCCGCCGCCGCGACATCGTGCGTCATGTGCTGCTGCCCGAAGCCTTGCCGGGCATCGTCACCGGCATGACGGTCTGCATCATCGGCATGATCGGCGCGTCTGCCATGGCCGGGGCAGTGGGGGCGGGCGGTCTGGGTGACCTGGCGATTCGCTACGGGTACGAGCGTTATGAAACCCGCGTGATGTTCGAGGTGATTGCGATCCTGATCGCGCTGGTGTCGATCGTGCAGTTCACCGGGGAATGGATCGCACGCAAGGTGGATCACCGGCGGTGATGGGGGACGATGCGCAGGCGCTGATTCACTCGCATTGATCGAAGCCCTTTGAATCAGAGAGGGTGTGGCGCTTGATCCTTGGCTTGCGAGCCTCTGTTTACAGGCTGATTCCCAAGCTCATTTCACGCCGCACGCTGGCACCATCCGTCCTGATCGAAAACGCTGATTCAGCCAGCCGTCATTCCTGACGTTTTTTTCGGCATCCATTCGCGCGTGTCCGCGCGTCGCCCCGGCATCGGCTTAAGCTTGCAGTCTTTGCACCGACCGCTGCCACGCACCGACGACATGGACACGACCGAACACAGCCGCCGCCGCGACATGCTGATGAGCCTGCTGGGCGCACTCACCGGCATCGAGTTTCTAGAGAACGCAATGTTTGTGTTCGCCGTCTCGCCGATCATGCACGGCGTGGGCGCGCCGCCACAGGCCGTCGTGCAGGTGCAGGCGGCTTACGCCATTGCCTGCATGCTGGTGCTGGTCAAACAGCATTGGCTGGCCGAACAGCTGGGCTACCGCCGCTACCTGTGCGGCGCGCTGTCGCTGTTCGTGGCGGGTGCACTGGCCTGCGCCTTCAGCACCACGCTCGATGGCTTGACGGCGGCTCGCTTCCTGCAAGGGCTGGGCGGTGGCGCCTTGTTCACCAGCAGCCGGGTCCTGGTGAACATGAGCTTCCCGCCGGCCGAGCGTGCGCCCGCCGTGCGTCGCTTCATCATCTTCGTGTTTGCCGCGGGCGCCATCGGGCCGGCTTTGTCTGCGTATCTGCTGGCGCATGGCAACTGGTCGTGGATTTTCGTGGGCATTGTGCCTCTCGCGCTGCTTGCGCTGGCCGGTTGCGCCTGGCTGTTGCCCGACGCGCATCCCGGCCGTGCGCCCATGCCCTGGGCCTGGGGCGGGCTGCTGCTGTTCGGTGTGGCGGCAGTAGGCTTGCAGATCGGCTTGAGCGAGGCGAGCTATGGGCTGTTTGCTCATCCGTGGCACGTGGCTGCATTTTGCCTGGGCGCCCTGGTTCTGATGGTGGGCTTCGCCGTCCATCAGTGGCGGCATCCGTCGCCGCTCTTGCACCTGCGCCAGTTGAACAGTCCGGTCTACCTGACGGGGCTGGGCCTGTATTTCCTGTATTACCTGCTGACCAATTTCGGCAATGCGCTGTTCCCGGTCTACGCCGAGCACGGCCTGGATTTCGGCCTGGAGACCACTGGCTGGCTGAACTCGCTGGGCGGCCTGGCGGGCTGGTGCATGGCGCTGGCGTATCTGCGCTGGTCGAAGCTGCTGCCGACCAAGAAACCCTTGATGCTGGCAGGGCTGTGCGCGATGTTTCTGGCGGCACTGTGGTTTGCGTTTGTACCGGCCGGCGCGTCCCCGTTTGCACTGTGGCCGGGCATCATCGCCAAGGGCTGTTTCGGTGTGTTGATGGTCTTGCCGGTAGCGGGTCTGAGCTTCCGTGAACTGGGCGACGATCGTTTCGCGCAGGCCTATCAGGCCAAGAACCTGATGCGCCAGATTGCGATCTCGATGTCGACGGCGCTGGCCACGGTGCTGGTCCATGCGCGGGCAGAATCGGTACATGCTGCCTTGGGCGAAGGGGCTCATGTCGGCGCGCAGGCAACGCTCGCGGCCAGTCAGCAAATCTACCTGGTGTTGGCGGCGATGGTCTTGGTGGTCATTGCGGTCGTGGCCAGACAGAAGCGCCTGCTTTGAACGCCACTATGACGATGAGACCGACAGGATGTGGGCAATGACAGCGAGAGGAAAAATGCGTGGATGCGCTGCAGTCGGGCTTGTGCTGATCACAAGCTTTCTGCTTGGCGCCTGTGGTCAACAGGATGCGCCTGGGACAGGCAAAGCGGCTGCGCTCGGGGAAGCACCCGCAGCCGCACCCGCCCCCGTGCCGGCAGCACCCTTGCAAGCAGCCCCTGCTGTCGAGCAGAAAATTCCCGACACGGCGCCGCGGCAGGCGCAACAGATCGACCTGCAGAAGCAAGCCGAAGCGTTCACCTTGGGGCCTGCGATGGGACTGTCGAAAGTGACTGAAGCATTGATCGGCCAGCAGCCCGAGAAGGCGCGCAGGCACAACGAAGAACTCCAGAAACGTTACCCCGACAGCATCGAGGCGAAAGGCGCCAAGGCTGCCCTGGGCGAGTAGGGTCCAGGCACGTCTGAGGCAACACACACGTCGACATTTCTATGCTTGAGAAAGACCTGCACGCGACGTGAAAGCCTGCGCCTGACAAACAGATCGATCATCCTGCTGGATGAATCCCAGGCGTGCCGTGCAGACGCCCGTGGCGCCTCGAAACAGCGGTGGTTCGAGGCCGCAATGGATGACGTTGACGGGCGTCCGTGGCACGGATTGTGCGAAAGCCAAGGCAGCGGCGCAACAGCGTTGGTTGCTGCGCCGATTCCCACATTCCACGTTCTGGAGACCATTCATGACCACTCTTGCGACGAGCCCCGCCACTGCGACCGCTGCGACGACGCCCACTGCTGCTGCACCTGCCATCCAGGTGTCCCCCGAGGTCGCACGCGAACACTTCCTGGACTGGCTGCGCGATGCACACGCCATGGAAGAGCAGGCCGAAACCATGATGAGCGCTATGTCTGGGCGGCTCGAACACTACCCCGAACTGAAGCAGCGCATCGACATGCACATTGTCGAAACGCAAGAGCAGGCCCGCTTGCTGGAGACCTGCCTGGCGCGCTACGAAACCGACACGTCGACCCTGAAAGACATGACCGGCAAGGTGATGGCCTCGGTGCATGGCATGGCAAGCATGTTCGCCAGCGATGAAGTACTGAAGGGCGGGATCATGAGCTATGCCTTCGAGCACGCCGAGATCGCTACCTACACCACGCTGATCGCTGGCGCCCGCGTCCTGGGCGACACCGAAAGCGTGCGCGTGTTCGAAACCATCCTGGGCCAGGAGCGCGCCATGGCCGACTGGCTGGCCGAGCATATGCCGGAAACCACCATGACCTATCTGTCGCTCGCCGAGACGGCAGGTACCGGCACGGCCAAGCGTTGATCCGCGGACCGGCTTCCGCTACACGCCGTCGATGAAGACTTCCATGCGTTTGCGCAGCACCGGGTCGGGCAAACGACCGCGGGCTGCCGCGATGTTGTCGGCGGCGTAGCGGGCGTTGGCGGTACCGGGAATCACGCAGGTCACCGCCTCGTGAGAGATCACGTACTTCAGGAAGAACTGCGCCCAGCTCTTGCAGTCGAATTCGGCAGCCCAGTCTGGCAAGGGCTGGTCTTTGACGGCATCGAACACGCGGCCGCGTCCGAAGGGCAGGTTGACCATCACCGCTGCGCCATAGTCACGCGCGGCGCGCAGTACGGTTTCTGCGGCTGCGCGGTTGTCGATGGCGTAATCCACCTGTACGAAGTCGAGCTTGGCGCGTGCAATCAAGGCCGCCAGTTCTGCATGCTGGGCCTCGAAAGACGTGGTCACGCCCAGGTAGCGAATGCGCTCTGCGGCTTTCAGCTCGCGCAGCGTACTCAGCTGCGTGTCTGTGTCGCGCAGGTTGTGCACGGCGATCAGGTCGATCTGGTCGGTACGCAGATTGTCGAAAGACTGCTTGATCTCGACCAAGCCTTCTTCACGGCCGGTGCTGCCCACCTTGGTGGCCAGGAACAATTCCTTGCGCATGCTCAAGTCGGCCACCAGGTTGCCGACGACCGCTTCGGCATCGCCATAAGACGGCGCGGTGTCGATCACGGTGCCGCCAGCATGGTGGAAGGTCTGGATGGCTGCGCGCAGCGGTGCCAGCTGTTCCTTGCTTGCCGCGCCCTGGTAGCGACGGGCAGTGCCGATGCCCACAGGCACCATGGTTTCGCCGGTAGAGGGAATGGTCTTGCGGATCAGGTCCAGCGCCGGCGTGGCTGCGGGCATCGCCCGTAGCGGGCCAGCCGCAGCCAGCAGGGCACCGGCGCCAGCGCCGATGAGCAGTTTTCGACGGGTTATCGGCATGCGAACTCCTTGGGCCAAGCCTTGAATCGACGCATGCGTTGACGCGCGTCTTCACAAGCCTTGAACTTTGCCGCAGTTTGCCAAGCTTGTGCAGGGGCGGGCGCGTCCATCACGCAAGCGATTGTGAGTGTCGGCCCGTGTTGCACCCACCATGCAAGGAAGTCCTGGTCTTCCGCGCGCACCCATTGCTTGAGCCCGACGTGACACGCGCCTGGCAACACCCAGCGCTCAAGCCTGCGTCTGGTCCATGGACACCGGCACCACTACACCCAGGCGCTCGCTCCACTCGGCAATCTGCTCCCGCAAGCCGGGCTCGATCGGAATCCCCTGCTGCGAGCGTTCCGCAGCCACGTTGATTTCCGGGTCGCCCGGCATGATCGGCGAGCCCGGTTCGGCTGCCAGGGCTGTCGCCAGATGTTCGATGGTCGCGGCCAGCGTCGGGCCGCCGGCAAAGCGCTGCGGGTCGATGACGATGAAGAAGGCGCCGATGTGACGCGGGCGGGTCAGCTCCTCGTACATCGGGCCGATCTGCGGGCCAAAGGGATTGCCGTTGAGCGGTCCGCACAGCAGTTCGATCATCAGGGCCAGCGCATATCCCTTGTGGCCGTAGCCTTCGCCGCCCAGCGGCTGCAGCGCGCGTGTGTCGTCGGCATTGGTGGTCTCGCGGCCGGTGGCGTCGACCGCCACACCGGCGGGCAAGGGCAGCCCTTCGCGGCGCGCGTTCATCACGCGGTTCCACGGGATCGAGGTGGTCGCCATGTCCAGGCACACCGGCTCCCCATTGGCGCGCGGAAACGCGATGGAGATCGGGTTGGTGCCCAGGAAGGCGCGGGAGCCGCCGTGCGGCGCCGCGATCTTGTCCGAGTGGGTGAAGGCGATGCCGATCAATCCCTGCCGGGCCGCCGCACGCGCGTATAGCCCGACCGCACCGCAATGAGACGAATCGCTGACCCCGACCGCAGCTACGCCGTTTTCGCGGGCGATGGCAATCGCTTCGCGGTTGGCACGGTGCGATACCGCGATGCCCAGCCCCTGGTCACCATCGACCTGGGCCGTGGACGGGCCGCTGCGGGTGACAGTGATCGAGGGCTGCGGCCGGATCGAGCCGTGCGCGATGCGGTTCAGGTAATGCGGCAGACGGCCGATGCCGTGGGAATCGATGCCCCACAGGCTGGTCTGCACCAGGCTGCCGGCCACTTCCTCGGCCGCGTCGTCAGGCACCTTGAGTGCGCGCAGACAGGCTGCCCCCCATACACGCAGGGATTCAGCGGAATAGGGCAGGGCGTCGGCGGCGACTGGCTGCAGGCTCATCGTTGGGTTTCCTTTGTTGTGGGGTTGCCATGGGTTGCCACGAATAGGCGCGGCGCACCCACGGGTCAATGGTCGACTTTCTTTTATTCCTGTTCCGTCATCAGGGCGGTCACGGTTTCATCCACGCCCAGCTCGCGCAGCGTGCGCGTGTGGCGCGCCACGGCATCGATGAAACGCGGTTCGCGGCCCAGGTCGCCGAACAGGGCGGTGTAGCCGGTGAACACGGCAATCTGGCGGCGCTCGGCTTCAGAAGGGTTGTTCAAGGACGCCGCCTCGCGATCGCCGTCGGCCATCCGCTGCGCCAGTTCCGCCGCCAGCGGATCGTTGATCGGATAGTCGGCCACGCCCGGATCACCCCCGCGCAGGTAATGAATCCACGCCGCCACGGCCAGGGCCAGGCAGGTAATGGGTTGATTGGCGCGCAGCCGGTCGGCAATAGTGCCCAGCAGGCGCTGCGGAATCTTCTGCGTGCCGTCCATCGCCACTTGCTGCGTGCGGTGCGGCAGCGCGGGGTTGGCAACCCGCTTCAACAGGCGGGCGCGAAAACCGTCAAGGTCGACGCCCGGAATCGTGCCCAGGGTCGGCGCGATTTCTTCGCGCATCATGCGATCGATAAAACGACGGAAGGGCGCGTGCGCAATGACCTTGTTGTTGGTGTCGATGCCTGCGGACGCGCCCAGGTAGGCCAGCGTCGACTGCGGCGCGTTCACGAAGCGCAGCTTCAGTCGCTCGAAGGGCTCGGCCGACTCGACGAAGCGCGCACCGCCCAGTTGCCAATCGGGCCGCCCGGCGACGAAGTGGTCTTCGACCACCCATTCCAGGAAGGATTCGCCCACGACCGGCCACGCGTCTTCCACGCCCAGGTCTTCAGAAATGCGCGTACGGTCGGCGTCGGTGGTGCGCGGCACGATGCGGTCGACCATGGCGTTCGGGAAGCTGCATTGCGCGCCGATCCAGGCGGCAAGCGCTGGGTCGACCTTCTCGGCCAGGGCGAGCACCAGGCTATGCAAGGTGTCGCCGTTGGACGGCAGGTTGTCGCAGGACAGCAAGGTGACGGGCGGCAGGCCGCGCTGGCGGCGCAGGTCCAGGCTGCGCACGATCACGCCCAGCGCGCTGCGCGGTGCGTCGGGGTGGGCCAGGTCGTGCACGATCTCGTCGTCCTCGACGCGCAGTGCGCCGGTCGCCGGTTCGCGGTGGTAGCCCTTCTCGGTGACCGTCAGGCTGACGATGCGGGTGTCCGGGTGGGCGATCTGTTCCAGCACGGCGTCGATGCCGTCACCGGCCACCAGCACCTTCAGCAGGCAGCCGATCACCTGCAGGTGTTCTGCGGGTGCGCCTTCTTCGTCGACGTCCAGCACCGACACGGTGTACAGGCCGGACTGCGGCTGCAAGGCATCACGGGTGTCGGGGCTGCGCAAGGACACGCCGACGATGCCCCAGCGCATGTCGCCGCTGGCGGTGATGGCCGCCTCGTTGACCACGGCCTGGTGGCCGCGATGAAACGCGCCGATGCCAAGGTGCACGATGCCGGCTTTCAACTGGCTGCGGTCGTAGCCCGGGCGCGCCACGTGCTCGGGCAGGGTGGACAAGGTGTCGGGGGACAGACGTTGCATGGGTCAGGTGCTCCTGGATGGCGATATTGCGTTCGCTGTGCACAGCGCAGTTAACACTGTTAACCCCGCATGCCAGCCATGCGCGCACCTTACCAATGCTGTCGGCGCGCGTCATGCGTCAAGCTGTGACGACCCTTCACATCACTGCTCACATCACTGCACCCAGTTGCCAGGGCACGAACTCGTTCTGGCCATAGCCGTGGCGCTCGCTCTTGGTCGCCTCGCCCGACGCAGTGGCCAGCATGTGCCGGAAGATGCGTTCGCCCATCTCGTCGATGCTCAGTTCACCGTCGATGATCGCGCCGCAATTCAAGTCCATGTCGTCCTCTTGCCGTACCCACAAGGCACTGTTGGTGGCGAGCTTGAGCGAGGGCGACGGCGCACAGCCGTAGGCCGAGCCGCGGCCGGTGGTGAAGACGATCAGGTTGGCGCCGCCGGCGACTTGCCCCGTGGCCGACACCGGGTCGTAGCCCGGCGTGTCCATGAACACCAGGCCGCGCGCAAGCACCGGTTCGGCATATTCGTACACGTCCACCAGGTTGGTGGTGCCGCTCTTGGCGATCGCCCCCAGCGATTTTTCCAGAATGGTGGTGAGCCCGCCCGCCTTGTTGCCGGCGGATGGGTTGTTGTCCATCTCGCCCTGGTTGCGTTCGGTGTAGTCCTCCCACCAGCGGATGCGCGCCAGCAGCTTGTCGGCCACTTCCGGCGATACCGCACGCCGCGTCAGCAGGTGCTCGCCGCCGTAGATTTCAGGTGTTTCCGAAAGAATGGCCGTGCCGCCAGCACGTACCAGCCGGTCCACCGCCGCACCCAGCGCGGGGTTGGCCGACAGCCCGGAATACCCATCCGAGCCGCCGCATTGCAGGCCCACCGTCAGGTGGCTGGCCGACACCGGTTCGCGGCTCACCTGGTTGGCGTCCGCCAGCATGGCCTCGATCAGCGCGATGCCACGCTCGACCGCCTTGCGGGTGCCACCGGTTTCCTGGATGTTGTAGGTGTGCAGGCGTGGGCCTTCGTGCAGGCCTTGGTCTGCGACCACACCGCTGATC